>Ga0180431_10003840_pt1 | contig 18988 bp, 21 predicted proteins | sample SS_ome_11_FD_132459 | JGI IMG/M metagenome (GOLD analysis project Ga0180431, IMG submission 132459) | Hypersaline lake sediment archaeal communities from the Salton Sea, California, USA - SS_1_MS_1 metaG | ecosystem: Environmental > Aquatic > Non-marine Saline and Alkaline > Hypersaline >... | reverse complement strand
GAAACGGTCTGATTCGACTCGCTCGATTATTGGCAACAGGGGAGCCGGTAAATCTTGTATATCAGTATGGTGTAAATGAAAAACTCAGAAATGTATTGGGGTTCGGTCCGTTGCCGGAGACAATGTCCCCGTCCTTTGATGGCGAAGAACTAGAGATTGAAATTCAAAATACTTCCTCATTTTTACCTCTATCCCAAATATCAGTGGGTCTTTTGAAAGCTGGAATGTGGGGGTGGATCTCTTCCCCCTCCCAGGTCCATGCAGCGGATAATTCCAGTATAACAATAGATGAAATTAAAAAATGGCTGGTAACCAAACACAACTTTGACGGCTACCTTAAAGACGTTAAAGACCTTATCATAAAGAAGTCTTCCTCGAACTTGGAGAAAAGCGATATCGATGAAAAATACCACAAACTCTATGATATAATTGTGCTGGCCACCGGCTGGCAGGAGAGCTGTTATCGACAGTTCATAATTGACAGGAAAAAAAGGAAAATAACATACCTAAGGTCTTATAATGGAACATCCGTAGGCCTGATGCAAATAAATGAACGTGTATGGAGGGGATTATATGATCGTCATCACCTGAGGTGGAATATAGAATATAATGTAATAGCGGGTTGTGAAATCCTGGAATTGTATCTCAGGAGATATACTCTGAAAAGGCTGGACAAGATGAAAACCGAAACACAGGTTGATGATGATACCCTGGCCCAGCTGGTCTATTCCATGTATAATGGAGGACCGAGTCAATTTCATGAGTTTCTCAAAAGAAAAAAATCAGGGAAACTCTACACAAGCGATAAACTCTTTCTGGAAAAATACACCTGGGTAAAAACAGGTCAATTCCAGAACGCCTCAAAGTGCCTGATCGGGGAATAGCGCACTAATACTGATGCCTCAGGTAATCCTTAAAGATAGTCTTGAAAGGCTATACCGTCAGTATAACAGCCGCGAGTTTGTACATCCTGATCCCCTTGAGTTCCTATACCATTATGAGGACCCTTGTGACCGTGAAATCGTGGCATTTGTAGCCTCATCTCTCGCCTATGGAAGGGTTGCCTATATTCTAAAGAGCGTTTCCTTTATTCTTGAACGGATGGAGCCAACTCCATCGGTCTTTCTGAAGCAGTCATCCCTTAAGACCATATGCCGGACCTTTTCAGGCTTCAAGCACCGGTTCACCGAAGACCAAAAGCTTTGCGCCATGCTGTTTGGTGTGAAAAAGGTTCTGGAACGCTACGGTACGCTTCAGGCGTGTTTTTCAGCCGGCTTGAATGACTGTAATGATACAATACTTCCCGCCCTTTCTGCCTTTACAGGAGAACTGATCTCAAGTGCCGGCGACAAACTGGAGCACCTGGTGCCGTTGCCTGGCAAAGGAAGCGCATGCAAGCGGCTCAACCTCTTCCTCAGATGGATGGTTCGCTCAGACGAAGTAGATCCTGGAGGGTGGGAAAGTGTGCCGGCCTCAAAGCTGATAATTCCAGTTGATACCCATATGCATAAGATTTGTTTTTCGCTCGGGCTTACAGCAAGAAAGCAGGCAGACTTGCATTCCGCACTGGAGGTTACCAAGGCCTTTCGAAATATTGTCCCCGCTGACCCGGTCAGGTATGATTTTTGTCTAACCCGTCTGGGAATCCGAAAAGATGCGAATATGGTCGTGTTTCTAGAACAGTTCAGTGGTATCTAATTTAGGTAGTTTTAAAATATGTGCTGGACTGACCGTCCGGTACATATTTTATGATAGTGTATAGCAAAATTTAATCGCTCGAGGAATGCAGGCGGTAATCATGCCTATGAAACAGGTCGAGTATAATCCGCGGATTAAGGGGTATCAAAAATGATAATCATGGGACATCGAGGGGCCGCAGCCATTGAACCGGAGAACACCCTGCTTGCCATTGAGCGGGCTATTGACCTCGGGGTGGATGCAGTTGAGATAGACATCCACCTGAGCAAAGACAAGGAACTGGTGGTGATACATGACGCCACGGTGGACCGGACTACAAATGGAACAGGACCGGTCAGTGGTTTTACCATACAGGACATTAAGCGGCTGGATGCAGGCAAAGGTGAGTCGATACCCACGCTTCAGGAGGTCATCGACGTAATCGACAGTCGGGTCTTGCTGGTAATTGAGTTGAAGGAAAAGGGGACAGAAGTGCCGGTGATCGATCTCATAAGACGGAACGACCTGTTTGAAAAGGCCTGTGTAATATCATTCTGGCACAGGCTGGTAAAGACAGTAAAAGAGACGGACAGCCGCATAAAGACGGGTGTGCTGCTTGTAGGGTCTCCCGTGGATACATGTATTGCCACCCATGCCTCTGCAGATACTCTGGTTATGAAATATTCCTTCGTGGACAGGGAACTTGTCAAAATGGCCCACAGCCAAGGCCTGAAGGTGTTTATATGGAATATTGACGACCAGGACCTCTTAAGGCCTTATATGGATATGGGCGTGGATGCTATTGGGACCAATGATCCAAGAGTCCTGATTAACTATTTTAGATAACTATGCTTAATAAAGTTATAAATTTAATTTAACTATTTATAAGAATTGCACAAAACAAAATCTGACCACGGGTATCTGGTATGTTTAAATTCTTTTTTGGGGCATGCTTGAATTTTGCAAAAGGCGCTGTAGTGTGCGTGATAAGGTGGACCATGAACCTTTAAATGCCTATGGAGGTCTTTATGGAAAATTCTAAAAAAGTTATAAACTACAGAGATCATACTGTCGAGGTCACGCCTCAAGAAGACAGGTGCTCCTTATTTGCCGTAACCATATTCAACAAAGAAGGAAAAGAAATAAAATATAGCAGCCGCGCCGGGAAAAATGAGACTATTGCCTTTGAAAATGCAAAAAAAATGATTGATTTTGACATTGAATACGAAAAGCAGGAAACCGAAGGATAAGAAGGCATCCGTCATACTTGTTCATGGCCTCTGGATGACCGGGATGGAAATGAGGCTGCTCAGATACAGGCTTAATCGCTTTGGTTATCGACCCTGGTCTTTCCGTTATTCCAGTACCCGTCTGGATCTTACCGAGATAGCGGCTCGCCTTAATGCTTTTATTGAGCAAATTCCGGCCCGAACAATCCATTTTGTAGGACACAGCATGGGAGGGCTGGTTATCCTGAAGCTCTTTGAGGCCTTTCCCAGTCAGCATCCCGGACGCATTGTCGTCTTGAGTCCGCCATATAAAGGCAGTGAAACAGCGCGGCGCTTCATTCGTTTCCCCGGTGGCCGGAATCTGCTCGGCCGCAGCATAACCCAACTGCTGCAAGGTGATGTCCCTGGATGGTCGGGCGAGCGAGACCTCGGTGTCATTGGTGGCACCCTGAATTTAGGTCTTGGCAGACTGATCGGTGCTGTTGGCCCTTGCGGAGATGGAACCGTCTGTATTGAGGAGATGTGTATTCCTGAGGTCCGGGATTTCATCACCCTCAATGTAAGTCATATGGGTCTTTTAGTGTCGAAAAGGGTCGCTTACGAGATATATCACTTTCTGGAGAATGGGCTGTTTTCCAGAGTTTCTTCCTGAAATTAATGGCGGCGGCCACTTTTTTAAAGTCTATAGCTCCTCCTCATACGGCAGAGGCAACTCTGTTTCGTCCGCTTTGCTTTGCCGCATACAGACTCTTGTCTGCCAGGAAAATAAGCTGGTCTGCAGTCAGCGATTCAACTTTGCCGACCTGTGTTGCCGAAATCAGTCCAATGGAGACAGTTATCGGAATATTCTCTTTTTTGAAAGTAAACCTGTATTTCTCTACCCGCTTTCTAAGTCTTTCGGCAAATTTCAGGCCGATGTTTATTTCTCCAACCGTGAAGCCATAAAACTCCTCTCCACCGTATCGGCCTATCTCATCCTGTTTTCTGGTGGTGGATTTCATAACATCTGCCAGAGTCGCCAGAACATGGTCACCCGCCTGATGTCCATGTCTGTCATTTACCAGCTTGAAGTGGTCCACGTCAATCAGCATCAATACAAAATCTTCAATATGTCCCCGCTGCAAATTACCGATATTGATCTCAAGTATCCTATCTAAAATCGATCTCCTGGGCAGTTTTGTCAGTTCATCAATGTAACCAATCCGTTGAAAAAGGTCTTTAAGCTCCATTTCCTTGGTAACATCGGTCAGAAATCCTATTGAAATGCAGGTATTATCTTCTTCAAAGGTCTCGATTGAGGCCTGATCCTTGAGCCATACCGTGTTATTATCACTTGTCAACACCTTATAGACCGCTTCAACCCGGCCGGATTCCTTGACTTCCTCACGGAGCCCTTTCCAGGCCCCCCGAAGCTCATCTCTGCTTATAATTCTTTCTTCCACCTTTCTTTCACGATTCTTATAACGATAAACTCGTTGGTCAATAATTGATTTTCGAAAGGATTCAGCCAGGCTTTTAAAGCTGCAATCAAGAAGATCAGAAAATTCCTGCCCGGCATATTCATACCAGATTATTCTTTCATCCTCATGCCAGGCCGCAATATATGGAATTATACTATGCGCCAGTTTCTCACACTCAATCAGGGCTTTGATGCCTTCAGAGACTCTGGTCTTAAGGGCGTTGGAATACCGACCATGCAAAATCCGGCCAAAGTATTGCTTCTCAATATTGTTTTCTTGCTGGTTCATGGAATTGCTCCATATTCTTTTTGTTTGCCCGGTTAATTAAACGCTGACATCATATAAATTCTTGCTTAATATTTAGATATAGTCATTTTTTTACTCTGCTCGTTTGATGTCATTCGGGGTTTCATGCAATATCAAAATGGCATCAGTATCCATCTTTTTAATCAAATTTTCAAGATTACTATAAAAAGAGCTAGATAGATGGACTAATATGTCCATTTATGTCAGCAAAAACGGATAAAGCCATTTTATAGTTCGGCCTGGTGGCTGAAATAAAAAATATAATTTTATCCGCCTGTGATTGCCGTGTCCTGCTTGCGTGGCCATTGACGAAGAGAAACAGTCTCTATGAGTCTTTGGGTAATTCAAAAACTATTTTCATGGCAGATCATATATGGTCTATTAAACATACATACCTTACTGCTCGAGATACAATCAGTGGATATACCTGTAAAGCCGTGGCCGGAAATGAAAAATTCCTATACTATGAATATATATTATTCTTCAGGAAGACTGCATGAGAATACTAAGTGATATCATCTCTGCTGTAAAAAAAGATTATAAAATAACTGAAATCCATACATGTATACACTGGACAGCAGTATCAAGCCTTGGTTGTGGCCTGTCCTCCACCTTTAAGGGTGACAGTGTTCCTCATGAGCCGGTCAGGGGTGTGGGTGACCTGGCTAAAAAGACCGCATTGGAAGTAGTGGAATATGCTCGATCAAACAATCCGGTAGAAGCATCAATAGGCATGGCTGCCCTGAACTCCCTTATAGAGGTCGATGAAGACCGCTGTATTGACCTGAATGCCTTTGATATATTAGCGGAAAAGGCAAGGGGCAAAAACGTATGCATTGTGGGCCATTTCCCTTTTATTCCCAGGATGCGGAAGTTGGCCAAAAGACTCTGGGTAATTGAGAAAAGGCCCCAGGAAGGAGACTTGCCGGCGGAACAGGCTGAAAACGTAATGCCTATAGCTGATGTTGTTGCTATTACAGGGACGTCGTTTATTAATAATACGGTAGATGAATTATTAGGTCTGTGCAGAGATAGTTTCGTGATGATGGTAGGAGCAACTTCGCCTTTATCACCTGTACTTTTTGACTACGGAGTTGATATGATCGCCGGTTCAAGAGTAATTGATCCGCAAAGGGCCATTCGCTGCATCAGTGAAGGGGCCACATTCAGACAGATCAGGGGGATAAAACACCTGATTATGAAAAAATAAAAAAGGGGGAAAGACAATGGAAGCGAAGGACATGCTGTATCTCGGACTCGGGGCCGCTTTCCTGGCAAAGGATAAGCTCAGGGAACGGATTAAAGAACTGGAAAAACGCGGAGAAATCAATAAGGAAGATGCCAAGAAGTTTATTCAGGACGCCAAGGACAGGGCTAGGAAGGAAGAGGAGGCCCTTGACTCGCGTATCCGTGAAAGACTAAAGGAGACAATCCGTGAGATGAACCTGGTCACCAAGGAGGACTTAGAAGAACTGAAAATGATGATAAAAAAGGCCTGATGCTCAGAAACTACAATCCAGGTCGGGTGTGGAAGACATTTCGTTTTCTGCTTACCGTATTTGTTATTGTGCGCAAAAAGGAACGCTTTCTTTATTTACGTCCACTGGATCCAATCGCGTTCAAGCAAACCATACTTTATCTGGGCGTAAGCTTTATCAAGCTGGCGCAGGTTCTGGCTACCAGGGCCGACTTCTTTACAGAGGAATATCTGCGCGAGCTCAAGACCATCCACGATGAGGTCGAGCCTATGGATCGGGCCGATTTCGAGGTCATGTACCATCGGGCATTTGGCTCAGTCAGGCCTTTTCGTCATTTTGTACATACTCCCATAGCCAGTGCCTCCATAGGCCAAGTGCACAGTGCCGAGCTGGAGGACGGTACAAAAGTGGCTGTAAAAATACGCCGCCTGAACATTGAAAAAGACGTACTTGATGATATTAGAATCATTGGTATTTTTCTCAGAATCTTCCAGCCTTTCTTCAGTCGCCTGACAAAAAACTCTCTGGAGGCAGTACTCAATGAATTCGCCAATATGATCGTCAAAGAGGTGGATTTGTCCATTGAAATGGATAATCTTTGTAAATTCAGAGAGGTATATAAGCTGAACGGCATTCGATTTCCAGAGATATATCCAAGTTATTGCACCTCCGATGCCCTGGTTATGAGTTTTGAGACAGGGATGCGTATTGATGATAAAGATGGCTTGCACGGTTCAAATATTTCATTCAAAACCCTTATGGACAGGATGATCTCCTTCTATATGGAACAGATGCTGGTATGCGGCCTCTTTCACGCCGACCCTCATCCAGGAAATTTTTTAGTTGGGGACGACGGTACGCTGATTGTCCTGGACTTCGGAATGGTAAAGCGATTGTCCAACTCCACCCGAATCGCCATGATTGAGATGATAAAGGCCGCCAATGAGCAGGACTTTGAGCTCTTTATCGCCTCTTGCAAGCGGTTAGGTGTAATCGTTGCCACGGCAAGAGAGGACCAAATGCAGGAACTGGCTGAACGCATGTTTGATATCTTTGGAAATGAAAACTTGAATGCCACTACCATGCAGAACCTGGCCTTTGATTTGCTGGACTCAATGCGTGAACTACCCTTCAAAATACCGCAGGAACTGGTCTATGTCATGCGCGCCAGCTCTCTTGTAGAGGGACTGGGGACCACCTTCATTGAAAATTTTAACGGTATCAAAGATATCCTGCCTGTTCTCATAAAAAATATTAACAGGGCACTGGGTGCGGAGACCAGGTTATTACCGACGCTCAAAAGCGAACTCATCTCTCTGCCCCTTACTGTGCGGCGTTTGAAGATAATCATCACACATTTAAGTGAGGAGAATCTGCACGTAAAACTTTCGGGAGAGACCATGGAGATCCTGGGAGAATATTTACGTGCCTACCTGAAACCCATAGGAATGGGCGTGATTCTGCTCACAGCGGCATTTTTCGTGCAGAACCTTAGCTTTTCCTTTCATCAGGAAGTTGCTGTTATGCTTTTTATTTTTGGGGTTTTGCAACTATTTATCGCCCTGAAATGATGACTTTTTACCCAGAGGACTAATAGCGGAAATGTTCATCTAGTTCGTTTAGCGTCTCCTGTACGGATCTGTCGGTGGACAGTATCATTAAATTGTCCTGGTCAAGATCATCCGTTGGTGCGAATTGTTCTTTCTGTTTCAAGTATATATCCCATCGACCGTCTGAAACCTGGGTTTTAATTCGTGTCCTCTGTATCAAGCGTCCTTTTATTTCATGTTCAGGACAGGTACACAAGATAAAATGTATGTTTGCTTTGGCTTCCCTGGCCAAATCCAGGAGCCTTAATCTCTCTTCCTTGTCCCGATAAGTGGCATCCAGTATTACCGACTCCCCCTGCATCAGATGTCGTCCTGCATGGCAGGCCAAAGCCTTATATGTTTTGAGGGTGTGCTCCCGACTGTAAATGCCCTGATCAAAAGGCTCCCAATGACGTTCCTGCAAGGGTATTCGGGCCACAGACTCCTTTCTGACCCTGTCTGAGTTATAAAAGGGAAGTCTATGGTCTTTTGCCCAGGCGGAAGCAACTGTGGACTTGCCGGTACCGGAGAGACCGAAGAAAACATAAAGGTCGGGGACATCTATGCCGCCTGCATAATTCAATGCCAGGCGGAAGTATTCTGAGGCCTGGCGTCCGACATTTTCTTTTGTTTCCATATCTATTCCATCGGATGCCCATGTAAAACAACCGATTTTACCCCTTACATATGCCCTGTAACACTTATAGAAGTCCATTAATTCACGAAGTTGGGCATCTCCGATCTGATCCGAAAACGACCTGACAAAATAGTTGGAGAGTGTTGGAAGGCCGTGATAATCGAGATCCATGGCCAAAAAAGCCACATCCGAGGCAATGTCTCCACACCGAAAGCGTTTATTGAACTCAATGCAATCAAAGACGTAAACAGTGTTATTTATTTGGTCAAAACAGATATTTGCAGAATATAAATCTCCATGACCTTCTCTGATGAAATCTTGTTCTATTCTTGACAGGAACAGGGGTTTGTTGTTGTTAATAAAAGATCTGGTGTAATGACAGATATGACTGTAAGTAGTTTCTTCAATTAGATTCCCGACAAAATCTGTGGTCTGGTCGAAATTTTCCTCTGTATTTTGACTTATTATGTCTATTGTCCCGAAATTTTTAATTTCCTGCCCTGCGGCTGCCTTTTGGTAAAAGGGCACCAGTCTATTGACAATTGCATCGATTTCGGCATTGCCTATCATGTTTTCAGAAAGTAAGGAGGCCATCATGCCTTTTTCAGGCATACGCTGCATAACCACTGCCCACTCTATAGGCGTTCCGGTCCCATTAATTCTTATTTGACCGTCATCTTTGGTGACAGGCCGAACATCCAGGTAAATTTCTTCACACAGCCGGCGATTCAAGCGTAGCTCTTCCAGACAAAAATGGTGTCTCTTATCCAGTGTTGTAAAATTCAGGAAACCAAAGTCTACAGGTTTTTTGATTTTATAGACCCTCTCTCCTGCGAGGAATACCCATGAAATATGTGTCTGAATCATAGGTACATTATCAACCGTATGTGGATATGATGCCGGATCTGACATTGTCTTCATCCAGACAGGGCTTTGGAACATAGAATCCTCCTGGACGGCTTTTCTGGCTTTGCCGTTTTTTTGGCCGGAAGTCTGATCCTGATTCTTGTTGCCAGCGTGATTATGCTGATTTCAGTTTTATCGGGATATTCTGGTTTTGTCGAGTACAATTGTAGGAGTTTATTTAAAATGGGAGAGATTAGAAGCAGTATAGAAATCGCTATGGAAAAGGCGGATCGTCTTGGTCGTATCACCAAAGAAGATTTAGAGACTGAGAAGTGGTTGGATTGCGGCCACCGAATAGTTGCCACGTATATGCAGGGTGAAATTGAGGGACTTGCAGCAGCCCTCAGCGATATCTCCAAGAAAGAGATGCCGCTGGTATTAAAGGGGGTCACGGAAATACTGTTGAGGAATATTGTTCTGCCCAGGGATAAAGACCAGTGGTCGGGTATTAAAAAGGCCTTGAGCGGTTTTGTAGAGCTTAAAGGAAGCCTGGTAAATCAGATCATCCCTCGCATCGAGCAGTTGCTGAAAAATTATGAGCAGACCCGTGATCAATACCATGAACAGTTAAAAATGCAGATGGAAGACCAGCTCGGCGGAATAAGACAGGCCATTTCACAACAGTATGGTACAGCTATAGGCAGCCAGATAGATGTTAATTCATTGCCCGAATTTCAAAAGGAGTGGTCTCGAATTTCGATTGAAATCACTGATCAATTTGAGCAACAGTTGATACCTCTCAAGGAATACCTGAAGCAGCTATAGATTATAGCTCATAAATTATATATTATATTCATAAGTTAATAAGAATAATTAAATCAATTTGTCCTTATGAATGAAACAAAGCTCCGGAATCTGCTGGAGAAAATAAAGGCTGGCGATGTGTCTGTAAATCTGGCAATAGAAAGCCTTAAAAGACTGCCTTTTGAGGATTTGGGCTGGGCCTGCCTTGATCACCACAGATACATAAGAGAGGGTTTTCCAGAGGTCGTTTACGGACCAGGGAAGACATGTAAACAATTAACAGGTATTGTTTCAAGGCTGATTTCCGTCGGTGGGCCGGTACTGGTGACACGGGTATCGAAGGAACAATCAGATTATGTTGTCCGTTCCATACCGGAGATAGAGTTCCACCCGATATCCAAATCACTTACATGGTCCGGAAAGACTTCCAATCCCATGCCGCCGAACAAAGGAACAGTCCTGGTAATTTCAGCCGGTACGGCTGATCTCCCGGTTGCAGAGGAGGCCTGTCTGACCCTGGATCTTATGGGACATCCTTATAAACGTATCTACGATGTAGGAGTCGCTGGAATTCACAGATTACTTGATCATCTGGACGAATTACGTCAGGCCAGTGTCATAATAGCCGTGGCGGGTATGGACGGCGTGTTGCCGAGCATTCTTGGAGGCATTGTCAGTGCTCCTGTAGTGGCAGTCCCGTCCAGTACGGGCTATGGTGCCAATTTCCATGGCCTCGCTCCGTTGCTTACCATGCTTAATTCCTGTGCCACTGGAGTTGCAGTGGTAAATATAGACAATGGTTTTGGCGCCGGGGCCTTTGCAGCCATGGTAAATCGAGCCTGATACTATAGATACAGTAGGGCAGGGGTATCATGCATCAGGATTCAAGCAATCCTTTAGCCCGCAACTTGCGTCGTTTTTCACGTCTTTTACGTCTTCTTTCGATTTCTCTGCGCCTTTCGATCTTTTTGTGCCTAGACATTTACCCTCCTTATGAGAAGAAATTTAATGCGTTATTGATAAGAGATGCCACAAGATAAGTCAAGAGAGCCCCTTGCAAAATCGCAAGGTTTTAGTATGTAGCCATTTAAGGCGGATATATGACTTGAAATGATATTTGCCGTATCATAAGATGTGTTTGTTGATTCGCGCCCGATTTTCTATCTTTAGAAAGGGGTAGGATGGGGGAATTTGATGCATAGAATCTTTTGAGCGAGATAATAATGAAAGTCAAAAACTGGATGGCCAAGGACATAATAACAATTGGGCCTCGTGCCTCCATAGATGCCGCTGTAAAACTAATGCACCAGCATTCGATAAGGCATTTACCCGTAATAGAAGATGATTCAATGCAAGGTCTGGTTACTGAAAGCAATCTGCGACAATATTTTTTTCCCTCCATGGTCAACGAACTCTCCATTTCAGACGTTATGATTGTAAATCCTATTACTGTGGATCCCAATACCAGTATTGATTCCGCCGCACAGATAATCCATAAATACAAGATAGGCGGCTTACCTGTTCTGGAAAAGAGACAACTGATCGGAATGCTCACCATTACAGACATACTTGCTGCTTTTATAGAACTTTTTGGGCTTTTGAAGGGGAGTTCACGGCTGGATATCAATTTATCTGAAAAAGGTGGTACGCTCGATGACGTTCTTCGCTTGATTCGTGAGATGGGGGGAAAGGTAATCAGTGTGGGAGTAGAGGCACTGACGTCTAAAAAAAAGGTCTATTACATCAGGCTGGAAAAGGGAGAACTGTCTTCTATTGTTCGTGCACTGGAGGATGAGGACCACAAGGTTGTTTCTATACTGGATTAATGGAATAGCTGCGGAATTTAAACATGGCTCACTATCAGGTCAATAAGACTTTCAAGGAAATAAATGAGAAAATCCGATCCGGAAAGGCGGTTGTGGCTACTGCCGAGGAGATGATCGGCATTGTCCGGAAACATGGGGAAGTTGAGGCGGCAAGAAAGATAGACGTTGTGACTACAGGTACTTTTTCACCCATGTGTTCTTCAGGGGCCTTTATCAACCTCGGACCCTGCGTACCCGGGATAAAGGCTACTAAAGTATGGCTTAACGGTGTATCGGCTTATGCCAGTCTTGCTGCGCTGGACGTGTACCTCGGGGCTACAGAACCTCGACAAGACGACCCTCTTAACAATATCTATCCTGGTGAATTTCTCTACGGTGGAGGACATGTAATACAGGATTTAGTGGCCGGCAACTCAATAACTTTAAAGGCAGAGTCTTACGGGAGCCACTGTTATCCGAGCAGGTGCCTGGATAAAAAAGTCACTCTTGCAGATCTGCCTTTTGCCCGGCTTTGTAATCCAAGAAATTCAACCCAGAATTACAACTGCGCAGTAAATGTTACAAAAAAAACCGTTTATACATATATGGGTACTTTGCGACCAAGTCTTGGCAATGCCAATTACTGCACTTCTGGGCAGTTAAGCCCTTTGCTCAATGACGCATATTATCAAACTATCGGTACTGGAACGCACATCTTCCTGGGGGGTGGGTCGGGCTATGTGCTTTGTTCCGGAACACAGCATAATCCAGAAGTTCCTCGAAATGAAAAAGGCCTTCCGCGTAAGCCTGCGGGCTCACTCATGGTATTCGGCGATCTCAAACAGATGCACCCGAGGTGGTTGGTGGGAGTGAGTATCTTGGGATACGGATGTTCTCTTGCCGTAGGACTCGGAATACCAATACCCATTCTCAACGAGGAGATGGCCATGCGAACAGCTATATCCGATGAGGATATTGTAACCCAGGTAGTAGATTACGGTCATGATTATCCTCTGGGAAAGAGCACATGCCTTGCGGAAGTCAGTTACGCACAGTTAAAGAGCGGAAGTATAAGAATAGGGGGAAAGGATGTCCCAACCGCCTCTCTGTCCAGTTACGTCAGGGCGCGGGAGATCGCTGAGATACTTAAAAAATGGATCTGCAGGGGCCGATTTGAACTTGGAGAGCCCCAGGAACTTCTGCCAGTCAAAAACAAAGTTTGAACAATAAATCAAGTGACTCAGAACTGTTGATAGAATACCTGAGCAGCATAAAAGGCCGGGTGGGTGTTGCCTTTTCAGGTGGAGTAGACAGTACCTATTTGCTGAGAGTAGCTAAGGAAGCATGCCATGGGCAGGTTGTTTCTTTTTTACTGGTATCACCCTTTCTGTCAAAAAGGGAACGAACGTGGGCATATAGGGTCGCTGACGAAATAGGTATACCGTTTAGAGAATTACATTGGCAACCTTTTGATTTCCATTGTATCTGGAAGAATGGGATTGACAGATGCTATTACTGCAAATATGTAATGTACTCAAAGTTATGGTCCGTTTGTCGAGATCATGGAATTTCGAATCTGCTCGACGGTACCCAGCTGGATGATATAGGCAGTGATAGACCCGGTTTCAAAGCAATACAGGAATTATCAGTAAAAATTCCTTTAGTCTATTGTAATCTGAATAAAAACAATATAAGGATATTAAGTTACAAGTTATGTTTGCCGACATGGGACCGGCCAAGCCATTCATGCCTTGCCACCAGAGTGGCCAGGGGTACTTTTATCACACCAAATTTAGTTGAAAGGATAGAATCAGCTGAGGAGGTGCTGAAAAATTTGAATATAAGGAATGCAAAATTGCGTGTGAGTGGCAGCAGGGCGTATTTAGAGGTCTTAGAAGAGGAAAGGTTATATGTGGAAGGCCAATGGAAAAAAATTAAAGGCCTTTTGCAGAACATCGGATTCAACTATTTATATCTTGGGGTCAAGGTATAACACAAAATTACATTATTGGAGGGTAATATGAACAAGGGACAACTGGTAGATCGTATGGCAAAGTCAGCCGGCATTTTCAAAACCGCTGCGGACAAGGCGCTAAATGGATTTATGGAAGCTGTCACTGAATCGCTCAACAAAGGGGAGAAGGTGACGCTGGTAGGCTTTGGAACCTTTTCAGTAACCAAGAGAAAATCACGTACAGGCCGTAATCCCCGCACAGGAAAGCCAATGGAAATTCCTGCCAAGAAGGTTGTAAAATTTAAACCGGGAACAAAGCTGTCTGAATCCGTAGAATAAAAGACACTCAGTTCGGGCATAAAGAGTACAAGCAGGTGACTTTTTTAATGCTGCCTATGCAATCGAAAGCGGCGGGGATTCTGAATCGCTGAAGCGGCCTGACTCTCGGATTCCCGCCTTCATGAAAATGACAAGTGCCTGAAAAGTTTGCAATGCGGGCGTTAGCAAAGCAATCCAGTTAAGGTATAGAATTAACGGCATTCTATTTTTTTGCCGATTGTATGTATAAATAAAATAACGAGGTCGCCAGTAAAATTCATGGATCTCCTTAACTTTTGAACATGAAAAATTCGAATTCAGCAGATAAAGTCAGGCTTTTTTCAGGCTCTCGATTGATGCATAAAGTAAGTGAAGCCATGAATACCCCAGACCCCGAACGAGTTGCCAGGATACAATCCCTTAAAAAACGGGTCCAAAAGGGCACTTATAAAGTAGATGCAGACAAGGTCGCAGAGAGTATGCTCAAGGAACTCATAAAAGACTTGCTGTAAACCGGACAATATTTTTTGTTCAGCACTACAATAAGATTTTTTACCTAAGCCAAAACCACAAATAACAATTCAGGGACACGAAAGGCCGGAGGTGATCTCTTCTGTTCTTTTAATAATGTCGCATAAGATATATTATGTAAAATATAATCTATCCAAGAATAGGATTTATTTGGATTCATGTTGTTGATTTTAATTACTAAATTTTGAATTACTAAAGATGTCGTGTTTTACCAGCCGACTGATTTTTTGATTGATGTCTGCTGCGCGCAAGGCCTGTTTTCGAATTTCTTTCAGCGCCGAAGAAGTATTCTCATCTCCCTTCTCATTTAATAGCATAATTTCGATTTTTCCGATAATTACCTGCAAAGGCTGGTTTAGTTGATGAGATGTGCGTCCAACAAAATCAATAATATTGAGAAGTACAGGAATCTTTGAAATTTCCGCTTTAAGATCCATGATCCTGAAGGCAGCTGAAATACTTCTAACGATCTGATCTATTCCTATATCCGCTGGAAGTATCTCATCTACTAATCCGGGAGGATTCTCATTTGCATGGGACATGCTGGAACTTTCCTGAAGGCAAATTACATATGTATCGTGTAACTCCCTATCCAAACGAATCTTTGTACATGTCTGGAGTCTGGACTTTGATGAAATATCAGAAGCGACGATCAGCACCCCTTTTTCCTTTCCTCTTAAGGCATGAAGTCCCTTTTCCAGTGTACTGATGCAGTGAACTTTGCAATCTTTAAGCGATAAAACAGAGGCCACGGCATCCAATTCCTGTGATTTATCTCCAAGTATCACTACATGCCCTGTTTTTCCTTCTTTTGACTCTCTGTTAATTGATGCGAAGTCGAGTTCCCGGCTGTCTTGATCTCTAAAAAGGTCTTTTTCAAGGGAATCAAACAAGTTTTTATGATCTGTTGTTTCATTCGGCTCTACACTCAAGACTCCAACAGACAAAGAACACGGGGTGTTCAGATATCCTGGAACTCTTTTGGGAATCTGTTTTTTGAGCCTCAGGGCAGCCGCTTCCCCTCCTGCTTCATATGTTGTCGGCAAGATAGCAGCAAACCTGTTTTCAGCTATCCTATATAACGAATCGTTGTTTCTCAATATTTTAGAGATATGATTATAAACCCTCTCTAAATTAAATCCCCTTGAAGATTTGTCCGCATTTTTTCCACTATCCAGCTCGACAAGGAGCAGGGTTGTCTGATTTTTGTTCTCTCTGGCACTGGCAAGCGTAGTTTTAAGGTCTTCAATAAAGTCCTCCATGTTTCCCAATCCGCCCTCTGTTTCTATCATGATTCAGTCTCCATTAAGGACGTTCAAAGTCTTCTGGCTGCAAGCACAATGAATCCGGCCCTGGATAGTAGTCCCTTGACGGGTTTTTCCGTGCGATATTTTTTCAATTTTGGAGATTGGAAAAGGGTGGAAGTTCCACCTTCTATTCTGAAATGCGCTTTATTAATATTTGATAAAAGGTCCTGTAGGCAGAAAAATGAGGCGTATTTGTAAAGAGGGTGTCCTTTCTGTTTCTTTTGTTCATAACAAACGCCCCAACTGGAATGTTTGGGTACAAAGCCGATTATTAATAGACCCCCTGTCTTGAGGACGGCCGCTGCTTCCTGCAGGGCCTTAAACGAATCTTCTAAAAAACAGAGTGAAAAGATAAAAAATATTTGCTCCAGGCTGCTCTTTTTGAATGGCAATGCCTCGGCCAAGGCCTGCACAGGCTGCACCCCTCTGCGTTTGGCCAATCTCAACAGTCCAGGAGCAGGGTCCACTCCGTATCTTATGCCCAAGGCCTGAGAGAAACGACCGGAGCCTACTCCCACTTCCAGAGAGAGAGGAGATACCGAGGTGACCTCACTTAAGGCACGAAGTTCACAATCAAAGAGTGGATTATCATCATACCAGGCGTCATAGGTTTCAGCGATTTTATCAAATGCCTCTGAAGCCTGGGGGAAAATACCTCTATGGAAAAAATTATTCAAAGTTCGATTATTTTGATACCTAAATGCTAAACTTACATTATATAGATATGTTAAGTTAATAATCTAAATTATTTTGATATGTTTCAACAACGCTTCCGCTATAATATCAAATGTCTTGCCACATTCACTATCAGCATCGAGTGCCTTCGGTGTACCCATGTCGCCGCCCTTTCTGATTTCCTGATCTAGAGGAACTTTACCCAATAAGGGGACCCTGAATGCCTCAGCCATTTTTTTACCTCCTCCACTACCGAATATCTCCAGGATCTGTCCTTCAGGTACACCTGGAACAGGAACACGCAGAAAAGACATGTTTTCCACTATTCCGAAGATCTGGATTTTTTGACTTACGAATAGGCCAATACATCGACGTACATCGGCAAGCGCAACTTTCTGAGGGGTTGTAACTATTATGACACCTTCAAGGGAAATTAATTTCGCCATAGTAAGAGGAGCATCTCCAGTGCCGGGGGGCAGGTCTACCAAAAGAAAGTCCAGCTCTCCCCAGGCCACATGTCCCAGGAACTCTTTGATAGCTTTGTTGACCAAGGGCCCACGCCATACTATCGGCACGCCCTCCCCTGCCAAAGTGGCTGTCGATACAACCTTGAGACCGAATTTCTCAATAGGTAGAAGCATGCCTCTGGAACCCAGGGGCCGCTCATCTATGTCAAGCATTATGGGGATATCCGGGCCGTGCATATCAGCATCGAGGATACCTACCTTAAATCCCTTTTTTAAAAGGGCGATTGCCAGATTCACAGTAACGGTAGTCTTGCCCACCCCGCCCTTTCCGCTGGCAATAGCAATTATGTGCTTTACCTTTTCTATCCCTTGCATCTCAGATGGCTCTTTGCCTAAAAGCTTTGCCCTCTCCTCAGAGGTCATGGTAGTGAAGATTACCCTGGCCTCACTCACATCCTCTAAATTACGTATAGCTTTCTCTGCATCATCCTTAATCTGATTTTTCATAGGACAGCCGGACATCGTAAGGGCTATAGTAACTCGTACTGCTGAACCGGCTATCTCAATATCTCTGACCATCCCGAGGGTTACAAGATCCTTTTTGAGACCCGGGTCTTCAACTTTCTTTAGTACATCTAAAATTTTTTCTTTTGTAACAGCCATTTCAAATTTCCTTATCTTTAGATTATTTTACAAATAGCAGAAATTATCTTACATATAATCATATAATTAAAAAGTTGTGAATTGAGAGATCTGGATTTTAATTCCTGAATCCCTTGATTTGTTTTAAATACAACTTAACCTATAGACCTACCACAAAATTACCTGTTTTGGAAAAAAAATTATTACGACTTGACGTTATTTTGTTGCAGAAGGGGCTTGTCGCTTCAAGAAATAAGGCCCAAGCTCTTATTAGTGCGGGCAAGGTGCGAGTTGAAGGGAACGTGGTCGATAAAGCAGGACACCGGTTTTCTGCTGATGTCCAAATAGATCTGATAAAACCTCCGCATCCTTATGTCAGCCGCGGCGGAGTAAAACTTGCGCACGCACTTGATCATTTTTCAACAGACGTTCACGATCTTGTCTGTATGGATGTCGGGGCATCTACAGGTGGATTTACTGATTGTTTGCTTCGAAGGGGGGCGGCAAAAGTATACGCAGTCGATGTCGGCTATGGTCAGCTGGACTGGAGGCTCAGAAATGACAAGAGGGTTGTACCTGTCGAAAGGACAAATATACGGTATTTGAAGCTTGACGCCTTGGATACTCTGATATATCTGGTTTCAATAGATACATCATTTATTTCGCTCAGACTGGTAATACCATCTATTCTGCCGTTTATGCATCGGGAAGGCAGTATCATTGCCCTTGTCAAGCCTCAATTTGAGGTAGGAAAAGAAAAGGTTGGAAAAGGCGGGATAGTAAAAGATCCAAAACTGCACCAAGAGGTCCTGGATAGACTAAGTATCTTTTGCAATAAACTGAAGCTTAATGTCATAGGTATTACGCCATCGCCTATCCTGGGGGCAAAAGGCAACAAGGAATTTTTCATGCTGATTGAGTATTCTAAATGTCATAAAGCGGCATAACACATTAGTCAGTATTAAACTGTAGAGATCCTTAAAACGAAATCAGCCATCAGATTTTTGCTGTATTTCGTTTTTCTGGAACAGCCTTGCAAAAGGTGTTAAAATATGACCATTCAGGGGGTGACCTCAGGTTTTGCCGATTAAATAGAAAACATAATCCACCAGTTTTACTGGTGGGTCCCAGCTTTGCTATGCAGGTAACATAGTGGTGACTAAAATTGAATACCTCCTTACACTCCGAGAGGGTGGCCCGAAGGGTAATAGAAGGAGGTATTCAATGAGTGATTTTCAGAAATTAGCACATGCAGTTTGGCAG
>Ga0180431_10003838_pt1 | contig 19003 bp, 37 predicted proteins | sample SS_ome_11_FD_132459 | JGI IMG/M metagenome (GOLD analysis project Ga0180431, IMG submission 132459) | Hypersaline lake sediment archaeal communities from the Salton Sea, California, USA - SS_1_MS_1 metaG | ecosystem: Environmental > Aquatic > Non-marine Saline and Alkaline > Hypersaline >... | reverse complement strand
CTAATAAAAACGCAAAAATGTATATAAAAAATTTAAATAAAAATTATGGCTCAGTAAGGTTGGTAAAAACAAGTTTTAAGAGGGATAAAAATGCGTGAATTGCTTTACTTGATTTTAATAGTGATTGTCTTGGGTTTGGCTGTAACAGTTATTGGAATGTCCGATATTCAGCCAACCATTCTGGAAAAAAACCAAGCAACCGATTTAAAAGCAGTTGAAGAAGGATGGACAGGTTCAACGATTACAACAAGACAAATCGGGTTTTCACAGGCTCAACCAATTGAAGTAAGAAAAGTTCAACAATCATAAAGTTTCAGGGTTTCACCAAACGGATTCCAACCATATTCATTCAATAAAACACAATTCTTTGACACTTTATTATAGGTAAGGGTTACCCTATTTACTTGTTTTTCCATATTCCAATCACCCTCCCCAGGAGGGCCAGAGTGCATTTCAGTTTGCCCGCCATAAAACCAAACCATATGCCCCAAACCCCAATCATTAGCAATAGGCTTGTCCAAAGAACGATTTAAATCAATCAAATCTTTGACTCCTTGAACTTCAAACGTTTTCGGGGCTTTTCCAACAAACCCTATCGGCATATAACTAATTGCAAACCCCAAGTTTAAGATTACCGCCATTACCAAAATCCAGCTTGAGTTTTTTGTGTTTTCAACAAGCCAACACATTGCCAACGCAAAAAAAGGCACAGCTAAAATAAAGTATTTGGGGTTTAATGTGCCAATTAACGCCATTGGTAAAAACATTAAAAGATAAGGATAATTGTGTTGCTTGTTTTCCCTTAAAAAATAAACATAAATCCCTGAATAAATTAATCCGTAAAAAAAACTGTTTTCCACTATTCCTAATTTGGGAGCAAGGGTGGACAGGATTCCAAAACTATTTGATAATATGGGCATAAAAATGTTGTTGAATCCCACAACGTAAAGGGGAATGAACAACACCAAAATTAGTGGTTGCATGAGTGCGTAAATTAAAATATAAAAAAAGCTTCCTAACCAAAAAAAACTGCTGATAATGATTGTTACAATGCTTAAAGCCATGAAAACCGTTTTTTTTCTGTTTAGGTATTTTATGAAACAATACAGTGAAAGGAAAAGAAAAGGAAAGGCAAATGTTTCATTTTCCAATTTAAAATATTCCAATGTGAATAATGGGGTTATGCCTAAAAACAAAAGCATTGGCCACCCATAGCCCTTTTTTGTTTCCTCACCAATCAAATAAAAAACAAACAACGAAAAAGCAAACAATGCAACAATTAAAAGTTTTATTAAAAACAAATCACAAGGCAAAAAAGACAACACAATATTTTGAGCAACATGAACATTGCCTGTCAAATTATAATGCCCATTTTCAGGCACACAAATCTTATTTAGAAAAAAATAAGAATCATACCCAACAATGTTTTGGGACAGTAAATAAAACCCACTTGGAATAAAAAAGACAAGAACAAGGACAAGGAGTTTTTTATGCTCCTCAATCTTTGTCATCATCATCTTCATATGCACTTAAATCCTCATCTTCCTCTGATTCTTCTTGTTCTTCGGGAACTTGCCCATCATCAAAACCCGCATCAAATGTTTCCCGTTCACGTTTTTCCTTTGCCAATTGCGATGCTTTTTTTAATGCTTTTCTACCGCCTTCTTTATCCACCCCTCCCGTTTGCAGTTTATTCATTTCTTCTTCTGTTACCGCATGGCCTTCCCGTTGGGCTATTTCATCTTGGTATTCCCTATGCTCTTTAGCCACTTGCTGTTTTCTTTTTTTATCTTCCAACGCCTCTTGGATTGCTTCTTCATCGGGTTCTTCGGGGTTTTCTGTTGGTGTTTCCTGAATATTGCTTTCAAGAAATTCAATTCTTTCAGTGATTTCTTCTAAATGTTCCTCAACTGTTTCTTTAATTAAAACCCTTAAACCTTTGATTGTGAGTTCATCTAATCCTGTCATTTAATCCTCCTCCTTCATGTAGTTTTTTATGTAATAGGAATTAATTGCTTCCTTCTGCCAATCAGAATAAAGCATCCCTGCAATTCCAATTCCCGCCAGGCAAATTCCTAAAAGAATACCCACTTCGGTTTGAGTTGAAAATGTTGAAGCCGAAATACACAAGATTAGCATAACCAATGAATTTCTATCTCTTGACATTTCCCTTTGAATTAATAAAGCCTTGTCTTTCCCATAGCGTTGCATATCGGATTCAAATCTTTCAATCATATCTTCACTCATGCGTTAATACCTCCTATTATAATTTTTCCGCATATTTTTTCACAGGCACATGGTCGTAAATGTCGGTTGTGGTAATTTTAGTATGCCCCACTAATTTGCCCACAATGTCCTTTGGAACGGGTTCGCCTGTAACAGCCCCACTTAAATATGATGTAATTCTCCAATGTCGCAAATGGTGGATTCCCTGGTTAAACTCTGGAAAGGTTGAATTAAACCACCGTTGGGCGGTTCTTGTGGAAACATTCACCAAGAACCCGCCTCCAGCTTTTTTTTTCAATCGCCATGCATCCATGACTATTTTGATTAAGGCCCATTCTTTTTTGTGGTTGAGATAAACCACCCTGAACCTTTTGACTTTTGATTTTTCCACCCTGATTTTAATCGCAACCCTTTTCTGGCCATTGTCAAGTTTTTCAATATAAATATCATCGGTGTGCAAGGGGGGGTTTTTCATTTTCTTGGGGTGGGTGGTTGGTTTGTCTTGCCAATGTCGCACTATTTCGCCTACTCTCGAGCCTGTTAAGAAAATCAGGGTAAGTAGTAGCTGTTTTCTTTTATTTATTGTATTGAGTATGCGTTTTTCTACTTGTTTGTAGCTTAAATCTGCAACGTATGACATGGTGTTCTCATCTCCATTGGTTGTCGCACTAAACTTTCAGTGGTGGTGTCGTAATATGGCTGAATTGCGATTGTTCTTTTAAACTTTGCTTTGTGGTTATGTAGAAGTGGAAGCTGGTCGGGTAACTTCCTAAAGAATTGTCGTTGGGTCACACAAATTCTTGGACAAGAACCCCTTAAAACCCCCTTAATCAACCTTTATCTCCCCTTTTTCTAATTTAAAATTTAACAACTGCAAAATTTCCCTCACCCTCGCATCGTTTTTAATTTTAACATCACCATAATATTTTATCGCCCCCGCCAAAAAACGGCCCTTTGCTTTCGAGTAATAATCCCCTGGGTTTTTTTCAATCTCATCAATCTTAACCTGAACAATATCAATTGCCCTCTTGGTTTCCGAATCCAACGCATAATTGTCAATATTGTCCATTTCAAACGCATAATCCCCATACAAACTACTTTGAAATAATGCCTTATAGCGTTTATATGGGTTTTCCATCCAATGCGGGGGCTTCCGCACAAAATAATGTTCTGCCAACACTTTCGGAGGTTCGTTCTTAAACCTATAATTCAAAAAAGGCGTGTATTTTACACCCGTTAATGGATTAATGTCAATTTGATAAACTTTTGTTTTACCATAAGGCCGTTTTGTGCCATTAACAGGCAAAACGGTTTTCCCAAAAGTCCGCATATAAAAACCCGCATTTCTATTCAACCCCACATCAAAATCCTTAATTGTTACTGCTGTAAGAATCACAAACCAATTCAGGCTTCTAATTGTTTGAAATGACCGTTTTAAGAGCTTGTTTTTTTTAGTGGCAAAATCACGGGCATCACCGCCAACCCCCGCTTCATCCCATAAAATGCAAGTTCCCATTGGATATTTTTCATTATGTTGAAGCATATCCAACAATTGAGAAGGCTTATAAATCACCCTCGGAAGCCTTTCCCCAGGCAATAATTTCATTTTTTCAGGAATATATTTTTTATCCAAATAAAAACGGGTGTTTCCTCTTTTGTTAATATCTATCTGATAACCCATTGAAATTCCACAACCGCTTTTAGTGCTTCCCCTTGCCCCCGCAATGATTAAGAAAACATCATTGTCCTCTGCATAAATCCTATGCCTAAACTTGTGAATAACAGGGTCAGTTGAAACATTAACGCTTGATTTGTGTTTTAAATAGGCATAGTCATTCATTTTCTTGCCTCGCTAAAAGACTTAATTCTTCTGTTAATTCACCGATTGCCTGGGCATAAGACACGGGTAAAGGCGGGAAAATTTTAAATGCCGCTAATTTGATGCAAATTAACCTAAACCAAGTGTCATAAAGGCGTTTGATTAAGAGCTTGTTTTTTATTGTTTCATCAAAAGCGTTTAATTTGAGTATTTTTGTTTTTATGTTTCGCCTAATTTTGTAATATTTTTCATCTGTTTGATAATAGATTCCTATGAATGAATCAAAGCTTTCAATTATGCCACCCCATCCAAATAGTTCTGAATTGTATTTTTCTTTTGAAACAAGGGCTGTTTTTGCCCCCACAATGATTTGAGTGCTTATTTGTAATACTTGGAATTTGAGTTCTTCGCCTGAACGCCTAACAGAATGACCCGCAATAAATTTTGGTTGGTTTGGCACATTAAATCAACTCATTAAATTTTTTTTTCTTAAAATCATACCTTTGAACAACCCATGCAAGTTCTTTTGGGTTTGTTATTTTTTGGTCAATTAGCCAAAAAACCAAGTCCTGAATAGCCCTTCCCCTGTTTTTTTTAACAAGCTTTTTTTGGCTATCTTCTGTTTTAAAACTGTATTTGAAAACAGGCGTATTTTTTTTTGAATTTCCATTCACCATTTCTGCTTTTAATTCTATTTGAAGCAGGTGGTTCATTATAATACCCCTTCAATCAAAACAACGCCCATTTCTTTCAAAATAAAATAAACTGCAATTAGTGTTAAAATGCTCGCAATAGTGGAAATTTGCAAATAACGCATTATTGCACTTTCTTGGGATTGAAATTTTTCAATCGGATTGTTCAATTCATTCAATCTCTGGCCAAAATTAATAAGCCTTCGACCCTCGCTTGATTTTAAAATGGTTTGATTTAGGTTTTTTTTATTAAATAATGGCTGAAAAAAGGCTTCCCCTTCCCTCCACATAAAAATCCTATTGTTTTGGTCAGAAGAATAAACATGAATGTTTCCAACCAACACGGGGTTTTTTTCATAATCGGGAGAATCTTCTGGATAAATCAATAACCTGTTATTTTTATCCATTTTATAATAATGTTTTTCAATAAAACCCGTTGCTGAACTCTGCTGATAAACCTCATTATACCCTGAATAAAAAAACAACCTTAATGGAAACAATTCCAATATTTTATTTGCCTTCAAGTTATATTCCTCCTAAAAAATCCACCAACCCAATCCAAGTAATCCATGTTTTTTTTTCTTTTTATAATCATCAAATTTGTCAAGTTCATCCCTATACTCCCTATTAATTGTTTCTCCTTTGGTTATTGTTGTTTTAGCCGACCTCACGGCCTCACCTGTTGTGCCTTTTGAAGTGTCCGCCATTGAAGCTTTAACCCAATATAATTCGTTTATTATGGGAGTCCAATCAATGCCTGGGTTTTCAATCGTTTCAATAAACAATGCAAAAGCCAAATCATCCAATTCCCTAACAAACCGAGCCTCTTTATCGGTTAAAAAAGCCGAAGTAATACTGTCATTAAACCAATCGGGAATGGGGAAATTCAATTCATGCTGTTCCCACCCGTCTAAAAGCTTTAATTTCTTGATTTTTTTAATTACAGGAAACCCATTAGAATAAACAATTTGCCCCTCCTCATCAAGCAAAGGCAACCCAACTTTTGCTATTTTGTATTTTGGAGTGGATAAATGAACGACTCTGTGCTTATTAGAGCTTGAAATAATTTTATCATTAAGACGGTCAGCACTGTCAATAGGGGGACTCCATTCACCCCCCGTTGAAGCCATTCCAGAATCATTGTAAAGATTTGACAATTCTGATTCGGTTAAATCATACGCATTTCTGTTTTCTTCTGCTTCTGCCAATCAAATCCCCCATTAAATTATTCTGTTGAAAAATACAAACGGGCTCTACGTTCTTGCCATGTTCTTGCCGACAAATAAAAGGTTAAAATTAAACACAGCCATGCAAAACCATACAATGAGGGATTGGCATCAAGTGTTGCGGGATACGCAGTTGAATTTTGGGTAACTGTTGTAGTATTTCCAGCTTCAACAAGTGTTGCGTTTCCCTCAAACCTATCATACCCTGTGGTGAACAACCCAACTGAAATTAGGAAAAAAAACAAGGTTGATGCAAATAAAACGCCTTCATTTTTTGTTACTTCGCCAAACAACCATAAGAAAATCCCTATTCCAAGACTTAAAAAAATTAAAAATTCTTGCATTTGTTTTTTTCACCATACTCAAATATTTGAGTTCCCTCATAATACTATACAGGAACATTGGTAGTTTTTGTTACTGTTATTACCTTCCGCCTGCGCCTGCGGCTTTCTTCAACAGGCTTGCGGCATAAATTACAGGCACAAAACCAAGCACAAGCCAGGGCAATGCCCCGCCAACTGCGGCTTGGTTGAGTGTCAGTAACACCCCACCAATAATTGCGGCTCCAATGAACCCGAAAATCAGGCCCATCGTTTTTGAATCTGTTGCCATGCATAAATAACCCCCATTCTCCTTTATATGTTAACAGTTTGCACTTTTTTAACAAAATTCACAACATAGAATGGTATTTAAATAGGTTTTTTGGGGGTTTTACAGTTTGCCCCCTAACATTGTAAAACCATGAAAAACTGCAAAATATGGAATATCATTAAAAGCCCTGAAATAAGCAGTATTAAATTTTTCATACGGGTTTCACTTTTTTCATAATACCAGGTTAAACCAATTACCATAGGTAACGCCATAAAATAAAAAGCCCTTTCATGAAATACAGCTCCCACCATAAAACTAAAGAAAAACAATCCAAGAAGGGCAATTTGGTTTTTTTTAATCAATTCTTTGACACTAAAGTAAGCGAATGGGATAGGGATGCGTTTGAAAAAAACCGATAAAAGAACATTAGGTGTAAGGTAACCTGCTGTGTTTGACAAAACAGCCGATGGCATTTTTCCATCAATTACTGCGGGTGGCCCTGTTTTCCCCCAAAAAGGAGAACACCCTACAAATATTTGAGGCAACTTAAACTTATTTTCCTGTATTAACAACAGCAAATAAAACCCTAATGCCATTAAAAAAGACGTTGAATGAGCAATGATTGACAGGAATAAAACAGCAATTCTTTGCCATTCTTTCAACCACCCCATTGAAAGAATCAACATTAAAGCCAGGGCTTGTGCAAAAAAACTTGATGTAAGCAATGCCCAGAAATAGTTTGTTGCACTAAAATAAAAAAACACCGTTATTGGGTTGTTTGTGTATTTGAACAAAACCAATGGCATGAGCAACCCAAACAAAAGCAAAAGAAATTGCTTGTAATAAATTTCTTTTCCTTTCATAATGCTTCCAATCTGAATTAATAAAGGCGGGTATGATTCACAAGAATAAACAGCATAGGGATTGGCTTCCTCAAACTGCCCATGTTTAATACAACTCCAAACATTGAAATAGTCCACCATTTTACCGTCTTGACCTATGTGTTCTGCCATGAATATTCCACAAAATAGCATTATTGGAATAATTATTAATATTGCTTTTTTTGATTTATTATTCATTCTTTTCACCCATCAATGGCCAGAATATCCAAACAATTACCAAAATTATAATAATTAAACGGGGAATCAAATGAGAAAAATCAATCATTCCAGAAGGGGGCAAAACTGTTGTTAAAAGCCAAATTAAAGCCAATCTTCCCAAAACCTCAATAACTTGGTAAAACAGATTATTTTTCATTTAAATCCCTTTGTTATTGGTTAATGTGTTTAGTTTATAAACCGAATAAACAACTCCAAGCCCTGCATCAATTGGCACTGCAAAAGAGCCAATTAAAAAACCATAATAAACCCACAACAATGAGCCTATTAATGTGAACACCCAAAACCCTTTTGGCAACACACTCAAACCCTTTGACTTGGGTTTTCTTGATTCAATAATTTCCATTATCCACCTAATTTTTAACACACCCGAAGCGGTGAAACCAACCAATTCAATGAACAATTCCACTATTCAAACATCCTTTTTCTTTTCAGGTGGAAAAGATAAAGGCTCTATCGAGCCTTTTCTTTTCCTATTATGACTCCCAACACACACCCTGCCACACAGAGTGTCTTACCCTTTTAATGAGTAAGCATAAAATTACCCCGACCATCCGACTCCAATTGAACAATTTTAATAAAAGAATCAACACCCACAACCCTTTTCTTTTTTTGAACCATTACCCTAACAGCCCTGTCAATGGTTGAAGAACGCTTTGGATGAATATGCCTGGCAATCAATTCCATATTCACCCCTGCGGTAATTGCAGAATAATCCATCCACTCATTCCTATGAGCATCCATTACAGTAAAAATTGCCTGAAACACGGAAAAAACCATTAGCTTTTCACCACCCTATACAATGGTTCTCTTAAATCAACCCCAACCCGCATAACTTGGCCTTCATTCCTCAAACAAGTTAAAACCCGTTCAACTGTTCCATACGCCCAGGGCATCAATTTTGTTAGTTTGCCTCTTGAAATAGGCTCATTTTTTTCAATCACTGAAAACATTAAACTTTTAGCCCAATCAGGGGGCTGGCCATCAATAAACGAAACTCGTTCATTTTCCACAAAAACGCCTCCTTTCCATAATCTTATGAGAATCAATCAAATCCTTTACAAGCCCCTTATTTTCAGGGTTAAAAACACAATCACAGCAAGCCACAAAGCTTTCAGGCTTTCCATAGTCTTTTCCCCTATAATTGTTCACGCATAATAAAACTTGGAATCCTTTATGCATATGACAAACCAACCGAGCCATCAATCATTCCTCCTTTTCAAGTTCAAAGCCTTATTTAGTAATACTATGGTTCGATTCCAAGCTCCCTGCAAACCCTTTCGTATTCTTTCCAAGCTGGGTCTCTAACCTTTTTGTATTCTTTCCAAGCTGGGTCTCTAACCTTTTTGTATTCTTTCAAAGCTGGTTCTCTAACCTTTTCGTATTCTTTCCAAGCTAACCTTCTTTTCTTTTCCTTATCTTCATTCATTTTTCTTTTCCTCCTTTAAAAGTTCTTTTTTTTTCAAGGTTTTCAGGGCAAAAAAAGCTATTTCAGAAGAAGGCACCGACCCTTCCGCTTTCTTTTCTTGAGCGTCCTCGCATTGAAAATAATAGCTCTCCAAGTTCCTCATTGCCTTTTTTGCTTTCCCGACCTTGTTCCTTTTTCAATTTAATTTTTTCCTCAATTTCCACTAAATCAGACTCAAATACAGTTCCGCAACCAATCCGACTTTCCCATTTCAAATCCTCAAGTGCTTTTCTTGGACTTGCAACCATGCTAATCAAGTGTCGCTTTCCTTTTGGCCTAATAATCACGAACTCATTAAGTTTTGTTTTGCTCCTAACCTCATCAATAATATGCATGTCCTTAGTTTTTGGATTCCAAATAGAAAAAATTCCCTTTGCTCTCCACAAATATTGGTAAACATGAAATGCTGATTCTCTTTCAACGTAAAGATAATTCACATGAATAAAAGGAATATGATTCAAACACCCAAAAAGAGCTGTTGAAAGACCTGTGAACTGATACATAGTATTAAGTTCTCTGTAAGTAGGATGGTAAAACTCCTTTTTCATAATCTTGAAAAGTCTTTTTGTAGTCTTACAATTAGCAAGAAAACTTGTGTCAATGTCTTCATCTTTCTCTTTTGTCTCTTTTTTCATCCTTTTTCACATTCCCTTTTCGATATAAGCATAATTATGCCGCTTTATTCTCCCGCCTCACTCTTAAGCCTTAAATGTTCCTTCCAACGTGAAATTAAAATTTCTGCAAGCTCCAAGCTGTCTAATTCCGCAGGAATAATTAAAACCATTCCTTGAACCCGTGCAACATAATTTTTAACCGTCATTCTTTTCTCACCGCCTCTTTTGGTTTTCAGGGCCTCCATTTCTTTTTAAATGTTTTCAGGGAAAGAAAAACCTTCCGAGAGGCAAACCTTCCGAATGCTTTCTTTTCAGGTTCTTCCTTCTCCCGACAGGGCAAAAAAACCACAAGCTGGGCTTAACCCTGCTTTCCGAAGAAAGACTTATAGTTTTCCTGCTTTCCCGACCTTGTTCATTTTTTCTCAAACCTCCAGTTTAAGATTAAAGGCTTTATTGCAAAATGCCATACTACAAACCATAAAACAAAATATATAACTACTGAAATCAAACCAATACTCGCAAGCTTACAAGCAAGACCTCCAAAATGACAAGACTCTCCAGTGCCCCATAAAAAAGCATCAAACCCCGTATTAGGTGGTCCCATATCCAACAAAACCAATTCCTTCATTTTTCTTTTCCTCCTTTTCAGGTCCATGGCCTTATTTAGTAACGCTCTGGTTCGAGTCCAAGCTCCCTACAAACCTTTTTGTATTCTTTCCAAGCTGTTTCTCTAACCTTTTTGTATTCTTCCCAAGCTCTTTCTCTAACCTTTTTGTATTCTTCCCAAGCTGGTTCTCTAACCTTTTCGTATTCTTTCCAAGCTCTTCCTCTAACCTTTTTGTATTCTTTCAAAGCTGGTTCTCTAACCTTTTTGCATTCTTTCAAAGCTGTTTCTTTAACCTTTTCGTATTCTTTCCAAGCTCTTTCTCTAACCTTTTTGTATTCTTCCCAAGCTCTTTCTCTAACCTTTTTGTATTCTTCCCAAGCTGGTTCTTCAACCTTTTCGTATTCTTTCCAAGCTCTTTCTCTAACCTTTTTGTATTCTTTCAAAGCTGGTTCTCTAACCTTTCTGTATTCTTTCAAAGCTAACATTCTTTTCTTTTCCTTATCTTCATCCATTTTTCTTTTCCTCCTTTTCAAGTTCAGGCTTGGTGCAACCACAAAAACATCCTTCCATGCAAGAAAGCTTCTTCTTGGTCTGAACCTTATGAACAAGTATATATTCTGTGTCGATTCCCCCATCAAAGGCGGGAACTGGTTTTTCTGCTTCCACTAATTTATGTCCACAATTTTTACATTTCATTCTCTTCCCACGCCCCATTGTTTAGCCATTGCATCAGCAATTCCCTGATAAGTTCTGCTCCTATTTTTCCACCTGTTTTCTCCTGGTGGTTCTCTCCATACTCGGCCCTCTCGACCTGAAACAATATTTGTTGGCTTTAAAAGTGGCAAATCCTTTAACCATAAGCACGTTTTTTTTGTTTCACCATGTCCAAATTGCCAGGGCTGAATTATCTGGTCAGGCTTTCTGATTTTCGTTGAAATTACACCAACAGGGTTTTCAAGACAAATTCTCGGAATATCCGCATTAAGTAAAAGCCTTACAAAATCAAGAGCCTGTTCCTGTTCTTTTCTCTTATCCTTAAACCATCTTGCCCCTGAAACAGCTAAATGAGTGCAAGGTGGAAAAGCAATCATCAAATCCCAGTCCCCTTTGTGGTGTAAATATTCAAAAACATCATCATGAATATGCGGACCTAGTCTTTCTGTCGGAAGTAAATCACAGCTAACAGCATTATGGCCTTGCCTGATAAAAGCATCCCGAACAATTCCCGAAAACTCACAGGCAATTAATACTTTCATTTTTTCTTTTCCTCCTTTTCAGGTTTAAAAAATGCTTGTTTAAAACACCACACGATAAAGGCGAATAAAAGAAGTTGAATTACCCCAATTTTAGCCCACCAAGGCGCCCAATAACTATTAGAACCCCATAAAAGCAAATCAAAGCCTTCATTTGGTGGCCCCATGTCCAACAAAACCAATTCCCAATCCATTCTTTTATTCCTCCTTTTAATCGTTTAAATTTACTTTTTCCTCAAAATACTCCTTATAAAACCACTGAACAGCCATTCCAACAAAAAACATGAATAAACAGTAAATGATTACCCAAGTTTCAGGCACACAAGTCACGTTGAATCAACCTCTTTTGGGGTTTTTGTGGGTAATTCAAGCAAAGAATTTAACACAGGGGGATTAATTTGGCAAATTTTTTTCTTTTTATTCACCCAAATCAAGACTCTTGCCCCAAACAAGTAATTAATTCTCGGCCTAATTGCTTTATCCACGTTTAACCCATATATCTGCATCAAATATGCTTGGAAGTTGGACAACTCCAATTGTTTTTTACCTGATTCTTCCAAGCTTTTAACTATTTCAAGTGTTGCTTTAACATCTTTATGCATTTATCATTCCTCCTTTTTTTTGGGGGAGGGGGTGGGGGTATGTTGTTGTAGATTGGTAGTAGATTATATCTTATTTTATCCTGTTAAAATATATCTACATAACGACATAGAGTGGTTTTTAGTATATATTTATTACTTACTATATGTATATTGGGTGGGCGTTTTTGCCCTTCACACCACTCCCCAAAACTCACAACATACCCCCCACCACCCCCCCTTCTTTTTTTTAAGCATCCTGTAATTCCCCTGGCTTATATTTCACTGAAACATTGTGGTAGTCGTTTCGGCCTTTTTGTTTTGATGGTTCTTTTCCCAAGTATTCTATTATTACATGAGATTCTAATGGCACTTTTTTGAGCTTGTTGTCCAACACTGTGAAACCCCAAATTTCCCTGTATGTGTCATTGTCCTGGATTCCGTAAATAAAGGATTCTCTTTTTCCTTCTGGTTCTTTTTTTGCTTTTAATATTCCCCTGATTTCTTTGATGTCCTCCATTTTTTCGGCTTCCACCAAATCATCTGTTCCAGCTTCAATATAGCCGTTTTCTTCTATTTTTGTTTGTTCTTTCATTTCAAATCACTCCTTTTTTTTTGTGTTTTGGAGGCAAAGGGCAAAGAAAAAGAGTTTGGTGGATTATGAGATTTCCCGCCCTTTTGCTTTCTCCACACATTTTAACGTTTTTCATTTATAAACCTCTTTCGGGACACACCTGTTTGCCTGTGAGTTTTCGTGCCTGACTTTTTCCCTGATTCTTTTCGTGTTTTCCATTGTTGTTTGATTGGATTTTTCCTGGCATTTTAAAGAACACCAGGGAGCTGATGTTGGCACTCTTTGGCCTTTTCTGCAAACAATGCATTTAACCCCATCTCGTTCAAAGTAAGTGGTGTTGGTTTGAATAAATTTCATTTTAATCCCCTTTTGTGTTGTTCTTCTAATTCTTGAATGTGAATGTTTTCCGAGCATAAGGCGTTTTCTATTTTCATGCCTTGTTCTTTGTAATAGCATTGTTTACAGAGCCTTTGGCTTGTTTTAACAGGCTTTCCGCACTTATCACATTCTTTTGATAGGCCTTTTTTCATATAATGCACTTCGTCACAAAAATTACACATCTTTTCACCCCTAATATGCGGTAAACACACAGTTATACGGCATATTTAGCTTTTCAGCTCCAAATAACTTGTTATAAACATTTTGTCCGCTTCCATTACTTTATAATATTCTGAAAGTTCAATCCAATGAACCCTTCCATCTACTTTAACATTATCCAAAACATAGTGATTTATCCCAAACCTCTTTAAAGTAATGTAATGGCTTAACTTTGCAGTCTTAATCCAATGTTGGTCTGGATGTCCGAAAGAAACACGAATAATCGCTAAATCAACCCGTGGAAACCTAAACCTATTCCGAACCCCTTTTTGTTTCACATCACACCCCAAAAGTTTGAGAATTTCAATCATTTTCTTTTGTCTTGTTCCTGTTTTCAAATCAGAACGTTTTAATCCAGCCCTCTTAAAAACCCGCATTACGGAGATATTAAGTGCACTTGCAATAGCAAGCTGTCCACAACAATTCTCAACCTTATCAATGAACTTAATATAATCAGTTGGAATAGGAAACGCCCCAAAAGCAAAAGGACTAAATGTAACAACCCTTTCATTCTTCATTTTTCTTTTCCTCCTTTAAAAGTTCAACCAAACTTAAACCCCTGTTTGATTAATCCCTTCTTTGTCTTATAAAAACACTTTTGGCACAAATCAAATACATTAGTGATTCTCTCCCCTTTACTATTCAAATTCAAACTATATGACGACCTATTCCCACGATTCCAAAGACTATCTTTTAAATGAATCCTATGTATCACCTTATCGCACAAATCACACCTAACTTCATCAATCCTTGCCATTTTTCTTTTCCTCCTTTTCAAGTTCAAGGCCTTGCTCACGCAAAAACTTATTAGGACTATAAATACTCTCTTTTCCCCTTTCAAGTTTCATTAATTGCCAAATAAAGTATTTGTGTAATAATTCTTCCAAGTCTTCAACTAAAACCGCAGGCTTATAAACAGCTCCACGATTACAATCATCACAGTAATGTGAATGAGTGTGACAAGAATAACTTGTATTAGGTGACCCACATTTCTTACAAATATAAGTCTGTACAACTTTAATCTTCTTCATTTCTTCATTTCCTCCTTTTCAAGTTCAAAGCCTCGATATTGTTCAACCATCGCCATTGCCATAGCCATTGCCATCACCATCGCCATCGCCATAGCCATTGCCATCGCCATAGCCATTGCCATCGCCATTGCCATTGCCATAGCCATCGCCATTGCCATAGCCATTGCCATTGCCATAGCCATTGCCATCGCCATTGCCATCGCCATCGCCATTGCCATTGCCATTGCCATCGCCATTGCCATAGCCATTGCCATTGCCATAGCCATTGCCATTGCCATAGCCATTGCCATCGCCAGAACCATCGCCATAACTGCTTAATGCTGTGTTTCCTTCACAGTCCTTTGGGCTTTTTATTTTTTCCATTCTGGCACTCCCTGAATGCTTTTTCTTGCTTTCTCTGAAACAGGCAAAACCTCGATGACTTCTGTTAATTCCACTTGTGGAACTTCACAAGGAAACTTACACTCACTTGGTTTGCTTGTGCCATCCACTGACAACTGGCTTAATGAGGCCGCCCCAGCCCAATACCAAATTCTTCGGGCATTCAATAAAGTAGCCTCTTTTCCTTTCCTGCTTTGTAGGTATCCTGCAAAAACCCCCGCCGAATAAGTACGGGCAATAACATACTTTTTACCAGAAACCTTTTTCGCTGGCGTAAAAGACTTAATGCTTTCAGCCAACACATACTTTTTTCCGTCAATCTCAATTTCATTCTTCATTTTTCTTTTCCTCCTTAAAAAGTTCTTTCAAAAAAATATGACTCCTATGAAAATTCCAATAATCATTCCAATAAACACACCGCACAAGCCTATTCCAATTACAGCCAAAGCCTGGGTGTCAGAAAAACTCATTTTTCGCCCTCCATTCCGTCTTGAATGGTTTGCCATTCCAAGTCTGTTAAAAGGTCAGGCCGAACCAAGTTTGCAATGGTTGAACACCTGCGAAGCCTTCGGGCAAAAGCCCACACGGTTTCAGTCACGCTTTTCAGCCTCCTTTCTTTTCATCCAATTCTGGTGAGAACTATACTGACGTGATAAACGGCTTTTTGGATTAAAACCATGCCCTATGTCTTGTGTTTTGTCCTCAACAATGAACCCCAAATCGGATAAATATTGTTTTAATGTTTCCTTCATTGCATGAACTTGACTATAATAACCCGCTTTGGAATTATTAAACCCTAATTTAAACTCTATTACCCTGTCAGAATATACTATTTCTCCACAAGGCCTTGTCTTTGGTTTGCTTCTAATTATTATTTTTCGCACCATTTTCTAAAACCTCGTTAAAAGGATTAATGGGGCAAGCAACCAAGCCCGCCCTCGTGTCCTTTTTTAACTCCTTCAATTGCCCATAGGATGGCAAAAAGAAGTGTAAAAAGTGGAAAGGCAGGGTATTAAGGGAGAGGTAATGTTGGAAACCTCTTTCCAAATCCTTTGCTTTTTGCCTTTCCACAATCCCAAAGCCATGTTGTAAAATTGGTAAAACAATTGGCTTTAAGTGTTCTCTACCATTCTCGCCATGAGGTGAAATAAGTTTAAAGTCCATTTTTGATTTCTTTTTTTCCAATAATGTCATTTCTTGTCCTCCCTTTTCACCCATGTCAATGCTTCAACCCATGAATTGATTTTTGCTTTGGTTGTTGTTGAAGCAGTTGGGTATTCTGAAAATTTTTCTTCAAGCTTTTTGTTGATTTCTTTTAATGTTCTCACAAACTCACCCGATAAGCTTGTAGTGCAAGTTCTTTAAATACTTTTCCCCGATTTAAGTCCTTAATTTTAGGGATAGGATTGAAAAAAGAATTAAGGGTGTTAAACACCCCAAAGCCTTAAACCTGTGAAACACTGTGGTTTAACGTATTTTTACACAAATTCTTGGACAAAACACACAAATTCTTGGACAACCAAAAAAAGCAAAACTTTTTTAATAACAAAAACACTATTATAAACAGTTTTTATGGTGAGGAGTTTATACAAACCGCCTGTTAGGGCAACGCCTAAAGGCCCAACAACTGTTTCTTTTGTAGCCCCAAAAACCGAAGTAATAAAACTTCCAAGCGGACAACATATTATTAGGGCAATCAAAGGAACAGGAAGCACAGTAACAGTAACAAAAAAAGGAGCAGGAGCAGTTTATAACGCATTTTTAAGAGCGGTAAGAGGGGGTAATCTAATTCAACAATTAACCCCTGGACAAACTAAACAATTAATTCAAGAAGAATTAACCCCTGGACAAACTAAACAATTAATTCAAGAAGAATTTAAATCAAAAAACGTTCCGTTTACTTCTGAAAAAGCAACCGCAAAACAATCACCCACAGGCGTTAGATTAACCGATTTGTCTTTGGTGGATAGGGGTTTTAAGGGAAGCACGGTTGTCAAAGCAACCGTTGGAAACGGGTTAGGTGGAAAAAAAGCGGGTAATTTTTTAATTAGAACAGGGCAAACAAGGTCGGGATTGTTTGGTTCTGATGTGGATTTGGTTAAAGACGGGGCGAAAGGTTCTACAACAACAAGAATAAGAACAAGAAAGTTTGAACCATTGCCAGGTGAAACACCTGTTTTAATAACAAGAGCAAGAACTGACAGGGAACGAAATGAACTCCAAAAAAAAGCAATCACAATAACACCAAAATTTATTAAAGAGGCATCGGAAATATTAAGTAAAATTCCTCAATTAAACGAAAAAGACTATATTAAAAAATATGTGCCTACAAAAAAAGAACAGTTAAAAAAATTCTCACAATTTGTAAGCGATTCAATGTTATTAAATCGGGTTACAAAAACAGTAACACAATTATCAAAACAAGTAAATAACCTAATTTATAGCGGTTATGAAACAGTGGGTATTTTTGGCACTCAAACAGGGGATTATATTGTTTCCAAAATTCCCGCAAACCAAAAAAAAGAATGGGCTAATCTAATAAATTATTTTATTAAAACAAACCCAAGAGTCTTTAAAAATGCGAGAGGGCTTGTTAGTTTTGCTCAATCCTTTTTCAGAAAAGTTCAGAAAGGGGAAATAACAAAAAAAGATGTTGGGCGATTTAATGCAAGAATGGGTGGGGCAACGGGTTCAATTGTTGCATTGTTCACCCCAGGGCAACTTGGAACTATTTATCGACTATCAAGCATTACCGAAGGAGCAAAAGACAGGCCGTTGGAAACTTTGGGAACATTGGGTTTGGGGGCGGCTTTTGGAATAATTCAAAAAATTTCCACATCGGGTTCTAATTTGATTAAATTACAGGTTGGCACAGGGGCAATGGGAAAAAGCTATGTTGTGTTTGAAAAGGTTGGAAGCAAAATTGTGCCGTTGTATTTTGCTGTTGAGGGAATACGGGTTGGAAACCAATTGCTAGGCGGGGCGGTGAGCAGAAAGATTTCAAGAAAACAGTTTAAGGAAATGGTTAGTCAAACAACAACGGGGTTTGCGGCATTTATTGAAGGGGTTGGAATAGGGCAAACAATTGGCAAAAGAACAGTTGCATCAATTGACAAGTATATTTTATGGAAACGTTCTGACAACAAAATACGGAAATTGTTCGGTAACACAAAATTTGCTGATAAGATTTCGGGTTATTTTGCAGATGCCTTATTTGTTACCCCCCGTGAATTAGCTAAACCATTAAAAGGATATATTAATCCAAAGTGGATTAAGGCAATAAAAGATAGTCCAACAGCCCAAATGGTTACTTTACGATGGTTGAGGCGGGAAGGTTCAAAGTTGGGTGTGTTGGGAAGCAATGTTTTAGCTCCCCAAGCTGGATTGAAAAAACCACCACGGGGGTTTGCGGGAGATTTTGAAGCAAATTCTTTGCGTGGCCCTGGACACGCTAAAAGTTCTGTCAAACGACTTTATAATGATTTGCGTAAAGCGGGCTTTTCAGAAAAACAGGTGAGGTTTAGTAAAGGAAAATGGGTTGGTGGCCCAAAATATTATGTTAATTTTAGGTTGAAAGGAAAAGGAAAATGGCCAGAGTTTGTTAGTGTTTCAAGCCGCCCAACTTCAACTTATGTTCAGATTAATAAGGCAGTGGATACTTTTGATTTACCTCCCCAATTGGCGTTTAGGCGGGATAAATCAGGCAATCTTTTGTTGAATGTTCGTGACCAAATTAGGAGTAAAATTAATAGGTTTGCCACAACAGGCGAGGTTAAGGATTTGACGGATATTATTGTTACAACAAAGGCGTTGCGAAAAAAGTTTGGAAAATATGAATTGAAAAAAAGCGAGTTGTTGAAGAAATTAACTATTGAAAGAGTTAAAAAGGCAAGGATTAAGGCAAAAAAAATTATCAAACAAAAGGTTGAGAAAGGACTTATTCCAACGAAAAAAGAATTTCAGAAGGCGAAATTTACACCTAAACAGATTAAGAGTGCTAAAAAACAAGCAAGGCAAAATGCAGTTAAATTGGAAAAAAGGCGTGGGCGAGTTTTGCGAAAACCGAAGCCTAAACCGAAAAAGAAGTTACTTCCGAAAAAGTCAAGACCTTCTCGACCTTCTCGACCTTCTCGACCTTCTCGACCTTCTCGACCTTCTCGACCTTCTCGACCTTCTCGACCTTCTCGACCTTCTCGACCTTCTCGACCTTCTCGACCTTCTCGACCTT
>Ga0180431_10003837_pt1 | contig 19005 bp, 31 predicted proteins | sample SS_ome_11_FD_132459 | JGI IMG/M metagenome (GOLD analysis project Ga0180431, IMG submission 132459) | Hypersaline lake sediment archaeal communities from the Salton Sea, California, USA - SS_1_MS_1 metaG | ecosystem: Environmental > Aquatic > Non-marine Saline and Alkaline > Hypersaline >... | reverse complement strand
TATATATATCTAAAGAACTTCTCTTTCCCATAACTCGCAGCCAGTTCTAACTTTATATTTATTATAACTAATACAGTCTTGCTTAAATCTACAGCCTTCGCAACTAAAACGCCTATCTTTCATTCTCCCCCCTTGTATAGTTTTTTATCTATAGTATTCCGTATATCCAGAAAAGCGCCCGCTATGACAAATAATAAAAAAGCTGCCATAGTTTCAAAAGGTTCGAACTCAATACCAAACAGCAGCCAAAATATAATTACTAATACTGGAAAGCTTATAGTTTGAACCAAGTTTAATTGGTATTTATCCATTTTTATTCACCGATACATCTTTATCTAATACCTCACCGTACCGAAACCGACCAAACCGTGCCCCGGCAAACCTTACCACAACTTGAATATGAATATTTTTCCTTAAAAAACGTCCGTTTTTAATTGTCTAATTTTGAGTGTTTTTAGTGGGCTTTTTTATAGCCCCCCTTTTTATTCCTCTATCTATCCTTCTTCTACGTGGTTTTTTGTCTTTCCCCCTTTTTCCTACATTCTTAGCAAACCTTAACCCTGCTTTGGTTCTTTCGCTTAGTTTTATCCGTTCCATTTTAGCGATAGTAGCAAGAACCGAAAGAACTACATCTTTAAACTGCCCTATTGATTTAAAGTAAGGTTCTTGGTAAGATTCCCAATTTATATTTAAATTTTCAAGTTCCTTTAGTTTCTGTAATGTAAAAAGAGTTCCTGCTCTACTAAATCTACTTATATCCCAAAATAAGACTATATCAAATAGCCTTTTATGTGCGTCCTTGAATAATTCATCATAAGCGGGTCTATTGGTTTCTTTTCCACTAATTATATCTGTATATTCTTTATAAATTGTATAATTGTTTTTGGAGCAGTAATCCCTTAGATTAGCTAATTGGTTTACTACCTCCTGTTTATCTGTACTAACTCTAGCGTATATAGCTACTTTCATAAAAATTGCCCGTGATACCCAGAGATTTATCTCTGGGAGGTAAGGGCATCACCTCCTTCGTGTGTTTCTGATTTATAACCTTTCATTATGATAACCTCGCTTGGAAGGAGGGGCTTCTATTTCGTTTAAGTATCTATATAACGCATTTCGTTATATTGTTTTTTATGTCTAATATTATTCATCTTTACAATAATGCTTATAGTTTTCCTTAAACATAGCGTGGGTTATTTCGTGTATGGCTGTTCTTTGTATCGGAGTAGCGTTTAAGTATGGGTCAGCTCTCCAAATTTCCACTTCATCCCTGTTTTTAGTAAGTACGCAATAGTAACCCTTACCCAAATATAGCCCATTAACCCGAACCTTTTTCCAATTAGACGAATTTTTAAGCATTAAATAATCTTGAGTATATATTATTTCGTTTATTTGGTACTTTAACCCCTGTATTTCGCCTAATACTATACCTTGAGTATAAGCGAAGAAAGAAGCAACTATAGCAACCATAATAAGGGTAATTACGTACAATCCTCTATAGCTGCTTGCTTTCTTCTGGAAACGGTTCTGTATCTGAATCATCATCATAAGGCATTTTTAAACCTTTGTTTAAGTTCGTGGTTCTCTCCTACTAATCTAACATTATCTTTTTTATCAGTTTAATCTTTGAAAACCAAAAAATCATTGCAATCAGTTTAGGCTTTGCACGATACCAAATCCTTCCATCTTGAGTCACCTTTTAATTACGCATAATGTTGGGATTCAAATTCCTTTTCCGCAAGGAAAAGTTCGTCAGGAACTGACGAGAGTAATCCCGATAGGGATTATTGAATTTAATCCCTATTAAACGTGTCCGATAGGACTAAAACCTATGGACTATTTTATTCTTTTCAAATGTTCCTTCCATAATTCATTTGCTCTTTTTGATTCTTCAACAGGATGTAATTTTAATGTTTTGATTTTATCTAATCTGTGAGCAAACATTATGTTGCTGATACTTCTTATGCTATCTTTGTGGTCTTTTCTTCCATTCATAAAGTGCTTTATATGTTTGCGATTTTCTATTTTCCAGTCTTGAAACTGTTTATCTGTCCAATCATAATCAGTTTTGTTGAATAAATCTTCTTTCCAATCTTTCATAAAAATTTAGGCAGGATACCCACTAATTTATTAGTGGGAGGAATGCCGTACCTCCTTCTTATTTTTCTGCGAGAGGCGGAAGTAAATAAAACATCCAACCAATACAGCGATTAATACCCATCCTAAAGGATTTATCCAATATTCAGTAGGCTGAGTACAATATACTTGATAACCATAAATCCAATTATCTACATAATAAGCACAACCTTCACACATCTTTTTTTACCTCTTCTATAATTACTTTGTATTCTTTATCTTCACAATCAAGATATGTTTCAACTCTTGAAGCTTTGTCCTTATGTAATTTCAATACAGCTCTTTTCAAATCATCTCTAAATAAATCAAAATCCCAATCATCCATTTATATCACCCATAGCATTATTAATTATTGAATTTACATCAGGCATATCAGAACAATTAATTTTTATTCCGTTTTGATAACATTCTGAATTATGTGTTATAATAGAATTGCTTGAAACTATTGTATTGTTTTCAATAGTTCTTCTTGTTGTCTTAAATTCACACCATAATAAATTACAATCTACTTCATCAGCACCAAAAAAAGCAATTCCTAAAATTACTAATTCAAATAATGCACCAATTAGTAAAGGAATAAAAATTAATAATAGAATTGTGTTATCACGCATTTGAAACACCTCCAAAGCTTGAAAGCTTTGATTGTGTGAAGTTTCCTATTTTCTGTTGTGGACTTCCAAATACAGAATATTCAAACACATCCTTTCCCTCTTGCTCATTAATGTATCTCTTAACTGCTTCTTGCGATACATGACCTGCACTTCCACAATAATATCCCTTAGCCCACAAGTGAGGAAACCTTTTACCATAATTCCAAAGTAAGTAAGGCAAGTGCTTAAAGCATCTTCTTAATTGAATAGATGTGTTTCCTTTCAACTGTTTAACAATCTTCCAAGGTGTATGTTTTGGCTTTGCACCAACAAATAAATGTATGTGGTCTGGCATTACTTCTAAAGCCAACATATCTAAATCCATCTGTTCGCATTGTCCTGCTATTATTGTTTTAAGCACATCTACCACCTTGCCTTTCAAGACTTTTCGTCTGTATTTCGGAATCCATATAATGTGGTAATTGATATTGAACTTGCAATGACTGCCTGTTCTTACTGTTGCTATCTTTACATCCAGATTGTATTTTGTTGGATTGAAGTGTGGATATTCTTGTTTCGTCATAATTATCACCTATAATTAAGTGATAATTATCTTCTGCGATAGGTTGCCCGTTTAGCGAACCACACATTAAACTTTTAGGAATCTCTTGCGAGGATTCAATAACCGCTAAGTTATTGATTACCACGAGGTCTGCATGGAAGCATTTGTTACGAGTGGCTTCGTTCAATGCTTTAGTCCTTGACCGCATCTCCTTTCGCAGATTCCAAAAGTTTAAGTTAAGTGGTTTGCGTGGTGCAACCGTTAAAGTTGTGCTATTCAATCTACTTGCACCTCATCAACTATTGCATGATGTAAAATATCTTTCCATCTAAGCTCCTTTGTTTCAATGTCTTGGAATAAATGCCATTGACCATTCTTCTCACATTTATTACAGAGATATAATTCATCGGCTATGTGCGAAGCGTTTTCCGAATTACAGTTTATACATGCCATTTTCTTTTCTTTTTCTTGAGAGTGGAAACTACCCACTTTAGTGGGTTTAGAGGATGTCATTATAAATCTCCATAGGTTTTAAGTCGTTGCGAAGCAACGATTACGTTTAATGTTAAGTTATGCGAAGTTAAGCCGATGGACTAATATCAACATTAACTATATCTGCATTATTTATCTCTCCTGCAAATAGCACTTCTCTATCTTTGGGTAAAGGCATTTAAAGCCCTCCATTCTTGAAGCGGTGACATCAAAACGTCAAAATAACCCGCCCTATACATCCAATTACGCCATTGTAACCTATGATAATAGCAAAAATAGTTATCCCCATTCATTTTTCTACTCCCACAAGATTTAACTAGGCATATCATTTTTATAACATTTTACTCTATACATAATCGTACCGTTTACATTTCGGGCAAGAACAGGGGTTCTTTTTTCTTGGTTTCCACTTATAGCCGCAGCGAAAGCATCTAAGGGTTGGTCTATTGGCATTAGTATTTTTGGTTCTCTCTTCTGATGTATCTTTCTGTGACATTTTATTATTATGAATATTATTATGAATATTATTATGAATTTATAAACTTTTCGGTATTATGGGCTATAAAAGCCGGAGCATAAGAAATAGCTAGAGAATCCTTTATGCTCCGGCTAGCTGTGTCTTGAGGTTTTCTATTTCCTTGTCCAATCGTGCAATCTCTTCTTTCAAAGCCAGTATGACCCCTTCTAAATCGACTATTCTATCTTCCATATTTAAACCGTCTAATCCAGTTTTTCCTATATTCCTTTTATAGTTCTTATGGGATTCTTTAGTATCTAATTGACTTAAAGTAAACTTATCCAAATAATCCTCATTAGAATCAATAGTTTTAGATTGTGTATATATTTCTTCTGCCATTATATCAGTATTAAAATCTGTTACATTATCATATAAATCAATATTCCTATTTAAATCTTCTAAAGCACCCCTAATATTAGCATTTGTACAGCCCACACTATGCCCCTTTACTTCATAAGTAGAGCATGCCTCTTTATACTGTTCTACTTCAACAAAGTAACTTAAATATTCTTGCGGTACTTGTTCAAGACTATTAAAACATAAATCTGCCATTTCTAATTCTTGTTTCATCTCTTCGTTTAGGCAGTACTTAGAATAATCATAAACATCTATGCAATCTGATTTATTTATATGTGTTGTATAAACTTCACATTCTTCATAATCATTTGCGTTTATGAATGTTTCTAATGGGTTGCTTGTTGTTTGATTATGCGTATGCTCTATTGCGTCGCCGTATTCTATGACACCCCATCCACTTTGGTTTAGTATTTTTAAAGTGCCGTTAGTTGTATTTATATTAAAATTTGCCTCGTCCCAATACATAAACGTATCGTCGCTCTCGCCAAAATATAAAAGTTTATTATCTATGGGTATTTTTATATTGCCCTTTGGCTCTATGGATATATCGGGTTTAATTGCTTCGTCTGTATCTGTGTAAAATTTCATTCTATCGTTTGGAGAATCGTAAATAATACCGCCCCTAGTAGATTTATATCCCGCTCCTATAGGTAAACTAAAGTTAGTATGAAATACTGAAATAGCGGCATCTAAAGCAATTAAACCGCTTCGCTGTGGTCTGCCTAAAACATATAAACCACTTTTAAAAAGCAATACCTCGTTTAATATTCCTCCCGCAAACCCTTCGGTTTTACCTGTCAAAATAGGAAATTGATTAAATACACTTCCAAATATGTTTTCGTAACCAATTAATAAAGATGGGTCGTAACCGCCCCCCACTAAGTTAAAAGGGGTAATAACTTGTATCTGTGAAAAGTTATCATTATAATTTAAACTATATCCAGATTTAAGAGTAGCACCGTGTTTATTATATCCTATCTGTACAGGATAAATATTTTTAGATAAATTTAAAGTGGCATTACTATATATTTGTTTACTGCTTACATCAGCGTGCAGAACATTATTATTAATATAAACATCATCTTTGAAATATGTATTTGTTTGAAGTGATATATTACCATCATCAGAATCTAATACTAAAGGCACTTGTCCGTTAGTATTAATTATAAATTCGTTAGTCGGTATATTAAAAGATATTGCGCCCTGTTCATCTAAAATATTGGTTAAATTAGCTAGTATAATCTCGGGGTTATCATCTATAGAGCTACTATGTAAAATTAAACTTCTGTTATTAACAGCTACGCCTTTTAAAAGCCCGTCTACACTGCTATACTCTAAAAACATTAAATCTAAGCCCTCTAAATTGCCCTTATGTATTTTGACATAATTGCCGCCCGCATAATCTCCTATTATAACCTCGTCTTTTAATAGTGTATCTTGATTTACCGTTAGGTAATCAGCCGTAATATTAGAAGTATTGATTTGGCTTACTGTTTCGTTTATAAAAAAAGTTTCGTTAGCTGTAATAGAATTAAACCATACATCACCCCCTAAATGGGCTAGGTTAGCTTCTGCGTAGCGGGTACTTACCCAATTAATGGGAGAAGATGAAGCTTCCCCATATACCCACGCAATAGATAGAAGTAGCAAAGCAGGTATAAGTATTGTTAGCTTCATCTTTGGGAGTAACAGAATATAAACTTTATAAATTTAACTAAAAAAGAAAAAAAATAGGTTTATTGCAAACCTCTAACTATCCCGATTATAGCCTTCACTAAGATTACTAAAGCAGTAATGGAAGCGAAACTTCCAAATAATGCAAAAGCTATAGTAAAAGCGGTTAATACTCCTTGAATAGTTAGATTAGGGCTTCCTGTTCCGTTACCCAGTCCCGGCAAACCTTTTACTACCGAAGTGAATAGATTTAAGACAATCATAGCTAGAACTGCTACAATAGCTAAACCCATCATCAATAGAACTGCCTTACTCTGTTCTTTAAGCTCGCCGCTAATCATATTCCCCATTCTATTGTAGCCCCTTAACTATTCCGATTATAGCCTTTACTAAGATTACTAAAGCAGTAATTGAAGCAAAGCTACCGAATAGTGCGAAAGCCACTATGAATAAGTCTATTGTTGTGTTACTTTCGGTTGTTGAGTTTGGTACACTAGATTTAAATAGCGCCAATACAATCATAGCTAGTACAGCTACAATAGCTAGCCCCATCATAATGAGGATTGCCTTAGATTGCTCCTTTAAAGCGCCTACAATTCCACCTGAACCTTTTGCCATTTTTATATACCCCAGCAAGTTTTAAGCCTATTGCTATCGGCTAATCTATATAATTTAGAAAAATCTATATATAAAATTTTGGGTACAAACTACGCTGTAAATTTAACCATAGCAGCACTAAAGGCAGCTATTAACGGAAATATCCAAAGCTGAAAATCTGTAATCATTCCGTAATAAATACCTCCCTTAATCAGAAATAAAGCCCTCATAAAGAAGGAAATTATAGTAAGCGCAGTAGATATATACATAATGTTTACTAAGGGCTGGTCTTGCTTTTCCTGTGCTTTCCTAAACAAGATAATACCTAGTAATACTAGCATAATAAAAAAAAACCAGCCATCAAAAGCTATAGTATTAACGTTTATAATAAACTCTATAGGGTCGCCAGTAGTTATATTAATGATTTGGTTTATCTTTTCCATAGTTACATTAGTTTGGTTTATCATTCCCATTATAACTCGAACCCCAATTTAGCACTTATTAATATGAAAGCTACGGCTACAACAACTATAAACCCTATAACTTCCGTTATAACTGGAGGAATAACTCCCCCATAAAACCCGCTTAATATTCCAAATATAGATACTGGCAATAGTACAATACCCCCTATAACTTGCAATATTCCGGTAGCACTAGCGGCTAACCCTCCTAATACATCGAAAGCATTCGATATTGTGGTAAGACTATAAATACCATTTTGTAGCTTATTCATTCCTGTAATTAACGGAATACTCTTTAAGGCTTCAAAAACGTTTCTCCCCTGTGCGTCGTTATCTTGTTCGGTTACATTATATCCGGTCTTGATAGCTGTAAAGCCGTTTAAAGAAAGAACTATAACAGCGTAGAAAATTGCAAAGCTTATAACCATATTCCTTATTTTCATTCTTTCTTATGATACCTCCCCACAAAGATTATAAGAATAACTAGGAAAAGCATAGAGCTAGAAGCAATCCAGCCTATAGCTATTATTCCCAAGATAAACGAGATTAATAAGCCTACTCCTCCCATTATTGGATACCATATTGGACTTTCATTACTGAATAGTAGAATCATACCCACTATTAAAAAATAAACCGCAAAAATGCCCATCAACCCCAAAGTATCCGCTCCCCTTGTTTCCGGAGCATATTCTAGCTGGTCTTTGCATTGTTTTGAGTAACCTCCTTGAAATATCTTACCGAATACGTGGTAAGAGTAGCCGGAAGCAGCTATAGTCCTTTGCAGAAATGTAGTTATGTTAGCACAACTAACATCGACTAAAGTGTTTCCGGCTACGGTAATCCTATTAGTATAAGCGCAACCTATTAAAGTTTCCGTGCTTTCTGGGTTCGTTTCCCATTCCATACGAAAGCTATTATCTGTAAGCTTGGTTAGGTTGCAATCGATAGAATAAAGCCCTGTAATGGGCGCTATATTCGTTCCTGTGTTGATTATATAGCGCCTTTCTGTTTGGCTTTCTACGTGGCATTGTGTATAAGACTTAGAATCTGTATAAGTTTCTCCTAAATATACAACCTCATAGCTATAAACCTTGTTTATTAATACTAAATTTACGTTAGCTTCTCCATTGGTTATAGGGGAGGAATCTAAAAAGGTTCTAGTTCCGTCGCCTTCACATTCGTATATCTTCATAGTTCCATCTATAGGTTCGTAGCCGGAAGTAAGCCAAGTAAACACTACGGTTGAACTTTCGTTCAACCTTATTAAAGTAATATTCAACCTATACGGATTAGCGTTAGTAGCTGTTATAGGGTCGCCAGCAGCAAAACTAAGCAGCTTAGTGCCGTACTCGTCTTTCTTAACTGTTATATCCCCCAATATCTCAAAGTCGAAAGTTCTTTCTGCTGGGTTTATATCGCTACATATACTATCGCTAATCTTTCCGCTAAAGTTGCCCTGTACTGTATGGGTAAATTCTCCATCAGTAATAAATAAATCATAATTATTAATGCTTGTTATAGCTGCTTCTGTTACTTCATCAAAATAAGACATATTAAGGATAGTATGGTTATACTGTGGTAAGAAGCAAGCGCCTATATGGGATTCATAAGTAGCGTTAGTCAAATTAACTAATAAAGTGCTTGGTCTTTCGCTGGAAAAATAAAAAGGAATATCACAAAATGCGCCAGCTATAGAGCAATTATCACATACGCAGCCAGCAGCTAAAAGATTATTTATAAAAGTTGTATTTATATTTGCCTGGTGCTTACCGACTAATTGACCGCTAAAATTCCATTCGTGTTTATTATCTCTATCTCCAATTTCTACAATAGTATCGCTAGGGTAATTAGTCATATTAGATATATTCCAGAATACAGCTTCCTCAAAAAAGAAGCTAGGGGTATCTATTCTAGCACTTATTTCCCTTAACCCCCCACCATATACACACTTCCATTTAATGAAAGTGTCTGACAATTCCACCACTAGGGCAACTTTATCTGGATAAAAATTATAACATTCAGCTGGGGGGCTTGTATTTCTTAAACTATGTTGGTCTTTAACTTGCCAAGTTAAATTAATAAAACCAAATGGCTTAGTATAATTTATATAAAACCTCTTTAAAACTCCCCTCCTATGTTTTGCTTTTGTTGTATAATTCCCATCAGTAGCATTTGCAGGGTCCCATATATTCACCACATCATTTATATAAATCTCTTTGTTTTTACTAAATGAACAGTAAGAAGTTTGATTAAAGTATTCCTGTAAGCACATTAAAGGGGCTTGCCCAGGAATACTACTAACATTTATGCCATTTAACTCTAAAGTTAAGTTAGTAATGTAAGCAGCTAAAGGCAGCCTTAAAATACTCTTTACTGTATCAGATTCGTTAAAAGTTATATTAAATGGATTAGGTTTATTTAAAAAGGTACTAACGGTTGCTACCTCTCCAATAGCAACCGAAAGTAAAACTAATGCGATTACAGCAAATATAAACATATTCCAAGCTTTCAAGTTAAAGTTTGAACCTCCTGTTCTTTTTTTCCGTATAGGGTTAAAGACCCTACTATTATCAAGGCTAACATAACCCAATGTAGATTAGTGCATATCAGCATAGTTTTAGAGAAGAACCCCAAAGCTGTACTAAATACCGACTGGCTAACTATCTGTATAAATATGTGATTGAAGAAGTAACTTATAAAGCCGTAAAAGATTGCTTCTATGAAAGTCACTATAAAAAAAGCTGTTCTTGTTTTAAGCTGGAAGTTAAGTATTCCAGTTCCTATAATGAAGATAGCCATAAGCCCGACGGTAACATAATCGAAAGCCCTAAACCCTATAGTAAAATTAGCTATAGTTACTGCTACAGCCCCTACATTATAGCCTGCTGTAGTTATAGCCTTTACAAATTCCAGCCATACCGTATATGCCAATATATTAAATACTCCAAAGATAAAGAGGAATATTATAACGGCTAGGTAATTGCTCCCCTGTGCTTTTTTATTTAAATTCATTTTCGAACAAGCTTTCCTTATTTATTCTTTTAGCTATAACCTCCGTAACTTTGCTAACGGAAGGCGGCTTTCTGCCAAGCAAAGCCGCCCTGGCCCTGACATAATCAATAATTTCCTTAAACTGTTTTGATACTCTAATCTTTTCATCTGCCAAAAAAACCCTCTTTACTTATACATCCATTTAGTATAACCATCATCTTCTAACCCCTTGTTTTTTTCAACATTCATAAGTTTAACATTAATCATTAATAAGGTTATAAAGCCCATTAACCCGCCTATAATAAGAACTGTTATAGCGTTCCAATGTAATATATTGGTTATTTGCCCGCCTATCTCGTTAATATATACCATCCAAACAGTAACTAAAACCTCTAATACGGCTATACTCCAAGTTAGAATCTTAACAAATCCCACTTTATGAGGCAAGCCTATAACTATAAAGAAAGCGATTAAAAATATTTGAAGTAAGATAATTGATAGCATATTATCGGGTCGCTCCAAAGTTATAACAAAATCTTCTATAGTTGAATTTATTTGGTAAATGCCAGCTTCCGTTAAATTGAAAGTAGCGTTGCAGTATGGTAATCCATTCTGCCAGCTTAAATTTTGTACGTTTTCCCCATTGAAATATACCGACATATTGGAATCGCAGCCACTTGAAGGCTTCCATGAACTTACTAAAGTGCAAGGTATATTTTCCGTACTTGTTGTCCTTTGACATTCTATTCCGTAAGCTATGGGAATCATCAGCAACAATATCATAATTAAGTATTTTCTCAATCGGTATTCAACTCTCACGGAGGAAGAACTGGAGGTTCTTCCTTTTGTATTTTATCTTCATCTTCGCCTAAAAAGCAGCCTTGCGCTTCCAGCATATCCCGCCTAAACTCTCCTAACTCTACCCTTAAACCGTTAGCGGATTCTTGGTTTAACTCGGCTACTTTTATAGCTCCTTGAACTTGAAAATAAACTATAGCTACTAAACCCAGCATAGCTATTCCTACAACTACAAAAGGAGTAATCTGCGCTAGAATATCTTTAGTGTTTTCTATCCTTTCCTTCCTCTCCTCTATCTCGGTCTTAATCATATTTATTCTATCGTGGGGCATTGGTCTAAATATTTCTTGCCCTGTACTTCTATCATAGCCACTTTTTAATAAAGTTGTAGTATCGCCCTCTAGTAGAATCTTAACCCATTTCTCATTCTGCCCCCATACTTCTACGCAATCTGCCGTAACTACTGGAACAGCTTTTTTTAATTTCTGTAGCCAGTAATGGGTAGCTCCGCTTCTCTTATCCACTTTCTCCACTACATCAGTAGCATAAGGCTTTAAATCAGATAGCTTATAACTTAGCTTGCTGCCTTTTGGAATCGGTATAACTCCCTCGCCTAGCTGGTAAACTCTAGCCTTCCAAGTCATCTTTTTTACCCTCGTGCTAATCCAGAAGAAGTAACCCATACCGCCGCCTATAGCTAGGATTACAAAAACAGCGACGATAACCCCTATAATTATCCACATATCCAATTTATCACCTTCCTAACAACATATTTTTAAATTTGTTTATCATACCTTTTTTAGTTTCCGGCTGTTGTTGTCCTGCATAACCTTGTAATCTTGGCTGGTTATTTAATTGCACGCTTTCTGTCCTGTGTACGCTCTCGCCTAAGAACTTGGTATATTTACCGTCACCAGCGCCAGCAAGAACCAAGAAAGCGGAATGCTCCAGTTCTGTACATAGCCTATACCAGTCCGCCGTACTCTTAACGTCGAAATCCTCAATAGTAGGAAATACCAGCCAGCACATAGTTATTAAATCTAGCTGTAGGTTTTTAAATTCGTGCTGGTTTATATTGGTAATAATATTAGTCTTGCTTTGGTAAGTTTGCAAGAAACCTATAGCCCATTTAGCCCCTTTAGCGTTTATTATGGCTTCGTCTTTTTGCCTATAGCCTTTAGCGTCTTCATCCCATTCTAAGCCTAGCCAATTCCTAACCCTTCGCTGTATAGTAGGGTCGAAGTTAGTTAGCTCTTTAAGTAAGTCATTATATTTATTTATGTTAGAAACATCACCAAAGCCCCCGAAATCATCCATACCGCCGTAAGAATTATCTAAACCTAACTCATTATCTAATTCTTGGTCGAATGAATCTTTGTCTTGCATATATCATTAAACTAATTTTCTTCTTTCTACTCCTGTGAAGAATCTGCCCGGCTTTAATAGCTTTATTCTCTCTCTTGGTCTAGCCCTTATTCCAAAGATTACGCTGTATATATCCGGAGTAAATACTTTAGGCTTTTTTCTTAGCCTTGAATATATGAACTTTCTAAGGTTCGCTATTCCTCCCCTTAATCTTGTTTGCGGAACTTTAACAACTCTTCCAGTTCCTCGCCTTATTGCCTGCGTTCCTAGTGCGGATACAATAATAGAGTTTATTATAGCTGCCTGCCTAGCCTTTGGGAGGGTGTCTATTCTAGTATCGGGTATAATAATCGGTTCTTCTTTTATTTTCGGTACTGTTTCCTGTTTTGGTTGTTGTTTAGTTATGATTTTCGCTTTAGGTTTTTCTTCTTGTTTTTTTGAAGGAGGGGCTAATCTTATTCCCTGTCTTGCAAACTTATTCCTAGCTATTGCTTGAAGCCCGACAAATAATAAACCTTGTACTACCTTAGAAGAAGGTTTAGCCACAGAAGCCGGAATCCTTTTATTCCTTAAAGCAGTTTTTACCTTAGAAGTTGCTTTGGCAATATTCTTTTTAAATTGGTTTATCTTCTGTTTAAAGGTTGTTTTAGTTTTTGCTTTGGCTGCTTGTTTGGCGGGTTTTAATATTTGTACTGCTTCTTGTTTGGTAATGGGATTTTTTGACCCTGTTTCTCTGGCTACTTTATTCGCTTTATTTAAATTATTACTTACTGTTTTTGAAGGATTGCCTTTAGATTTTGGTATCGGCTTTTGACCTATCTTAGCTAAAAATTTATCTTGTTTTTTGAATATTCTTTTTATATCCCTGCTAGCTTTAGCCAAACCTAAAACCTCCTGTAATTGTTGTTTTTTTAAGTCTATCCTAGTTTGTTTCTTGGCTTTACCTATTGCCTTTCGTCTTAAAGCAAAATCCTTACCAGCTAATCCTTTTCTTATTCCTGTTCTTACTTTCTTTTTTATTCTGGCTGAATCTGACGCTCTAAGCTTTCTTTTCCCCTTTAGTATTTGCTTAACTATAAAATTTTCTCTAGTTACTTTAGCTAGTTTTTTTCCGCCGGGAAGTCTATAAGGTTTACCGCCTTTCTTAAATCTGAACCTTCTAGGAAATGAAATGGTTTTTCCACTGCTCTTAACTATTGTAATTTTTGTTTTAAAAGGCAATTTCTTATTTAATATCTTTACAGCCCTTAATAGGCTTCTGTCAGTATCAGAGAGAATTTTTTTTCCTACTATCCTAAAGTTTTTAATTATTTCTTTGTTTATTTTATTTATGTTTTTTATAGCCTTTGTTTCTATTTTTAATCCCCTTCTAACTAATCTCTTATTCAGATTAGCCAGTTTATTGGTTAGTCTTACTGTTGCTTTTCCTATCTTTCTTTCCCCTAATCTACCTAATTTTTCAACCTTTAGACCGAATTTCTTTAAAGACCTAGCAGTTATTTTAATAGCCCTAGTCCCTTTCTTTGCTATTTTAGCCAAAGCTTTTTCTAATGGAACTACACTTTTTATAGCTGTTTTTTCTGCTGTTCTTAAAGGCTTTTTGACTATTCTTAGACCTTTTCTTGATATTTTATTTGTAAACTTAGTTACTGATTTTTGAATTTTATTTTCTGTTCTGGCTATTCTTTTCCTTACTTTCGCTAAAAGCCTTCTGGCTTTTGGCTTTAGTTTTGCCTTTACTATTACCTTACTTCTAGGTTTTTTTACTTTTGGAACTTTTGGAGTTTTGGGTTCTATAGCCTTTAATCTTCCCCTCGCTCCTTTTGGGAATCCGGCTTTAGTTATCTGCCTATCTAAAGATTTATTCACTTTATTAATTCTGTTTATTTTTCCTCTTATGCTTTTTAATGTTTGTGTTTTGGATAATCTTTCTTGAGGAGTCCTAGTTTTCATTTTCCTGAAAGCCTTTAATTGTGTTTTTAAATTCCTTAAAGTTTGTGTATTCCTTTTTATCTTACCTAATAATTCCTGTGCTTTTACTAACTTGGCTTCTTTTTTGAATCCTTGTCTAAACTTATTTAATCTGACCTTAGTCTTAAACTTCTTAGCTGATTTAACTATTCTCTTTATAAGGCTTGGATTTCTTGAGGCTTTATTTAAACTATTTGCAACTTTAGGATTAGATTTTTTAAGACTTTTAGCCGTAGTCTTTAACCCTGCCTTTACCTTTGAACCGCTAGCCTTGCCCCTAAGTAAACCACCATAAACAACTACTCCAAGTATATTAGCTAACCCTTCTGGAGTAGTAGGGTTAAATCCTTTCGCTATAGCTCCCGGCGTTTTTATACCAGCCCTCTTAGCTTCTGCTTTTGCTGCTTCTCTAGTTTCTTTTGTTTGTAAAGCCTTTAATAATAACTGTGCTTTAAATCCCGCTATTACTGCTTGTTCTGCCACTCCTACCGTACTCCTAACTGGAATAGCTAAAAAGTTTCTTATGGTCTTTTGTGCAAAATTATCCCCCCCTAATCCCGGAACTGCTCTATATATATCTGCAGCCCTTTGGCTTCTTTTGGCGGCTTCTTGTTCTAGTTCGATTATATCTTCGCCTTCTCTTTGTAACTTTCTTAACCTTTTATCTATTAAAGCCAAGCGTGCTTTTTCGGCTGCTGCCTTTCCAGAAGATACACCTATTAAAGCCCCTATAGTGGCGGCTGTTCTTCCCCTCTCCAACTTTAAAGCTTTGATAGCTTTTTGTTTGGCTACCTTACTTAAAGTTCCCATTAGAGGGGTACTGACTTGTTTAGTTTTACTAACTAAAGCCTTTTCCTTTCTAATTATATTTTGCCTTGTGACTTTGGGTAAATTTGCTATTGTTGTTCTTTTACCAGTAGCACCTATATAAGTTATTTGATTACCACGTTTTTCTATTCTTCTAACAGTTCCGACTTTTTGTTTAGCTTCTGCTTCTAAATTCTTTTGTCTTGTACTGGCTGTTTGCATACTTATTTCTGCGTTTCTATCCGCTATAACTTGGGCTGCTGTTCTGCCACCAGCGACTACACTAACTACTTTTCCACTAGCGTCCCTAAACGTAACCCTTCCACCACTACCGCCCCCGCTTCCCCCTTTAACGCTTCCACTTCCAGAAACTCCGCCGGTAGTTCCGCCCTTTGCTCGTCTTACCCTATCTAAGGCTTTATCTATGTTCTCTCTTCTCTTCTTAGGAGTTGGTTTTTTTTCCGGGTCTTTTTTTGGAGGAGTAGCCATTTACATAACCTTAGAAACACATATATAAAAAACTTTTGTTTATCAAAAGAAAAATTTATATAGTTCTCTAACTATGAATTTGTGTTTCATATCGTCCTCGATGGGGGTTAGGAGGGAGGTTACATTTTATCCTCCCTTCTTTTTTCAAAAAATTTATATACCTCTCTATTTTTTATAGACCTATGGAGAGAGAAGCTAAAACAGAATTTAACGCTGCTGTCGCTTCGCTTATGCGCTTGCATAACCTTCTAGTAGATTGCAACAACCAGCGACGAGATATTTATTATAACGGCTATAACCTAGAAGCCTTAAAGGCTTGGAAGCTAACGCTTGAAGCTGTATATTCTGAAATGTATCCGAAGATAGCGGAGAACGAGGAAAACTTAAAGAAAGTTGAAAAGTTGTTTTCCTATTATAAGAAGTGTGGGAATCTCTTAATAAAGAAAGTCGAAGACCAAGAAGAACTAACTACCGTAAACATAACAGCCTTTAATAACTATATAAAGGTAAATGATATTATCGAGAAGAGGTTAAGGCAGATAGCGGATAGAAAAGGTATGCTAATACCTAACGAGGAGGATATGTTCGGAAGATGAATAAAAAATTAATTGATACTCTTACTTGGGAAGAAATAACTAATAAGATTATGGAAGAATCTAATTTATACAGCCCGAAGTTTAAGAAGTGGATAGAAAGCAAGAAAGAGCTAAAAGGTACTTTTTTTGACTCTGCTACTTGGAGAATGTGCTACCAAGTATATAAAGAGATTAACTTTACTAATGACGATTTTATGGAATTTATAGTGGGTAAGGAGGGTCACGGCAAGAGCAAGCTAGCAAGGCAAAAGGCAGCCATAGTCGACCCTACTTTTTGCAAGGAAAGGATATTCAAAGAGCGAAGGGATTTATACGCTTGGTTCAAGAAGTACAACGGCAACACTAAGGGAAAGGCAATAGTTATAGACGAGGGAAACAGATTTTTTAATTCTAGGGAAGCTATGACTAAACAGAATGTAGTTTTCTTAAAGTTCTTGTCTATGTGCAGGCAAGCTCAAACATATATGGTTATATGCGTGCCTAACTTTAAGACTATTGATAGTTATGCTAGAGAACATAGAATAGACGCTCTAACTAGAATCATAACAAAACATAATGGCTTTAGGTATTATAACGAACAAGGCATAAGAGAACTGGTTAAAGCTATGAAGAAAGGAGTAGATATAAAGATAGCTAAAGTTAGAAAGAAGTATTCCTTTCTTGGCTTTTGGAATAGCCAAGAACCCGAACTTAATGATTTAACGGAAGAAGTTTACGAGAAATTAAAAGCGGAAGCGTGGAACGAGTTTTTACAGGAGTGCGTAGGTATGGAAGAGGGATTAAAGGACCCTGAGCGTAGGTTTGCAAGCACTAGAGAAGTAAGTAAGATTACTGGAGTAAGTAAAAGGAATGTTATTAATATGTGTAATGATGGTAGAGTAAAGGCGCAGAAGTTTGGGAGTAAATGGCTGATAGACAAGCACGAGCTCAGAAACCTAGTGGTTTAGTATGCCTTTTCTTCCCTGGCTACACGCATTTTATATTAGAATAGTTTTAGTTGAGCTTAAATCAACGAAAAATGGATAGAATGACATTAATATTCATTGGCTACGTATTATTAATAGTAGCTATGCTAATTGCTGTCTATTGGTTTGCTAGCTGGAGAGAGAAGGAGCGGAGGAAGTCTTTATAATGCTAGAAGGAGTAGGGCAATTTGTTCAATCTATTATAGATAACGCATATAGCGTAGCCTTTAAGATTGCGAAAATACCCTTTAACTTATGGAATAGCCTTCCTGCTTGGGTTCATACTTTAGCCGCTATCATTATAATTAGTATCGCTATCTTGTTTGCTTGGGGGATATGGAAGCTTAGGTCTGAGTGGCGCTATAGGGCTTAGGCTACTATTGATATAAGGTTCTATATAATTATCTACTATGAAGTTATTACATTGTACTTCGTAGTATTTACCACTTACAGCCCAGCCTACAACAAAAGCAAATAGAATAGCTATAATCCAGTACCAGCTTGTTTTAAACATACTAGGGATAACCTCCTTTATCATTACTTCTTTATAATCCTTAAATTTTTCTTGATTAACTAACGGTTCGCCTTTCTTGCCTTTCTTTATGATAGTGCGTAAAAACTTTATATCGCTTTTCAAATCCTCCACTATTTCCCTAATCCATCTCATAACTACCAGCTTTTAAACTCCTCTTTTTCTTTTTTCTTCTTATATCTAAATACACAATTCTTAGCATCGCAACTATCATCCTTACATATTATTCTGTTGCCTATGCATATGCAGCAGTAAGGCATATCTGCTTTATCCAGTTCGTACCCTGTGATAGTTAGTGCCATTTATTCCTTCTTCTTTCTTCCAAAAAAACCTTTCTTCTTTTGTGGAGGTGGAGGCGGCGGTATATCTAGGCTGCGCTTTCCCTTATACTTCTCCGGTTCTTCTTCTTTTTGCCCTAATATATCTTCCTCTTCTTCTTCTCCCTTATCTTCCACTTCATCAAAAGGGTTTTCGTTTTCTAACTCTTCTCCTTCCATTAGTTCGTCTATTCTATCCATTATCTCGTCTTTTGCTTCATCTATCCAGCTCTTAACGTACTTAGCCAATACTTTAATATCTTGGTTCATTCTTCTTACCTCGTTTATAGTTTTCTAGCTCTTCTTCTAGGCTATCTATCCTAGCGAGCATTTTTTTAGCGTTATCTATCATAAGCTTTTGTATTTCCTTGTTTTTTTTAATTACTGCATACAGAACTATAATTAGCTCTATAAAAACTGCTGCGAATACTGCGCCTATAATGTAGTTTAACATTTCACATCCTCAAAAGCCTCATCTAAAAGTCCTAGACATTCGCCAATAGCTATTTCATAAATTTCCTTTTGCTCCTTATCTGTACAATTATCAGCAATTTTAAAAAGTTCTTTCTTCAACCATTCCAGAGCAGATTTCAATTCTATTTCACCGCAAATTCTAAAATCTGAATTAGGTAATTTTACAAGTTTCCCTTTCAAGGGTTCTGGTTTCATTTTAAATGCCCCTTTATGATTTTATTTAAAATCCGACCTTGCCAATTCTTCTCAGCAAACATAGCAGCAGACTCAGCAGCAGACCTAGCAGACCTAGCAGACCAAGCAGCAGACCCAGC
>Ga0180431_10003836_pt1 | contig 19017 bp, 11 predicted proteins | sample SS_ome_11_FD_132459 | JGI IMG/M metagenome (GOLD analysis project Ga0180431, IMG submission 132459) | Hypersaline lake sediment archaeal communities from the Salton Sea, California, USA - SS_1_MS_1 metaG | ecosystem: Environmental > Aquatic > Non-marine Saline and Alkaline > Hypersaline >... | reverse complement strand
GTTCTACAAGGCCCAGGAGGCCACGCAGGGAATGTTGCCTGTAAAAGGAACGGTTTTAATGACAATAGCCGATAAGGACAAGGGACCTGCCGTAGTTGACGTTGCCCGAAGCTTCGAGTCATTAAAATTCAACATCAAGGCCACGGAAGGAACGCAGGAATTCCTCACCAAACACGGCATAAAAGCCGAACGTGCCTATAAGATGCGGGAGCAGCGACCCCACATCGCCGACGAGGTCATGAACGGCGATATTCAACTTCTAATCAACACTCCCAAAGGCAAATCCAGCAAAGTAGACGATTCCTACATTCGAAAAGCCGCCATCCGGTATAAGGTCCCTTATATCACGACGGTTTCGGCCGCACTTGCTGCCGCAAAGGGAATAGCCGCGATCGGAAAGAAAAAAACGGATGTCAAATCGCTGCAACGCTATCACGCCGGCATTTCCTGATCTCGATAGGCAAGCAGACAGAGTTCAAGTTAATAACAGGAGTTTTGCAGAATGAAGATGGACAAACCAGTCAGTATTATGCCGTGTCTCGACATGCAGAACGGCCGTGTGGTCAAGGGCGTTCATTTCGTCCACATTCGCGATGCGGGCAACCCTGTCGAATGCGCCAGGGCCTACTGCCGGGCCGGCGCCGATGAGCTTGCTCTGCTCGATATAACCGCCACTGTCGAAAACCGGCCTACCATGCATGAGGTTGTCAGGAACGTGGCCGAGGTTGCTACGGTCCCATTTACCGTTGGGGGCGGTATTTCCGACGTTGCTTCGGCCGCGGCGGTTCTCGAAGCCGGCGCCGACAAGGTCTCGACAAGCAGCGCAGCGTTCCGCAAGCCGGAGATAGTCGAGGAAATGCTCAAGGAATTCGGCCCGGAGAAAATAACCGTCGCTATCGACGTAGACGTAAACGATTCGCTTCCTTCGGGTTATGAAGTCTACATCGACGGCGGGCGAACGGCAACCGGCGCCGATGCTCTTGAGTGGGCAAGGAAAGTGGACGGCTTCGGAGTCCAGGTGATACTTCCAACCAGCAAGGCCGGAGACGGCGCTCAGACCGGCTTCGATCTTCCCGTAATCAGAGCGATGGCCGAGGCCTGTTCGGCCAATATAGTCGCCTCGGGCGGAGCCGGCAAAATGGAGCACTTCTACGAAGCCGTCGAGGCCGGTGCGACTGTTCTTCTTGCAGCTTCGGTATTTCACTTCGGCATGATTGACATAGGGGAACTTAAGGAGTATCTTAAGCAGCGTGGCCTGAAAGTGAAGTAAGAAAAGACGGCCGGACAATAGGATACGTCGCGTAAGGAGAGCATATCATGTTACAAATACTCCTGCTATCGTTGACGCCGTTGATCCCGGGAGGAAATGTCGGCCTATCGCCTGAATTGGAGCCGCCCGTCAGGCTTGAAGCCGCAGGCAAACCTATAGATACGGATATTGGTCATGCCGCTCCGTTCGTCTGTGATTTCGACGGCGACGGACTGAAAGATCTTCTGGTCGGCCAGTTCGGGGGCGGTATTCTCTGGATATACCGAAATGAAGGCACGAACAAAAAACCCAAACTGGCGGCCGGTGTCAAGTTTAAGGGCGGCGCCGAGGACGGTACCGTCCCAAGCGGGTGATGCATCGGATTCGGTCCGCATGTTGTGGACCTCGACAATGACGGGCACAACGATCTTATCTCGGGATCCTGGCCCGGCGAGATATTCTTTTTCAAGGGTAAACGACGCGGTTCGTTCGCCGCACCGGAAATGATCAGGAACAAGGACGGCGAGTATATCAACATCGGCGGAGGTATTCGTGAAAATCGAACCGGCATGGGGCATATTCTGATCGCCGGAAATGCCAAGTTCGAACGTACCTCCGAAGGCACGTTTGTTAACTATCACGGCAAACGATTCAAGAGCACGCCGGAAAAGCCCTACGCGATTACAGGCACCGCTTCAACAGCTCACGCGGCCGACTGGGATGGCGACGGCGACTACGACCTGATAATCGGCGACATACGCGGCAAGGTCTACCTAATCGGCAATGAGGGGACATCGCAGTCCTATGCCTTCGGGAAAGAGGAGCCTCTTCGCGCCGGCCAAAAGCCGATAGATGTCAGCAGAAACGCCGGGCCATTTGCCGCCGACTGGGATGGTGACGGCGACCTCGACCTGCTCGTCGGCGCCGATAACGGCAGCGTACAGTTTTATCGCAACACAGGCTCGGCGCAAGCACCCAAGCTGGCTTCGGCAATCCAGTTGGTTCCACCAGGAGAACGACGCTCCGGATCTATGGCTCCCAAAGAGGTGTGTCGGGGCACCCGCTCGAAGATATGCGTCGCCGACTGGAACGGGGACGGCCTGCCCGACTTGCTCGTAGGCGACCGCGTAAGCCAAAAGCCCAACCGTCCCGAGCCGACTACCAGGCAAAAGGCCGAGTATGACAGAATCCGAGAAGAACTAAAGCCGATCCAGAAACGCTATGGGGAACTGTCGCAGAAGATTTGGGGGCCCTCACGGGTGACAGATGAAGAACAAATCAAGCAGATACAGCAAGAGATTAGCAAAATCAGGGATAGCATGACAGATCTGCGATCGAAACTGCCCAGTGAATACGAACGTCACGGCTGGGTCTGGCTGTTCCTGCGTAAATCAAAGAAATAGTGTCCGAGACAAAAAGGATCAGATGTTTTCCCGGAACGGCTCGGAGGACATCATTGCAATCCTGTTGTAGGTAGTGTATCATTTCACCGACGTTACATAACCTGTCAAACGTAACCTTTTTGCAGGAGATAGCAATGAGTTCCGGAAGATGCCCTCTTAAATGCAAGTGCAATCACGCTATTAACCGCAGGCAATTTATTCGCAGTTCGGCCTCGGTTGTGGCCGGCTCGGTGCTGTTGCAGGGCTGCAACACTCTCACGAATGAGCCTATGATAACGCAAAATCCGATTAAGGCCTGCGGCCCGGCGGCGAAATACGTCCCTACTATCAAAGCGGCGTTCGTCCGGCGAAAAAGCGAGTACGGCATGCGCTGGCCCGGGGCTGTGTATGACGGCGAAGCCGCGAAGAAGATGTACACCGAAAAAATGACCGACACGGCCGCAAATCTCGGAGCGAAGCTGGATCTTCGCGGAGAGCCGATTTACAGTCTCAGCGAAGCGGAGGCCTGGATTGCTCAGGCGGAAGCGGCAAATGTTGACGGTCTGATCCTGGTCATGCTGGATCGGCAGGAACACTCCTGGCCGAGCGCCCGAAAAGTCGCTCAGAGCGAAATGCCGTCGATTATCTATTCTCCGCTGGGAAGCTCGTTCACAACCAACACGATCCATCTTGCCGAACTCGGCGGCTGCGTGATCTACTCGACGGATGACTTCAGCCAGGCGGCTTACGGCATGAAGATGCTCTGTGCCAGGGCAAAACTGCACCGGACGCGCTGCGTCGTGATAAAAGGTCAGCGTCGCTCAGAATCCCAGCTCGCCGATACTGGAATCACAATGCAGGTCGTGCCGGCAAACACCTTCATCGAGTATTACAACGACACGCCCGACAGCGAGGATATCATGGCGATGGCCGATGATTACATGCGCCGGGCACGCCGCCGCACGGGCGCGACTCGCCGGGACATTATTAACGGCGTCAAGAGCTACTACGTGGCAGGTAAAATCCTCGAAGCCGAGCAGGCCGACGCGATAACTATGGATTGCCTCGGCGCGCTGGGCAAGATTGATGTGAGCCTGCCGTGCATCGCGTGGTCGCGAATGAACGACGACGGCATCCCCGCGGCGTGTGAGGCCGACTACGGAGCGGTGGCCTCCCATACCATAACGCAATATCTGTTCGGCAGGCCGGGCTTTCAGCAGGATCCAGTAGCCGATACGGCCGACGATTCGATCATCGGAGCACATTGTTCGTGCCCGACGAAGCTCAACGGCTTCGACCACGGCCCCGAACCGTTCGACCTGCTGCACCACCACGGCAACCGGGACGCAGTGCCGCGCACGATATGGAAAATAGGCCGGCGAGTGACCAGCATCGACCTGCTGCCGGGTAAGGCCGACGGCACGTCCCCATCACAGGTATTGGTCTCGGCAGGCACGGTCATTGAAAATAAAGACGTGCCGCCTTCCGGCGGTTGCGTTGTTTCGGTAAAGGTCAAATTCGACGGAAACCAGGAAGTGCTCAGCTTCCCCGGCTTCCACCAGATATTCTTCTATGGCGACTACAAACACCAGATGAAGGACTTCTGCCAGTTATGTAAATTTGAAGCCCTAATTGTCTGAGCCGGACAATGGAATAATTCAACGACTAAACCAGCTTATAACCGGGTGGCAGCCTCATCCCGACTGCGTTTTGTCGGGATGGGGATGGCTCTGCCACGGAGAAGTAAAGGAGCGTGAATAGATGCATCAGAAAGTAACACGTCGTGATTTCCTGCGTAGTGCGGCCCTGGGCTCGGGGCTGATCATTTTATCGAATAGCCGGTCTGCATATACAGCCCAGGCTAACGAAAAGCTCAACATTGCCGGAATCGGCATAGGCGGGCGCGGCGCTGCCGACGTTATGGGCGTCAAGGACGAGAATATCGTCGCCCTCTGCGACGTCGATCAGAGCCGTGCGGCACAGACCTTCGAGCGATTCCCCGGGGCGAAGAAGTTCAAAGACTTCCGCAGGATGCTTGACAAGATGCACAGCAAAATCGACGCGGTCGTCATCGGAACCCCGGACCACACTCACGCGCCGCCCGGTGTGATGGCGATGAAGATGGGCAAACATTGCTATTGCGAGAAACCGCTGGCTCACAACGTTTATGAAGCCAGAGTGATGGCCGAAGCTGCCCGCGAAAACGGGCTCGTCACTCAGATTGGGACGCAGATTCACGCCGGCAACAACTACCGCCGCGCCGTTGAACTCGTGCAAAGCGGAGCTATCGGCCAGGTGCGCGACGTTCACGTATGGCTGGGCGCGAATTTCAATGGCCCGCCGAAACCGACAAATATGTCTCAGCCCGACGCCCCGACCGACCGCCCTGCCGTGCCGGAAACGCTCGACTGGGATCTCTGGCTCGGGCCGGCGGCCTATAGGCCCTACCACCCCGAGTACGCACCGCATAAATGGCGCTACTGGTGGAATTTTGCGAACGGCCGGCTCGGCGACTTTTTCTGCCACTACTGTGACCTCGCGTTCTGGGCCTTAAAACTGCGGCATCCGCTCACAATCGAGGCAGAGGGTCCGGTACATCCTGAGAGCACGGCCAAATGGACAATCGCTCGTCAGGAGTATGCAGCCCGCGGCGCTTTGCCCCCCGTGAAGCTAACCTGGTATAACGGCGGCGGCTATCCGGCTTTGGTCAAGGAAAAGAATGTCCCGCAGTGGGGCAGTGCGGTGTTGTTTATCGGCTCGGAAGGAATGCTGATTTCCGATTACAACAAACACAAGCTGCTTCCGGAGGATAAGTTTGCCGGCTTCACTCCGCCCGCTGCGTTCATTCCGAACTCGATCGGCCATCACCGCGAATGGGTCGAAGCCTGCAAGACCGGCGGGCCGACAACGTGCAATTTCGACTATTCCGGCGCGCTGACGGAAGCGGCCTTGCTGTGCAACGTCGCTCTACGAACCGGCAGAAAGCTCACGTGGGACGCCAGGAACCTCAAAGCCGTGGGTTGCCCCGAAGCAGATAAGTTCATCCGGCGCAAGTACCGCAAAGGTTGGACGTTATAACGGCTGTCACGCTTGGAGCGGGTCTTTGGTATCCTTGTACTCCCGCCGCAATTGTTCCAGGCGACGTTTGAGGCCCGTTATTATTTCTTTGTGCTCGGGTTTGTCGTATACGTTGAACCGCTCTTGCGGATCGCTTTGCAGATCGTAGAGTTCCCAGCATTCGTCGGGCTTTCGTCCCATTCGTACAAGGCCGTAGTAGTAAATCAGCTTATAGCGCTGCGTTCTTACGCCGTAGTGGCTTGGCCGCTGCCGCTGATGCGTCCAATAGTGATAGTACATCGCGTCGCGCCAATCATCGGGTGTCTTGTTCAGCAGATTCCGACGGAAGCTCCGCCCCTGCATAGTCTCGGGAATCGCGGCGCCGGCGTAATCCAGGAATAGTTCGGCAAAATCCGCATTGATGATGATGTCATCCACAGTCGTCCCAGGCTCGATCTCCTTCGGATAGCGAATAACGAACGGCATGCGGAGCGATTCTTCCAGCATGAAACGCTTGTCGAACATGTTGTGCTCGCCAAGGAAATAACCCTGGTCGGCCGTGTATACAACGATGGTGTCCCGGCTTTGACCCGTCTCGTCCAGATGTGCGAGTAATCGGCCCACGTTATCGTCGATCCCGGCGACAGTGCTCAGGAAATCCCGCATAAACTTCTGATAAGCTGCCTTGCGGATGGCTTTGGCGTCTTTGCCCCTAACTTTAATCCCGGGCGGCGCGTATCGGTCCGCATTCTTCGTGTAACGCTCGGCCAGAGTCTCCAGCGGCCACCCTTCGAAGCGTTTGCCTTTGGGACTTTCCGGCCAGAACAAATCCTCCGGCTCTGGAAATTCCGTCCCTTTATACAAGTCGCGATACCGATCGTGACTATAGAATGGCTCGTGCACCGCCTTGAAATGACACATCAGGCAAAAAGGCTTGTCCGGCATCTTTCGACTCCTGAGCCAGCCCAATGACTGATCCGTAATAACGTCCGTCGAATGACCCTTATGCTCTTTGCCCTCCTTCTTCCAGTCCCTGCCGGATTCGTACAGGACAGGATTGTGATATCTTCCCTGGCCGCGAAGCACATTGTAGTAATCAAATCCCGACGGTTGATTTTTCAAATGCCATTTCCCTATGACCGCTGTCTCATAGCCCGCAGCCTGAAGGCGTTTTGCCACGTTGTCGGCCTGCGGATCGAGCTTGCCGGCCAGCGTCGTCGCTCCGTTGATATGACTGTACTGCCCCGTCAGAATGCTCGCCCGGCTCGGTACGCAGATCGAGTTGGTGCAGAAGCAATTCTTCAGCAGCGCACCTTCGGCGGCGATCCGGTCGATGTTCTCAGTATGCGCATACTCGCTAAGTCTCAGCCCGTAACACCCGATTGCCTGGCTCGTGTGGTCATCAGCCATGATGAACAGAATATTCGGCTTGCGCTGCGTCCGTCGGGCCAATGTGCAACGCGGCAATGACGACGCAACAGTCGATAGTCCTATAATCTTCACGAATTGCCGACGAGTCAGCTTCTCCATCTTTTGACCTTTCAATTGTTCCTCAGATTATCAATTACATACGGCAGAATAACTTTTGCTACCGTCGGAGTCAACCGCCCTCTTGCATCATTCAAGTTCAAACGATACTATGGGTCCACAATGCTTTGATTGTTAAGAATAAATCTTCCGTACAAATGAAAGGATTTCAGATGGAACGCTCGTTCGCATTTCTTCTCACTGTTGTTTTAATTGCCGGTTCCGCATTCGCTGAAGACGAAGCAAGATTGCTGCGCTTCCCGGCAATTCACAAAGACAGAATCGTCTTTACCTATGCGGGCGATCTCTATAGCGTCGCGTCCACCGGCGGCGTGGCCCGAAAGTTGACCAACCACGAGGGTTTTGAAATGTTCGCGCGCTTCTCTCCTGATGGAAGGCATATCGCCTTCACGGGCCAGTACGACGGCAACACCGAAGTATACCTCATGCCGGCAGGCGGCGGCGTGCCGAAACGCCTGACTCACACGGCGACGCTCGGACGGGACGACGTATCCGATCGAATGGGGCCGAACAACATCGTGATGGGCTGGAGAAATGACGGCAAGAGCATCGTCTTCCGCTCACGGATGCGATCGTTTAATGCTTTCAACGGCCAACTCTATTCCGTGCCAAAATCCGGAGGGCTCGCCGACGAGCTGCCGCTGCCGCGCGGTGGCTTCTGCTCTTTCTCGCCGGATGATAAAAAGATGGCCTACAATCGCATATTCCGCGAGTTCCGCACGTGGAAACGGTATCGCGGGGGCATGGCCGACGATATCTGGATCTATGACTTCAAAACGAAGAAAATCCAGAATCTCACCGACAATCCCGCACAGGACATAATCCCGATGTGGAGCGGCAACAAGATATTCTTCCTGTCCGACCGCGACAAAAACAAACGTATGAATCTCTTCGTTTACGATCTCGACTCGAAACAAACCAAAAAACTCACCAACTTCACCGACTTCGACATAAAATTTCCATCGCTGGGCGCCAATGCAATCGTTTTCGAGAACGGAGGCTACATTTATCGCCTTGATGTCGCGAGCGAGAAATTCGAGAAAGTGGTTATTCACATTCAGGAAGACCTGACCGGCGGCAGAAGCGAGATCATCAGTGTCGCCGGCAACGTCACCAGCTACGAAATCGCCCCCGACGGCAGGCGCGCCTTGTTCGGCGCCAGAGGAGACGTTTTCACCGTTCCGGCCAAACACGGCGAAATTCGGAATCTCACCGACTCGCCCGGCGTTCACGAGCGAAATTCCGTATGGTCACCCAACGGCAAGTGGATCGCGTACATCTCCGACGCCTCCGGCGAGGACGAGATCTACGTTGTCTCTCAGGGCGGCGGGAAAAAGGCAAGGCAGGTCACGAGAAACGCCGAGACGTACAAGTATCAAATCAAGTGGTCGCCCGACAGCAAAAAGATCCTCTGGGCCGACAAGAGGCTTCGCCTGCGATTCGTGAATGTCGGGAGTGGCAAAATCACAGAGGTTGACAAGTCCGAAAGCTGGGAGTTCAGAAGTTACGCCTGGTCGCCGGATAGCAGGTGGATCGTCTACGCCAAATCCGAAGTCGAGATGATGGGCAGGATATATCTCTACTCGCTCAGGGACAAGAAGTCCCACGAATTGACCGACGGCTGGTACTCGGCGTCGCAGCCGATATTCAGCTCCGACGGCAAGTTTGTCTTCTTCGTTTCCGACCGGGACTTCAATCCGATCTACAGCAGAACAGAATGGAACCACGCCTACCAGGACATGTCGCGGATATACCTGCTGACACTGGCAAAAAGCACGGATTCGCCTTTCAAGCCTAAAAGCGACGAAGTCGAGATAAAGACCGAGAAAAAGAAAGAGAAAAAGAAAGACACAGAGAAGGCCGATCCTAACGAGGCGAAAAAGCAACCACCAAAAGCCGAACAGAAGAAAGAAGGGCAGGATGAGCGAATCAAAGTCGATATCGACGGCATAAAAGACCGCATCGTCGTGCTGCCCGCGGCGGTGGGTAACTACCGGAATCTAAGTTCGGTCGGCGATAATCTTTATTACATTCGAAGGACAAGCAGAGGCAGCAATAGCGGCTTGTTCACGTACAACCTGAAGGAGCAAAAGCAGACCGAGCTTGGCGATGTCGGGGGCTTCGAAATATCGGCCGATCACAAGAAGATGCTCGTTTCCTCCGGCGGCAAGTACGCCATTATAGATCTGCCAAAGTCGAAAATCGCAATGAAAGGCACGCTGGACCTCTCCGGCATGGAGGTCAACCTCGATAAGAAAAAGCAGTGGGCACAAATCTTCAACGAATGCTGGCGGCAGATGAGGGAGTTTTTCTATGTGCCCAACATGCACGGCGTCGACTGGCCCGCGATGCGCGAGCGCTACGAGCCGCTCGTTTCCCACGTGAATCACCGGGTCGATTTGACTTACGTCATCGGCGAGATGATCAGCGAGCTGAACGTCGGCCATACCTACATCGGCGGCGGAGAATTCCCCAAGCCCAGGAGAATACAACTGGGGCTGCTCGGAGCAGAGATAACACGCGATTCGAAATCGGGGTACTACAGGATTGAGAAGATCCTGCGCGGTCAGAACTGGGATAAAAGCACCCGCTGCCCGCTGACCGAGATCGGCGTCGACGCCGGCAAGGGTGATTACATTCTCGCCGTAAACGGCACATCCACCGCCGACGTGGATAACATCTATGAGCTTCTGATTAACAAGGCCGGCAGGCAGGTAACGCTGAAGCTTAATTCGAAGCCGGCTCGTAAGGGAGCACGAGAAGTTGTAGTCGTGCCGACATCCAGTGAAGCCGATCTATATTACTACGACTGGGTTCAGACCAACATCGAGAAAGTAAGCGACGCCACCGACGGCAAGGTCGGGTATATTCACGTGCCGGATATGGGCCCTCGCGGCCTCAATGAATTCGTAAAGTATTTTTACCCGCAGATTCGCAAAAAGGGATTGATAATCGACGTCCGCGGAAACGGCGGCGGCAATGTTTCGCCAATGCTCATAGAACGGCTGCGGCGGGAAGTCGTCATGATCGACTTCGCCAGAAACACCGCGCCGGCGACCGATCCGGAAGCCATGATATACGGACCGATGGTCTGCCTGGCCGACGAATTCTCCGCATCGGACGGGGATTTGTTTACCTACCGTTTCAAAAAGCACAAGCTCGGCAAAGTCGTCGGCAAACGAACCTGGGGCGGTGTCGTCGGAATCCGCGGCTCCCTGCCGCTGTTGGACGGAGGATCTCTTAACAAACCGGAGTTCTCCCGCTACGATGTCGAGGGCAAAAAATGGATCATCGAAGGCTACGGCGTCGAGCCTGATATCTACGTCGACAACGACCCGGCCAAAGAATACGCCGGCATCGACCAACAACTCAACAAGGCAATCGAAGTAATCCTCGATGAGCTGGAAACAAAGGAACAAGAGATACCGCCGCTGCCGCCGTATCCGGTCAAGTAGCCTACGGGCCGCCTCGGGAACCGGCTCTCTTGGCTGACTCGACCGTGTTGAAAAGCAGCATGGTTATCGTCATCGGCCCGACTCCACCGGGAACGGGCGTAATGAGCGAGGCCTTCTCTTTGACCGCCTCGAAATCGACGTCGCCGACGAGGCGGTAGCCCCGCTTCTTCGTTGCATCCTCGACGCGGTTGACTCCGACGTCGATGACCACTACGCCGTCTTTGACCATGTCGGCGGTGATGGTGTTGGGCCGGCCCGCGGCGGCGATGACAATGTCTGCCCGCTTCGTGTGATACGTCAAGTCCCTGGTGCGCGTGTGACAGACCGTCACTGTCGCATTGCCCGTAGGATTCTTCTGGATGAGCATGTTGGCGAGGGGTTTTCCAACGATGTTGCTTCGCCCGACAATGACCGCCTCGGCGCCTTCGATTTTGACGCCGCTGCGCATCAGCAGTTGAAGAACGCCGTGCGGCGTGCAGGGCAGAAAGGCCTTTTCGCCCACGACCATCTTGCCCACGTTCATCGGGTGAAATCCGTCAACGTCCTTGGCCGGGTCAATCGCCAGCAGGACCTCGGCCTCGTCAAGGCCTTTGGGAAGAGGCAACTGAACGAGAATGCCGTTGATCTTCGGGTCACTGTTGAGCTTCTCGACCAGTGCCATCAAATCCTTCTGAGAGGTATCTGCGTCGAGGCGATTGTCATCGGAATAAATGCCCATCTCCTCGCAGGCGCGTTCTTTTGCCGTGACATAGGACTTGGACGCCGGGTCCTCACCGACCAGAACGACCGCCAGCCCGGGCACAATTCCCTTTTCTTTGAGGCTGGCCACTTCGGTTTTCAATTCGGCACGCATATCCGCGGCCACTTGTTTGCCGTCTATTATCTGTGCTGCCATTGGTTACTCCTTTCGTGCTGCGTTCTGCGCCGTGTCCTACTCAGAACGCAGTCCTGGGGACTCCTAACGGAGAACGCGGAACGATGAACGCATTTCAAAACAATCCCTGGACCTTTCCGGTATTCACGTCCACGTCGATTCGGCGGAACGCGGGGTTGGACGCTGTGCCGGGCATCAGTTTGATAGCTCCGGCGACAGGGACAATAAAGCCGGCGCCTTTGTACACGAGAACGTCGCTAATCGGTAGCTGCCACCCTCCCGGTCTGCCCTTGACGTCAGGATCGTGCGAGAGACTCAGATGGGTCTTGACCATGCAGGTTCCCAGCGTCTTGCTTGCCGGATCGGCCTCGAGCGCTTTGGCCTTCTCCAAAGCTTCATCCGTATACGTCACACCATCGGCGCCGTAAACCTCTTTGGCGATCAGCTCGATTCGCTTTCTAAGCGGAGTCTCCAATTCGTAGAGGAACTTGAAGTCGTTCGGCTGCTCGCATGCGTCAACCACCGCTTCGGCCAGCTCGACGGCGCCGTCACCGCCATTGAGCCAGTGTTGTGAAACCGCCGCCAGAGCCCCATTCTCCTCGGCGACCTTGCGCACCAATGCTATCTCGTCTTTGGTGTCGGTATAGAAGCCGTTGATGCAGACGACCGGCGTGACGCCGGCCTTCTTGACCGTTTCGATGTGAGCAATCAGGTTCTCGCAACCCTTCTCGACCAGCGCCAAGTTCTCGCTCGTGTATTCCTCGGCCAACGGCAGGCCGGGCTTGACGGTCGGGCCGCCGCCGTGCATCTTCAATGCTCGGATAGTTGCCACCACAACGACCGCATCGGGTTCCATTGCGGACATGCGACATTTGAGATTCCAGAACTTCTCGAAGCCGATATCGGCTCCGAAGCCACTCTCGGTCACGTGGTAGTCACCTAACCTGGTCCCAATCATATCGGCGATAATCGAGCTTTGACCGATGGCGATATTGGCGAAGGGTCCGGCGTGTACGAACACCGGCTGGCCCTCGATGGTCTGCAGCAAATTGGGATTAATCGCGTCGACCATCCAGGCGGTCATGGCGCCGTCAACTTCAAGATCCGCGGCGGTGACTTCGTTGCCCTTCTTGTCGTAAGCCACGACGATTTTGGCGATGCGCTCGCGCATGTCCTTGAGGTCTCGGGCGACCGCGAGTATCGCCATCACTTCGCTGGAGACGGTGATCTGAAAGCCCGAGTCCATCTCGAAGCCGTCCATTTTGCCGCCCCGGCCTATTCTGATGTTGCGAAGCGCCTGGGCGCAGAAGTCCATGGCCCATTTCATCTGAACGCTTTCGGGATCGATATCGATTCGCTTGAGGTTGCTCCTGGCCAGGCGGGCGTCGTCGTAGTTTCGTTCGTGCTGCATGCGCGAGCTGAGCGCGACCATACAAAGATTGTGGGCATTGGTGATACAGTCGATATCGCCGGTCAGGCGGATGGAAAAGGGCGTCAGGGGAATGCACTGCGCCAGGCCGCCGCCGGCCGCCGAGCCTTTGATGTTAAATGTGGGACCGCCGCTGGGCTGGCGTATCGCGCCGACGACGCGCTTGTTCAGCTTGCCCAGGCCCTCGATCAGCCCGACAGCGGTTGTGGTCTTTCCTTCACCCAGCGGAGTGGGCGTGATGGCGGTGACGTCAATGTATTTGGCCTTCGGCGCACCAGTCAAGCGGGCAAGGGCCTTCTGATAGTCAACCTTTGCCAGCTTGCGCCCCATTGGAATCAGCTCGTCCTCCTTAAGGCCCATATCTGCGGCCAGTCGGCTGACGGGTATCATTTCCTCCTCAGCAGCTTCGGCGATCTGCCAATCCTTCATCTTCGTGGCGTCGAGCTTCATTTTAGACCTCCATAAATTAGACAATATGTTTTGTGTCCCCCAATAAGGGGCAGGCCAGAAAATAAGATGGCTTTGCGTCTCATGGTCGCCGCTGCTCTCGTTGCTGCAAAGCACTCGTGAGTGTCATTATATAGCAGCAACCAAAGCATGTCCAAGAACCGGGAAGTTTTTTTGCATTATTTTCTACTTCCCTATATTCTCAAAATATGCAGGAATTTACCGGAAAAACGGCCAAATATTCTCGAAATCATTTTACAAATCATTGCTGATGAACTCGTTGGCCGGTATAATCCTCCGTATCGGTAACTGCTTATGCTTTTTTGTTGATGTTTATTTCAGGCGGCCGAATATGCAAAGCAAAACCCAAGCCCCACTGGACAAGACTCCGGCACTGAAAATATGCGAGTCAATGGGCCAAATTACATCCGACAGCTTAATACCAATTCTCCAGCAAATCCAAGACGAATATGGTTATCTGCCGGCGGAAATCCTTTCAGAGGTGAGTAAGAAGACAGGCCTCAACGCCAACCAGATATACGGCGTAGCAACTTTCTATGAGCAGTTTCATCTCGAACCGCGCGGCCGCCATACGATCAAGTGTTGCAGAGGAACCGCATGCCACGTCAAAGGAGGCCGGGAAATAGCCAAGGCCATCGAGCAGGAACTCGGAATTCAAGAGGGACAGACCACCGAAGACATGCGATTCACTTTTGAAACCGTAGCATGTCTCGGTACGTGTTTCCTGGCCCCGACGGCCATGGTCGACAACGACTACTACGGCTACCTTACACGGAAAAAAATAAAGTCGATTCTCAGAAGATATACATAGGAGAAAATGAATTCCCAGAAGATAAGCTCCCCTAAACATTTGAAGGATATCGCCGAACAAATACGCAAGGCCCGCCGGAACGTTCGCTCTCGCGTCCTGATCTGCATGACGGGATGTCGAGCGCTCGGTGCGGCAGACGTAGCAGCGGCTTTCAGAGAGAAGCTGGCCGCAGCGGCACTCGACAAAGAAACCGAGGTGGTGGAGACCGGATGTATCGGTCTGTGCGCTCGAGCCCCGGTGGTGCTCGTCGAGCCTTATGAATATCTCTACGGGGGTGTGACGCCGGATGACGTTGATGCGATAATCGAAAAGACGATTCACAACGCCGAGCCCGTTGAGTCGCTGGTCGTAGTCGAAAACGGCAAGCCCGCGGCTAAAATCAGCGATTTGGGATTCTACAAGAAACAGCAAAGAAACGTGCTCGCAAATTGCGGCAGAATTGATCCGAGGAAAATCGAAGATGCAATTGATCGCGGAGCCTACGAGGCGGTATCGAAAGCTTTGTGTACGATCACGCCGGAACAGGTGGTCGAGCAGGTCATTAACGCCGGACTCAGAGGCCGGGGCGGCGCCGGCTTTCCGACGGGCGTGAAGTGGCGCTTCTGTCGAAATTCACCCGGCGATGAGAAATACCTGATCTGCAACGCCGACGAGGGCGATCCCGGCGCATTTATGGATAGAGCGCTGCTGGAGGGCGATCCGCACCGGGTCATCGAGGGAATGATTATCGCGGCCAACGCCATCGGCGCATCACACGGCTTCATCTATGTGCGAGCGGAGTATCCCAGCGCCGTCGAACACGTCGGTATCGCTCTCGAACAGGCGAGAGAATTCGGTCTGCTCGGCAAGAACATACTCGCCTCCGGATTCGACTTCGACATAGAAGTGCGCATGGGAGCCGGGGCATTCGTGTGCGGAGAAGAAACGGCGTTGATCGCCTCTCTCGAAGGCAAGCGCGGCACGCCCAGGCCGAGACCGCCTTTTCCCGCCCAGAGCGGATACCACGGCAAGCCCACCAACATAAACAACGTGGAGACCTTCGCCAATGTCCCGCTGATTCTGAACAATGGCGCCAAGTGGTACTCTTCAATCGGGACCGAGGGCAGCAAAGGGACCAAAATCTTTGCCCTTGCCGGCAGAGTCAACAACACCGGGCTTGTAGAAGTTCCGATGGGAACAACACTACGTCAAATCATCTACGACATAGGCGGCGGCATACCCAAAGATCGTAAGTTTAAGGCGGCCCAGTTGGGAGGACCTTCAGGCGGATGTATACCGGCCGCATATCTCGACAGCGAGATCGATTACGACAGCGTTCAGCAGATAGGCGCGATTATGGGCTCCGGCGGCCTGATCGTCATGGACGAGATTACCTGCATGGTAGACGTCGCAAGGTATTTCCTCGAATTTGTCCAGGCTGAGTCTTGCGGCAAGTGCACGCCCTGCCGCGTCGGCACCAAGAAAATGCTCCAGATTCTCAATGCCATCAGCCGGGGCGAAGCCAAAATTGAAGACCTTGACGAGCTTGAACATTTGGCCAACCATGTCAAGAAAGCCTCGCTTTGCGGTCTTGGCCAGACTGCTCCGAATCCCGTTCTTTCGACTCTTCGGCATTTTCGCCAGGAGTATGAGGAGCACATCGTCCTGAAGACCTGCCGTGCCGCTGCCTGTAGTGGTCTGGTCCGAGCGCCTTGTCAGCACGCATGCCCGGCAAAAGTGAACATTCCGGAATACATTGCTCTGGCTCTCGAGGGCAAACTCGACCAGGCGGTAAATATTATTCGACGGCGCAATCCCTTTGCCTCGGTATGCGCCCGGGTATGTGACCATCCCTGCGAACAGCGCTGCCGACGAAGTGAAATCGACAGCCCGTTGGCAATACGTGCCCTAAAACGCTACATAGTCGACCACATAACTGACGTCTACGCTCCGATAGCCACGCCGACAGATAAGCCTGCGAGCGTTGCAATAATCGGAAGCGGTCCCGCCGGCCTTAGTTGCGGGTTCTTCCTGGGGCTCATGGCAAGACGATCGGTAATTTTCGAGGCCCAGCCCATACCTGGCGGGATGCTTGCTCTGGGAATACCGGAATACAGACTCCCAAAGGCAATACTCAGGAAGGAAATCGATTTCATTCTCTCGCACGGCGCTGAGCTGCGAATCGGCGAGAGAATCGAGGATGCCGAAATGCTCCTGAAACAGGGTTTCAAGGCTGTTTTTATAGCCACGGGCGCCCAACGGGGCAGGTCCATCGACATTGAAGGAGCCGGACTAAAAGGCGTTATCGACGCACTTGACTTCCTACGAAACAGAGCCCTGGGCAACGGTATGGACTGCAAAGGCAAGAGGGTTGTTGTGCTTGGCGGCGGCAATCAGGCCGTAGACGCAGCTCGTTCGGCAATTCGTCTCCATGCCGAAAAGGTCACGATACTCTATCGACGAACCCGACAGGAAATGCCGGCCTATGAAGAGGAAATCGAAGATGCGATAGACGAAGGCATTGAGATTGTGACTCTGGCCGTGGCCAAGCGAATCGTAGGGATTAACAGCTCCGTTACTGGGATCGAATTTATGAAAGCCGAGCTTGGCAAAGGCGAAGCCGACGGCAGGAGACGACCGGAACCTATCAAAGGCAGTGAAACGATATTCGAGTGCGACATTGTTATGCCGGCCATAGGCCAGATCGTGTCGACCGAGACAGCGGACTTCGCCAACGGACCGGAACTGACCAAGTGGGGCACGATAAAGGTCGATCCGGTCACCCTCAAAACCACTGCCGATGGGATCCTATCCGGAGGCGACTGCGCCAGAGGCGCCAGCACCGTCGTCAAAGCAATCGCCGACGGCCAGCGGGCCGCTATTAGCATCGATAAAATGCTTGGCGGAGCCGGTATCCTGCCCCAGGACTCCGGTTTTTCGATTGCCAAGCCCGACGAAGAAAAAATGTCGCAGTCAATCCCAAGGGCCGAAGAAGGATTCCTTCCGATCGACAAACGTATGAGAGGTTTTGCCGAGGTTGTTCTCGGGCTGGATCGCCGGCAGGCCGTAGGAGAAGCAGGCAGGTGTCTGCGATGTGATCTTGAGCAATTCGGTTGAGAGATATGTCAGAAAAAATCAAAGTCACCATAGATGGCAGAGAATTAACGGGTCGCACCGGGCAATCCGTTCTGGATTTGGCGCTCGCCAACGGAATCGAGATTCCAAATCTCTGCCACGACCCAAGGCTCACACCCACCGGCTCGTGCAGATTATGTTTGGTGGAAGTCGAAGGCCAGGCGCAGCCGACAACCTCATGCACGCTTGAGATTCAGCCCGATATGGTCGTCCGGACTGAGACTGAGGAAATTAACTCGATAAGGCGAACGATTCTTGAGCTGCTGTTCTACGAACACTGCGGCTCCTGCACAACTTGCGACGAAAACGGCCAGTGCAAACTCCAGAGCTACGCCTATGACTACCAGCTCGACGTAGAATCGCTGGACCAGGGATGCTATACCAAAGCCGAATCCAACTATACGACGGATAATCTCGCATTGGAGTACGACCCTCGAAAGTGCATCCGCTGCGGCAGGTGCGTGCAAATATGCGACGAAGTGCAGATGGCCCACGCGCTAACGTTCAAGAACCGGGCCGCCGACACGGAAGTGACTACGGCGTTCGATGTTCCCCTGAACGAATCGACGTGCGTGCTCTGCGGCCAGTGCATCTCAACATGTCCCACCGGCGCGCTTTACGAACGCTCGGCGGCAGGCAAGGGTCAGGCGAAAGACCTCGTCAAAACGAGAACGACCTGCGCTTATTGCGGCGTGGGCTGTCAGATCGACCTTAACGTCAATCCTAAGAAGAACAGGATCGTCAGAGTCACCAGCGAGGTCGGCTGTATCCCGAATAACGGCAACCTCTGCGTGAAGGGCCGCTTCGGCATGGACTTCGTGGGCCACACGGACAGGCTTACTACTCCGCTGATAAGACGCAAAGGCAAGCTCGAAGAAGCAACGTGGGACGAAGCGATCGATCTCATCACCGGCAAGCTCAAGAAGATAAAATCCGAATCCGGCCCGGACAGCATCGCGGGACTGTCCTCGGCCAAGTGCACAAACGAGGACAACTACGTCTTCCAGAAGTTCATCCGCGCCGGTATCGGAACGAACAACGTCGATCACTGCGCGCGCCTGTGCCACGCCTCGACCGTTGCAGGTCTGGCCAGGGCGTTCGGCAGCGGCGCAATGACAAACTCCATCGACGAATTCAAAAACGCAAAGTGCATATTCGTAATAGGCTCGAACACGACCGAGGCCCATCCGATTATTGCACTCGGCATCAAAGAAGCTGTGGTTAGCAACGGTGCTGAGCTAATCGTCGCCGATCCCCGAGAGATCGAGCTCGTTCGCTATGCGAAGCTTCATTTACAGCAGCGGCCCGGCAGCGACGTCGCGTTGATAAACGCCATGATGAACGTCATTCTCGAAGAGGAGCTGCACGACAAGAGTTTCATCGAACAGCGCACGGAGGGATTCGAGGAGATTCTCGATGCCGTCAAAGAAATGACGCCCGAACAGGCCGAGAAGATTACAACAATCCCGGTCGAGGCGATACGAGAGGCCGCGCGCACTTATGCAAAAGCCGAGACCGCCGGCATAGTATTCAGCATGGGAATTACTCAGCACACCACGGGCACCGAAAACGTCCTGTCGCTGGCAAATCTCGCTATGCTCACCGGCAACGTCGGCAAGGAATCGGCCGG
>Ga0180431_10003833_pt1 | contig 19020 bp, 30 predicted proteins | sample SS_ome_11_FD_132459 | JGI IMG/M metagenome (GOLD analysis project Ga0180431, IMG submission 132459) | Hypersaline lake sediment archaeal communities from the Salton Sea, California, USA - SS_1_MS_1 metaG | ecosystem: Environmental > Aquatic > Non-marine Saline and Alkaline > Hypersaline >... | reverse complement strand
TAACGAACCAAGTTTCTTAGTTTTTTAAAATCTTTATAACTTCTCTGCCGTATATTTTTTTACAAGTTTTTAACATCTCCTTTTCTTTCTCCTTAGCATATCTCTTACAAGCATCGGAGATGAATTGTTTGATGTCTCTAGGGACAGCAGCAGCATCTTGCCTATAACATTCAAAATTATCATCCTCGTCGAATTGAGGAACATCTTTTTGGCAAAGACGCAAGCTATCCGTGTCATACCAAAACTTCTCATCAAAACTATCGAGTATAGACTGTAGTGTTTTATCGTTCATATTCTTCATTTAATTTATCTACAAATTCTTTAGCTTTTCTACTACAATCAAATCTGTCTTATTAACTACTTGTTTTGCCACTTCTGAAATTCTTTGCTTGAGTGCATTAGAGGCTCTCTTGTGCCCTTTGCTTCCCCATTTGCATCTTTTGACTCTCTCGATGTATTCTTTGATGTTCTGACCCACCTGTTCTCCAGTAGACAAGGAAGCTAGAGAGTTGATTCCTGTATCTACACCAACCATCGACTTCACTTCTTTCTTTGGCCCAGTCTCTCTTTCAAAACAAAATTGAACGTAATCTTTGGCGATGATATAAGCATTAAGTCGTTGCCCTTGGGAGTTCAGTTCTCGAAAGTGCTTGTGGTATTTGATAGGCAAATCCATCCTTATTTTGTTGCCTATTGAGGCCAAATGTAGCCAAGCATCAAATTCTAAAGCTCGCCTTGATAATTGAAGTTCAACTATCGTACAGGATACATTCATTTTCTTGCTTCGATGCTTTGGCTTCTGAGGCTGCATCATATCAAACTTCATTTTTTTCTTTTTGAGACCAACATGAAGCCTGTTTATTTTCGCCCTATTCCTTTTGCTGTCTGGTTTAATGGTTTTCAACTTTGATTCGATAGAAGAGATGCCGACAGCTAATTGGTCTTTGTTTGATTCAAAAATTCCTTGAGCCGACTTCACCATATCTAACGCCTCTCTTGCTGCCTCCTTCCTCATTCGAGCAGAAAGCCAAGTTTCAGGAATGTCAACTATTGGCTTTAGGAGTTCGTTTTTTGCAACAATTCCGTTTTTCCAAAAATAGTCTATGAAAATGTTAACTGTTCTCCCATATTCTAAAAGAATAAAGTGGAGCTCGTTTCTCTTGCGCTCAGTAGAAAACCTTAAACTACACTTGGTTGAACGTGTTACTTTCATTTATCTCTTTTATTTTCTTAAGATGTTGCCTAATGAATATCTTGAAGGTCCTCGATACATTTACGCCATTCTCCATCAATTCGTCAATGACCTCTCTGTCTTCTTCATTAAGGTGTATGTTGAATTCATTTCTTTTCTTTTTCATATCTATCTTATTCTAGTTTTTTATAGATATTCCTTCTTTTATTTTCGAGATAATGAGAGGGTTGCCCCATCTATCCGCACCACAGAAGTTCTTCGCAACTTCGCGGAACCCTCAGACTTGCAGCGAAGTTAGTCCTACGGCCACCTCTGGGCAACCCTCTCAAAATCAACTTATAATTCATACTTTCGCATCGGCAACGCTTGAAGCTGCCCACGCGTCCGGCTTCACCAGAGCCTCGAATCCCTGAGCTGCAACAAGACCAACCAGTTCATTCCTGTACTTTCCGGACTTGTAACGAAGGCTCGAGTTAACATCCAAGTGAATACCAATAATACTAGACTGCGGAACCTGAGTGCTCAAGTACCACCCTAGTTCCAAAGACCTCATGGCTTCCATCAGCAATCTCTGCCTCAGGTTGTCCATGTAGCCAACAGTATCTTTATGAGTGATTACAGCTCCACCCTTCCGCATCTTGTAAGCAATAAGAACGGTTGTGAACGCGCAGAGCCTCTTCTTAGAGTAGTTCTGGCTATCAGTTCCAATGAAGAAGTAGTCATTCTTATGTTCGGCAATAAAGCGCTCAATATCCACAGAACGCTTGCCGTCATAAGACCTCCACCTCCACTCACTGAACTCAGGATAGTTGTATCCCTTTGTTTTAGCCATTACTTTACCCTTCCTTTCTGCGCTGCTTCCTTGGGGTCTTTCCTTTGTACCCCAGCTCCTTCAGCCTTTCCTTTTGCCTTCTTATCCAGCCGCGACAGGTCTTCGCCGCAGACTCCTTCCGTTCCATCAGCTCTTGGGCTGCCTCTATCTCATCCAAACAAATTGCTACTTCTGGTCGCATAATTCCAAATGGCGGAGAGGAAGGGATTCGAACCCTTGGTACCCGAAGGTACACCGGTTTAGCAAACCGAGGCTTTAAGCCACTCAGCCACCTCTCCACAGTTCTCCGCTTTCAAATAGCTCCACAACTTCATCTGCACAATCTTGGCAATAAGGCTCATTCCCCATTATGGTAGGATGAACTGTCAAATCACCACAAAGAACACAATTACGAACAAAAACTGGACGCCCCATTCCTGCCAGTTCTACTATGCTATCGCCATCCTTCAAAACACCAAAATCAACGGCTCCGTGAGAAAACTTCAAAAATCCAGCTATCGAATACTTCGTTCCACCTAGCTCGTTAAGTCCGCAGTTTTTCATAGATAGCCACCCTGTTCAGTATGTTTAGCAAACTCCATCAACTGCAGAATCTTACCTTTTCTTACTGCCTCAATCGGAGTATCACCATCAAGCCACTCATTCTCTTCAAACAACCAATCTCTGTAATCCTCTGAACACGGAAAGAAAGGAAGTAACTTGTCTCTTACAAAATGATACTGAGACAACTGGTCAGGCGTCAGCTCCAAATGAGTTTCTGCCGTACCTGGAGCTATGCAACAACTACAAGCCGCACTACTGTAAGACCTTATTTCGCCCCTCTTACAAACATGACTCAGTTTTAGTTGGGCCATCATAGTCCTTGTTTCCGTATCTCCTCCATATCACAAGAGGGTTGCTTTTTCTTGCAATGAGTGTTATATGCGTCTGTCTCAATCTTGGTGGCCGTTTTTGTCAGTACTCTCCACCAAAGTCGCATCCTGTCCCACCATAACATCTTCACTTTGCCGTCTCCTATGTAAATGTAACTAATCATTCTAGTCTCAAAAATGGCGGAAGAGCAGGGACTCGAACCCTGAACCCCCGAAGGAGCACCTGTCCTCCAAACAGGCCGACTACCAATTATCACACTCTTCCTTATTCCTTTCCAAAATCCTATCCCAACCAATACGCTTGCGCTCTTCTTTTTCTGCAGCCCTTCTAGTCTCACCTAAAATATCATTCACAGCCTTCAGGGCAGCCACCAATTCATCATCGCTCTCTTCGCCCTGATATGTAGCAACCGTCACAAGAGCATCGTCGTTTGACCGCACTCTCTGACAGTCCCCAATCTGTTTCATCTTTGCACAAGCCAGTTCCACATCGTCGTCAATAAATACGAAATTCTCACACGATGGAACATTCAACGAATCTCTTGCGTATATCTTGTCAACGTACTGGGAAAGTCCCATATCAATCAACATCTTTTTAGCGTAGAGCTTTGAAGCCGCAGTAAACAGAAACACTTTCCCTTTCCAATGAAGCTCTTTCAAAAACTCATCGGCTCCTGGTCGCTTGTCGAAGGAGTAAGTGTTACCTCGACATGTAATACTACGATTACCCCGATAGTTCTTTCGAGATTCGGACTTCAAGGTGCCATCAAGGTCGACAAAGAAGACCAAGTCTCTTATCTGACCTCTTGGCGCTGTTCCGACTCTGGATATCGGGGTTGGCATTTTACTCACCCTCTCGAAGGATTCTAACTTCAGTCTTTCCATTTCTTTCTATTTCAACCCAATAATCGTAGCTGATGCATCGGTAGCAGTGGTAGATTGTTCCGTCTGGGCCTCTCTTGGAATAGACGTAATGCCCAAAAGTCGTTCCACAAACTGGACAATCTTTAACAGCATATCTACCTGTCTTTATGCGAGTTAGCTTGTCTGCGGTGACCTCATTGATAGGGAAAGTCGAACAGCCAACAAGCAGGAAGCCCAGCAAAACTACGGCAAGCTTAAGCGTCTTCATCTTTCTGCTCCTCTTCGGTGTCTCCATCTGCATTTGCTGCGTCGATTGCGTCTACCATTCTCCTTCCAATCTGCTCGACAAATTCCTCTGTCCAACTAATTCCCTTGCAAGCGTCTCTCAGGGCTTCAGCGGCTTTTCTAGCTTCTTCGCTGAAAATGTCCATCTCCGGTGCTTCGTCAATGAATACTGCCACAACACTTCCAACCAAGTCTTCGAGCTTAACTGTTTTCATTGTATTTCTCCTTTTCGCTCTATTATACTGCTGTTTCACTCAAAAGCAACATAAAACGGCGGAAAAGGTGAGATTCGAACTCACGGACCCCGAAGGGCCAACGGTTTTCGAGACCGTCCCAATCGTCCACTCTGGCACTTTTCCTATTCTTTTTTGACTAATTCGTAACCGTAAGATTCCGCTTCCTCTTTTAATATTGGAAGCCTTCTCTCTTTTCGTTTTTCGAGTTGCTCGGCCATAAACTCTCGAAGTTCATTTTCTTGTTCTTCAGCTTCTTCAGTAGTCAGGCAATTACACTGCATCGATTCTTCTTGCCCGTCAAAGGGATTTATCTTGCCCCAAACTATGCAAATGCGAACTGGAGGTTGCCCACTTTCTGACTTTTCACAATCCTCGTTACGTTCATGCCAATCCCAGTGCTGACACGACTTGCCTTTGCAATCTTCTTTATCCCAGTTGTTACATCTAACCATTTTCTTCGTCATTAGATTCTCCTAGTAGATAAAACCTGACCCTCTGCATTCAAAACACTCTGTATCACTAGACCGCGTAGCAAAATTTTCAATGATTCTGCCGTGACCGTTACATGTCCTGCATATGCGCTTGCCACGCTCCTGCTCTAGCTCTTTCTTTAGTTCGTCATTTTCACGAGAAAGAGGGTTTGGTATAGCATCATATCCGTGCGCCAAACCATAATTTTCGTGAGCTCCATCAACGGCATCAGCAACAAATTCAATTTGAGCGTCCGTAGCCTTTATGCCAGCTTCATCCATCGCTTCAGAAACACAGTCTTTCCAGTAATCAATGCTCATTGTTTGTTCCTTTGGTTTCTTTGGTGCCCGAGGAGGGATTCGAACCCTCAATCCTTGCGGCACGAGTTTTTAAGACTCGTATGTATCCCAGTTCCATCACTCGGGCATCTACACACCTGGTGCTTCTTTCTTTTCTGCTCGCTCTTTTTCTGTCTCGACGTCAACAATCCTTTCAAACTCTTTGGACTCCGCATTATAGGCACCAATAGATACAGCAACCGTACACCTGCTACCATTGCTGAGAGCCTCCAGAAAGTCGGGCCAAATGGTATTCAAGGAAGCGTCTGCGCTCGGAGTCTCATTGACAGTGTTTCTAAACTTTCTTTTGGGATTGTTGATACCCTCGTTCTCATGATAGTCTGCCCACGCCCGCAACGCATCAGAAAACTCCCCCTCAAAGTCATCTGGAAGCCTAAAACAACCACATACACAAAGAACCTTAGTGCCATCCTTCATTACCTTCTCCTTCCTATACATCCGGTGCTTCATCTCTACTTGGCTTACTTAGGTCGACTCCATGCCTCCTGTGAATCTCTTCTTCACTCGGAATGTCGCCCTCATCCTTCAAAATGTGAATCTCGGCTGCTTCTGCTGCTTCGTCTCCCCATTTCTTCCGAACTTCCTCAACGCCTTCTTTATGATGTCGATGAACTCTGTGAATCATAGAAGGCCAGTAAATCTTCGCATACTCGTCAAGCCAATGATGAACCACATCCCATGACTTTCCAAGAGCTTCCTGACAATCCTTACAATGTTCTTTCCAATGAGCCATTTATTGCACCCACTTATACCAAGCGTAAAAATTGAGAATTGTGTAAACCGTCAGCAAAACTAAATATGCTTTTTCCTTCTTAGGACCAAAATGTAAAGCGAATAAAATGTTTGCCGTAATCCATAGAGGCCAACATACAGCCACCTTATACGCATTGAAAACCTGACCTGAGATAGCCAAAGCAACGGCAATCCAGTCAAGCTTGTATTTGCTCAGGTCTTTCATTACCTCTTCAACGTCGCGTATGCCGCCTTAAGTTCGTTGTGTGTTTCGGAAAGTGCATTCAAGTAGAAAAGCGCTGTATCCAAATCCGTCATAATCCTCAAAGCCGCCCCTGCATGAATAGGGAAGATGAACTTCTTCGTGGTGCACAGAATGATGGGTATCCTATTAGCCGAAGCAACTCCGATTTCCCATGACATCCCGATATTCTCATGCCCCTCTTCGTCGTAGCAGAAGAGCATCTCACAGCTTTCAACGCCTTCCTGGTCTCCCAGAGTGAAGCGGCAAATTGCTGTTTGGTCGGTGTCCTTGCGAGGGTCGTAATACTCGTGGTCAGGAGCTCCCTCAATCACTGAATCTCTCCATCCACTAAACGCGCCAGCCAGATATATCTTCATTGGTTTCTCCTGTGTTTTGGCGGAGGGTGAGAGAATCGAACTCCCGCACGACTCATCGCCGTGGCATCGGTTTTCAAGACCGTCCTATTACCGCTCTAGCAACCCTCCGAAATTGGTGGCTGGGACAGGAATCGAACCTGCACACTCGTTAAGAGTACCAGGACCTAAACCTGGCGTGTCTGCCTAATTTCACCACCCAGCCTCTATTCACGTTCATTAAGCCATTTCTCTATGGCCTCAAAATCATCAACAAAAGCAATCTCGTTATTTCCATAGCCATAACGAATGACGACTTGGCCAACGAAGTAAACTAACAACGAAAAATCGTCTCCATCTTCTGACGGAGTTACTGCAACCACCTTATCTAAAGCTATCAAACTGGCATCATTATCTTCGAGTCTCATCTCTGTTCTCCTTGATTTCGACTCACTAATGGCACATTTTCGCAATTTGTGCCATTAGTGAGTCGTTTTCAGCTCCACTTGAACTTGCCATCTTCGGTATACCTACACTTCGTTACTACCTTGATTGCTCGTCTAACCTCTCTCAATCTTGGGTAAGGATTCATAGCTATTCCAAAGGCCGAAACAACAACGCAAAGCAACACGGATAAACACAGCTTCGTTCTGTTGGATGCTTTCATTTCGCTTCTTCAAATTGGTGGTGCCGGAGGGATTCGAACCCTCAATCCTTTCGGCCTATGTCCCTCAAACATAGATGTATGCCAATTCCATCACGGCACCATTACTATCTCCATAGAAAGGATTTCGGGTGATGGGGTACCCGTCTCGCCCCAATCTTAACTGCTTGGTTTCATTTTTACTGGACGTCCGGCAGTGGGTGCTGCTCCCGTTATCTGCTACTTGTGTGTCCCTGCAGTTTCCTGCTTTACGGAACCCACTCACTCCAAGATGCCTCCTAGAGCTTTCGCAGCGGTGCCACCCGATAATCCTATTTTCCTTCAAGTATTATACCCAACAACGAAGACAATGCAACTAAAAACAACAAAAAATGGTGGGGAGAGCATGACTTGAACATGCAAAGCCTTACGGCGTCAGTTTTTATAATTGTTTGCGGCATGCAGCCTTATATCAAGCTGGCTTTTGTTGACTGATGGGTTTGCCAATTCCCCAATCTCCCCGAAAATGGTGGCGGAGGAAGTGAGGATTGAACTCACGCACGATTCGTCACCGTGGCTTCGACTTAGCAGGCCGACCTATTTCCACTCTAGCATTCCTCCGAAAAAAGCAGAGCTCGAGACGGGAATCGAACCCGCATCAGAATGACACGCTGTAACGTAGGCTTTTGGGTATTAGCCTTTGCGTCAAACCCCGACTTTCCCAGTTAGTCCACTCAAGCTCTGCTGGGTGTTGCTTCTTCGCTTTTTCGTTTCCGTATTCAGTTGTCAATGAACAAAACTTTGGTGCTCAAGGAGGGATTCGAACCCCCACAAACCCGTGTCTTGCCGTGTTGCGTCTGCCGATTGCACCACTTGAGCATTTCTTTTTCAAATTGGTGGCGCTGGTGGGAGTCGAACCCACACGGAACGTCAATTCCAGCAGTTTTTGAGACTGCCTCCTATGCCAATTCGGATACAGCGCCTTACTACACAAATTGGTGTCCGGAGAGGGACTTGAACCCCCACGCCCTTTCGAGCAATAGCTCCTGAAGCTATCGTGGCTGCCATTACACCATCCGGACATATTCAGTTTTCAAATTGGTGGCAGGTGATGGAGTCGAACCACCCGATGCAATTAGCAACAGAGTCTACAGCCCTGCCCGCTACCCCTACGGATTTAACCTGCCATTTCAAATTTTGGTGGCACAGGTAGGACTTGAACCTACTTACCCCGAATTCCAGTACGCCTATTTGTTAACGGGGACTGGATTTACAGTCCAGCGACGTTACCGTGCCAAAATCAGGTTGACATGTTTGTATTTGGTTTTAAGCCAAATTGTCCGATTAGAGACAAATACTGCTGAAGTCAACCTCAAATCCTAACTCACAAACTCCTTATTCCTTTTGATTGTTCTCTCGATGACAGCCTTCAGACGCCTCAGTGCAGATTCTCTAGACCTGCCAGATGCACACTTGCCCATCTTCGTAGCCGTAGCCATGTAGAAGTCGTACATCCCGAACGCGTCTTTACCTTTCTCAAGGACTATCATCTTCTTTCTCCTTTTATATGGAGCATGGGGTGGGATTCGAACCCACGCGAGGGATAAACCCTGTAAGATTTGCAGTCTTACGCCTTCGACCGCTCGGACCACCCATGCTTATCTTTCACTATTGCAATCAATTCGGGATTGTTGTAATCAGAGTGCTGTACCCTGTGGCAAACTGAACACAGCAAAACACACTTGTCGATTTCTTCCTCAATTTTGTTCCACGCTGCATTCAGAATATTACCCACTCCAAAATCTTTATTGCCATCAGGATGATGAAACTCAAAACCGGCATAATTTTTGTCATTAGCCTCTAGTCCGCAGTGGCTACAACTTCCACCTTTTTTGTTTATTGCCCTAATCTTCGCGGTAAGCCTACGAATTTTAGACGTACACGTGCAGCAAAACTCCGGTTTCTTTTTCCGGTTCTCCTCGTATTGTTTTTTACATAAGCCGCAACTATCGTGCTTCTTCCTGCGCCCTGGTTCCGCTACTTTTATGCCATATTGCTTAGCCCAATATCTTACAACACCTTCTGTAGTTGACAATCTCTCTCTTGCTCCAAATACGCCAAACTCTTCAACGAGTCTCCTGAGCTCTTCCTCGTCTATTCTGTTGTCTTCGTACCTCTTGGACTCTTTTAGCTTCTTCCTTTCGCTTATCTTCTTACTTATCTCTTCTTCACTCAGCTTGATGTCGCAGACCCAACTCCTGACCGTTCTTTTGTTAACTCCAGTTTTCTCAGCTATTTCTGCGTATGACATTCCCTCTCTTCTCAGTCTTCTCGCTTCCTCTTTCATTTGTGCCTCCTTGTTTGCTTGGTATTTCACACTAAGAAATACTTCTCAAACACAGGTGCACTTTCCTCCAAATCTTTCCAACAAAAAACCCGCTAGGCTTTTCCTAGCGGGCTCTTGAAAATCTGTTCTGTTTACTTACGAGGTTGAACAGACCTCCTCCAGCCCGCTAAGCAGATAGCAGGATGACAAACTAAGCGAACTGGAGAGTAACTGTTTCATTTTCTTATCTTTCTATCCTCGTGAACTGAATTCCTTCCTCAATCGTCACAAGTACTATACCAAATTTTTGAGCAAGTGCAACCAAAAAGTTCGAAAAAATCAAGGCCAACTATCGCGGTGGTCTTCAATCGAACGAAAAACGCACGGCCAGTACGATTTACATCCAACTGTTTTGCCTGCTAGCGGGGCATATGACCTATGCAACAATCGGCCTTGATTCAATTTTCTGGTACATCGGGAGGTTCTTCTTCGTCTTCGTCCTCGTCCTCCTCGTTCTCTTCCTCTTTTCTTCCTCCCTCTTCCTTTATAGATGCGTTCATTATCTTTGCAACTGTTCTGAGAAGTTCCTTATCTTCGGGGTACACCGATTCTTTTTCCTCTTCGTCGTCTTGTGAGCCATAAATCTCTGGAAGAACTTTTTCAAGCAACTCGTCGTCCACTATAATGTCTACCCCTACAAGAGCAGAAAGAATTAACGAATGAATACAGTTAACCTTAACCAAACTGTCAATGGCTCCTTGGTTATCACTGAGCACCAGACGAACCAACAGCGTTCCTTCATTGCTTTCGTCATCGTAGGCACTATCTAAAATGACTCCGGACAAATATCGGTCAGAAGCCTTCCAAGAATCAAGCATTGTCTTGTAAATTCCGACAACTCCTTGGTCTGGGTCTAGCTCGTCTGACTTCATTATTTCGTTAATGATGTTTGCATTGTTCTGAGGAATAGGGAAAAACAGAACGATTGTTGGGTCAGAAACACAAGCTAAAACCACCACTGGACCATCGTAATCTATCTGGCTATCTTCTGCATCAACGCAAGATATAAGTCTGAAACGATTCATTGTGGTCCCTTTCTCCCCATTGCTCGAGACTATTATACAGGGTTAGTCTAATTCACCACTCTCAATAAGAGGGAACAAAAAGTCTGCTGTTGTCTCGGTATTCAAAACAGGAACAGTACCAGAATAGGCGGGCTCCAACCAAACCTCCGGCTGGTTACGATAGTAGGGGTGAGGGAAATTTGGATACGTAAGATGGACATAGGCGTCTCCTGTTGCATCCAATTGAATCATCGGAAGCTGATATCCGCTAAATCTGTACTCTAACGCTTCTTTTTCTTCTGGTGTCATAATAGGTCCAAGGTGTCAACTGTTCTTCGAGCAATATTGTTACTTTTGCTGTTTTGACGAGTTGCAGAGAATTGGTAGTAGCGCTTGATTTTCTCCTGACGTTCTGGAGAAAAATCAGTAATAGGAACTCGATTTTCCAAAACGTTTAGAGCATCTGCCTGCAACTGTAGAACGTCTTCCGGAATGATGAGGGGGAATGGATTGTAATCGATATCATCAACCGTTAGTGGCTCTAGGGGTAAAAAGCTTATCGGTGCGCCCATAAATCTCCTCCAGAAGTTCAGCAAGACGTTTCCTGTCCTCCTCACTGATATTCTTCTTTGGAAGAGAATAGAAGACCTTCACAAAAGCGCTATTATCTTCTGATGCGCCACCCTTCTTTATCTCGTAAGTAGTTCCAGAAGCTTTGTTTGCATCTAGTTTTAGCTTTAGCTTCTTGCGCCCTAGGATGTCTACGCCTATCTCTTCATTTTTGAGAATTGCCTGTATTGGGACATCTATTGACGTATGAAGTGTCCCTTTATTATAGACCACTCCGTTTTCTTCTAAGTTAAAGTCTATAATGCCGTAAGCATCTCCTGTCACAAGCTTATCATTAACGAATATGACATTCCCTTTACCTTTGATTTTCAGGTGTGACATTGGAGGTATACCAGCAGGAATCTTAACGACTAGTTCTTCTGCTTTCTCGCTCCCACCTCTTCCGCCACAGGCACCACACTTCTCAAATTCATGCCCTGCACCATGACAGGCTGGGCAAGTTTGGATGATAGTCATATTTCCATTGCTGCGCCGTATCTTTCCGACCCCACTGCAGGCTGAGCAAACGTGTCCAGAACCACCATGACCTGTTCCATTGCATTTTTCGCATGCCATCTGTCTAGGTAAGCCGACCTTTATTTTTGTTCCACCTATGACATCTCTTAGGCTTATCCTTATCGGGAAGCGAATGTCTGGGGCTACCTGTTGTCTTGGTCTGGGTCCGCCAAAATTCATCCCTCCTCGCATTCCTTGGTTAAGATTGAAGAAGTCGCCAAACAAACCAAGGTCATCAATCCTAATACCACCGCCGTCAAACGGGTCGAACCCAAAACGGTCTTGGTCAAAATCCATACTTCCAAACCTATCAAACTGAGCTCTCTTGTTGCTGTCAGAGAGAACCTCATACGCTTGGGAAATCTTCTTAAACATTTCTTCTGCTTCGGCATCCCCCTTGTTGACATCGGGATGATATTCTTTTGCCCTCTTTCGGTAAGCCTTCTTGATAGTGTCAGAGTCGGCAGAACGGTCTACTCCAAGAATCTCATACGGGTCATCTGTCATTTTGAAGATTTCCTTGTTTTGCGCTTTCTTGCAACAAATTCAGCATCGTTTGAAACCGTTATCGTGATGGTCCCATCTTGCCCTTCAAGCTCAAGCAATGCGTCGGCAACACAAGGGTCTACCTGTTTTGAAATAAGTCTATCTAAAATACTCGCGTTCATTCCGTGTTCGTTCCTACTCAACTCAAGCAACCTAGAAACGGTTTTATCTGTAAACTTTACCTCACACCCTCGACCCGTTACTCTCTCTGATATTTCTTCAAGCTTCATTCGGATAATATTGAGCATGTCCTCGTCACCCAATGGCAAAAACGCAACGAACTCATCTACCCGATTGACAAACTCTGCACCATACTTTTCTTTGCAGCTCTCAATAAGACGGTTTTGCTCAACTTTGTAATTGGGCATGTTAGATGCATCTCCGAATCCGAGTGCGCTCTTTCCTCCTTCGTTCATTCCAAAATTACCTGTCATAATGAGGATGACATTCTTGAAATCAACCTTGTTACCGATAGCATCCGTCATAACTCCATCAGACATAACTTGAAGGAAAAGTCGCATAACTTCCGGATGGGCTTTTTCCATCTCGTCAAACAAAACAATGGAGTACGGCTTCCTTCGAATCTTATCTACGAAAACGTCAACTTCATGAAACCCAACATAACCAGGAGGACTGCCAATTAGTTTGCTTACCGAATGCGGCTCAGAAAACTCAGACATGTCCAGTTTTATGAATGATGCGTCGTCGCCAAAAATAGCTCTTGCCATTTCTTTGGCCATATGGGTCTTTCCGGTACCGCTCTGTCCACCAAAAACAAGGCTTCCAATAGGTCGAAGCGGATTTCTGAGTCCGCTATAGGCGTTTTTAAGAACGCGGCATACAATGTCAATAACATGAGTCTGCCCAAAAACTCTCTTTGAAAGGGTTTCTCCAACGGATTTGACTCGTTCATTGTTATCCCACATCATAACTTCTATAGGAACAGAACATTGCTGACTCACGACTGATGCAACGTCTTCGTAAGAGACAGAAATAACATCTTTAACCTTTCCCTCTGACACTTCTCGTTCTTCTCTGCAGTTGCGTTCGGCACACGCGCAGTCAATACAGTCAATCGCCTTGTCTGGAAAATTCCTAGCTGAAAGATATCGGTCTGACAACTTAATGGCGGCATCAATAGCTGTGTCAGTAATCACGCAAGAATGGTAATCCTCAAACCGTGACTTAATGCCAAACAAAATCTGGAACATTTGCTCAATAGTCGGCTCATCTACACTGACTTGTTGAAACCTCCTAGTGAGAGCGCCATCCTTCTCAAAGTACTTCTTGTAATCTTCAAACGTAGTAGCACCTATACAGCGCAAATCATTTCGGGCTAAAAATGGTTTAAGGATGTTCGACGCGTCTAAGGCACCACTCGAAGAAGAGCCAGCTCCAATTAGCGTATGAACCTCGTCAATAAAGAGAATGCAATCCGAACGACTCTGAATCTCTGTAACGAGACGCTCCATTCTGTCTTCGAAATCTCCGCGATACTTGGTTCCTGCAACGAGACTGGAAAGACTTAGGGCGTAAACTTCGCATTCAGCTAGTTGTTTTGGAACTGTCGAACTAACAATCCTTTGTGCGATACCTTCGACGATAGCTGTTTTGCCAACCCCAGGATGACCAAGTAGAATGGGATTATTCTTTATTCTTCGACACAACGTAGTAATACAGAGGTTTATCTCTTTATCTCTTGCTATGATTGGGTCAAATTCGTTATTCCTAGCCATGGCAGTGAAATTAGAGCAGAACTCGTCCAATGCACTTACATTAGACTTTCGCTTCTTTTCTTTTTTACGTCTAGGAGCGTCATCCGTTGAACGCCTGCTTCTTCGAATGCGCTTAACAAATTCGTCAAGAGAAAGGCCTTCTCGAGCAAAGACGGTTTGAATCTTGCGGGACTTATTTATCAATGCAACAAAAACATGTTCAACATCAATATACTCAAAGCGCATACTTTCACGTATCTTATCAGCCGCCTGAAGAACTTCAATAGTCTCTTTGGATATCTGAAGGTCGTTCAAGTTGAGATTAACAAGCGGCCCAGAGTTCTGTTGTCTTCTTGAACTGAGCAGCTTCTTGCACCCTGCCAAGCATTTTTCTAGGTCGATATCAAGGTCAACGAGAATTTCGCTTGCTCGGTTCGCCCCTGTCGTCAACAAACCAACCGCCAGAGATTCAGGATAAAGGCAATCAACCTTAGCCCCTATACTGGCAGCCTTAGCGTGAATGACAACATAAAACACACCTTCAGTAAACTTCTCGTATAGTCTATCCATCGACATACTTACTCCTCAAGTTTCGTCAGCCAAGTAATCTACGACAGGATGAAACTCCTCAACCTTCAAATCAGCCTCAGCCAATTCATAAATCCTGTTAAGCTTAGCAATGATTATACCGTCATTACGCTCGCCTTTGAATTTCACCATTTCTTTTCTTACGTCACTCATTAGTTCAGCAATTCCATCATCCTTGTAGAAATTAAGCGAACTTACCTTCTTTATCATCTTAGTTATACGGTCTCTTTGCCTCTTCGTCAAATCGGTCTTGTCTGAGTCACCATCAAATGATTTTACAACGGAGCCGCATATTTCTGCGATGTACGCTCGCATTGTCTTAACGGTAGCATCAAGAAAGCCATCTAACAGTTCTTGTTTTCTTTGGGAATAATCGTTAGCAATCTTCTCTCTTGTTTTGCGCTCCAAACGGCTATTGAATTCCTCCATTTGTGCGTCTCTAGCAATCTTTTTAGCCTTTGATACGTTGCTTTCCACGAATGCTGGCATTGGAATTATAGAGTACGTTGTATCATAAGAAAAGCTTGCTACAATATCTTGGGCTAACGGAATTTTACTTGCCATTCTAGACGCAAAATCCTGTGTGAATGAAGGAGGAGGTTCTCCGCCATCTTCCGGATACATTCTCTTCCACACGTCTTTGGCCCACTCACGATATTGAGCCATAACAGATAGAACAATTGAATCGTATCTAAGTCCTATATCTTCTGCAATAGCCATAAACTCTTCTTTACAACGCTCATTTTCTGAATACCATTCTTCAAAGGCGGTATACGGCACAAAGGCTCCCCACACGGTATTAAAGCTATGCTCCTCAAGATTACGTCTGGCCGTTCTTTCTGACGCAGAAATAGAAGCCAAGATGTCTGGTGGAAACAATCTCTGTCTTCCGAGCGTGAGATAGGAATGCAAAAACTTTTCGCTATCTTTGCTATGAATCTTAAGGCCCAAATCTTCCGGCTTAAGTCTTGCTGTTCCTTGCCATCTTGATATACTAAGACGCACAATAATCCCTTGCATCATGAGGGTAAGAGCCCAGTCCATTCTCAACTGGTCAGCATCAACAGCTAGATTGCCCACCTTAACTATTGGACTCACTTCGTGCAATTACTCCTAAAAAATTGTTCCAATCTATTTGGACACACTTGGTTGACTGTCGCATTGGATATAACCACAGGAGGACCGGCGTACTGCTTCAGGAACGCATACATGAGTCTGTCATCATTGTACTCTGATGTTTCGCGATAAAGACACGCCCCAGAGGTCCCAAAGCGACGAGCAAACATCATTGAATTATTGTCTACCATCTCATATGGAACTTTACGATTAGGGGAATCTCCAACGCTTTCAAATTCATCGATTCCCAATTCTTCGCCGTCAGAAGTCCAAATACGTCGTTTACAATAAACCCACTGGTTGTTTGTTTTTTCCAACGCATTAACCATAGTTTCAAGATGGCTTTCATCAAACCAAATGTCATCATCGGCAAATGTAACATACTTAGTGCGTGCTATCATAAGTCCAACCGCCCTAAGAGCAGAACCAGCCGCATGCCCCTGCACCATACTATCTGGAATAACTATGCTTTGGCCAGTCCTAATATCTCCCTCGTCATTTAAGGCTTCCGGTTTACAAACTTGTCCATTAGCGTTGGGATAGAGGTAATCGCCCTCTCTCTTATTGTCCCAAAGCATCAAGTGCACATGTGGAACCGTCTGTTTATGAAGTGATTGAATCAAATCGTACAGAGATTCCTTGCCTGTCGTAGGAGTAATGACGGTTACTATAGGGTGCATTACTGAGTTCCCTTGAGGTCAAATCCTGGTTGTGGAGGCTGAGGAGTTCCCTGAGGTTGCGGTCGCTGAGGGACACTGCCAGCCTGAGGAGGAGTACCCTGCTTCACAACCATTTCTACGTTATAGAGGTTATAGTCCTGCTTTCCGATGTGTTTCAGAATAATGCTTGTGTCGGCCCAAATTTGACCACCCAAAGCCCTCCACCTCTCGCAAAAGCTCCAATCTTCCGAGAGATACTTCCTATAAACTCTGTCAAGACCAGGATGGTCCTCAGGCTTCAAATCATGAAGAATAGGAATGTATAGACCATGAATTTTCTTATTGGTGACGTTATCATCTCCGTCATATTCTAGCTCTGGGTAGGCATTAACCATTTTCTCTACGGCCTCCCTCTTAATGCACCAACACCCAGATGAAAGCCATCTCATTTCAGCTAATCCGCTATTGAACGGCATAGGTCTATTTTCTGGAATTGGAATAGACGAACAACGGATGACGCCAGGCTTCTTGATAGAGTAAAGACCACCTACAAAATCCAAGTCGTGCTCTATAAGCTTGTCAAAGATGTTATTCGTTGGATGTGCATTAAGTATCTCTATGTCACTATCAATACTCATAAAATAGTCGCATTCCTTAAATTCGTGATAGAATACGCTCATATGAACATTACGGACTCTAGAAATAAGCGAGTCGTTTTCATTAAAATGCAAACGAACTTGATGTTTCTTGGTTGATAGACAAGCTCCGTAAAGACTTTGCATCATCCTCATTTCCGGCTTACCAAGTATGGGAATTGAAATGAATATTCGTGCCATTATGTTTCTCCTTCTAGTTTGTCGCGAACTTCTTGCATTTTTTTAGCTATTAGAGCGAAGTCTATTACTGTAGATTTGTGGTCTTCAGGAGAGGATTCGCAGCCACACATTACGCACAACTCTATATTGGCTGCCTTAAACATCCTAAGAGTCGGACCCCAATCCCACTTATCAGTGTTAGCGTCTATTGCAAATCCCATGATTACTGCTTTTATGCCGGACTGAATAATCGCCCTTGCACAATCCTCACACGGGTAGTATCCTTTTTCAGAATACAAATACATCACCGCACCATCTAACTTAGTACCATTTCTCACAGCGTTATAGATTGCATTTCTCTCGGCATGCTCTACATAGGGGTACTTGGTCTCACTATGTTCGCCCTCTCTTCCCCACGGAAATTCGTAATCAGAGCATCCTCTCGGAAAGCCGTTATACCCTAAAGATAAAACATTGAGGGAATTTGGGTCTATAATACACGCGCCGTTCTGAGTGCTCGGGTCTTTACTACGAAATGAAGCGACAGCGGCCAAACCTAAGAAATAACCGCTCCAAGAAATATACTCTTCTCTTTTGTCAGTCATGAATCTTCTCTTATCTTTCTAGATATAGTGAACGCCAACTCTTCGATGTACTCAATATCATCCTCTGCAAGCGCACGGTTCATCCGCTTATATTGCTCAGCCACCCAAGAACTATACTTCTTGTAGTTCTTCCTAAGTAACATTCTACATTGATTGGAGGTAGTTATGTGAGCGCACTCCATTCTTTTTTTGAGACTGAATTTTCTCTTGGCATGACCCAAGTCTGTCATGATAGATTCATCATCGGGATTGATATTGAACCTTTCGCAGATAATCTTGAGTGCTTTGTAGAAACCTACGCGGTGATAATTTTGGAAGAAACTTATTACATCTCCCCCTCTATTGCAGCCCCAACAGTAATAACTCCATACGCCTTCCTCTTCATCGTAATAAATATGGAAAGAAGGTCTTGACTCAGAATGGTCAGGAAACGGACAGTACGATTTGCCACCTGAGCTAGGGCCTGTAGCAGACACTCGAAGAGCTGCGTCTGTTTCGATATACTCTTGAAGGTCTACTCTTCTGTTGATATAATCGCAAAGTGCTCTCGTTGAATCGAATTCCATCGGTGTTCCTCAAAATAGACTACCCTAACAGGTCGTCTAGGTCATCTTTTTCGACTGTTGCAACCGACGCTGAAGCTGATGATAGGAAGTCGTCATCTGGTTCTTCTGGATGGTCTTGTTGCGGTGCGCTAGGAGGCGGCTCTGGCTTTGGCTCTTCTGGCATTTTGGCTCTTTCGGGTGGCTCGTCAGAAGAAGGAGCGCCAGAGATGTCATCCTTATTTTCGAATAGTTCGTAGCTCTCTTCGAGCTCAGTAGGCGTGAGTTTCTTGGTATAAAGAAGGTGGTCAACATCTCCGACTTGTCCAGATTCCAATTCAGGGTCTGAAACTCTTCCAATACGACCATCGAAGTCCATCACAATCGTACCTCGCGACTCATCGTCTCTAGCTTTTGTGATGAAGCCAAACATTTTAGTAGCAGGTTTCTCGGCGTTTAACCAAACTCCGATTCCGTTATCAGCGTCAGCAATAACACGTTGAGAACCACTAAGGTCTTCGGTATTGATTTCTACCTCAGAAGCTTCTTTCTTGGCTTTGTTTCGAATTTCCTTACTAGACGGAGTCTTCAATTGTAGAGCCGTAAGAGTAACCATCTTGTTAATGCGGCCATACGCCTGCAATCTCAATGATACTTCTGCCAAGTCGAGGTCAGGCCTAGTTGGGTGGCTAGTCTCAAATCCAATGACGCCAAGGTAATCTACCACAAGAACATCGACTTTCTTGTGCATCTTTATCTTCTCAATTTCGGCTATAATCTTAGATAGTTTTGTTCCCTGAGGAACTTGGATAAAATCCAAATTTGGCTTGATGTTG
>Ga0180431_10003832_pt1 | contig 19023 bp, 15 predicted proteins | sample SS_ome_11_FD_132459 | JGI IMG/M metagenome (GOLD analysis project Ga0180431, IMG submission 132459) | Hypersaline lake sediment archaeal communities from the Salton Sea, California, USA - SS_1_MS_1 metaG | ecosystem: Environmental > Aquatic > Non-marine Saline and Alkaline > Hypersaline >... | reverse complement strand
GTCCTCTATGTGCAACGTTGGGTGTGCCAAATGCGCCAACAAATCCAGTACCAGACCTCAAGGTATTATGAAAATTGATCTTGCTTTCGATTTGTTGAACAGGGCTGCCGAGATGGGTATCCCAAGTGTTTGTCTTTCGATGCTAGGTGAGCCACTGCTTAACCCTTACTTGGAGCGGGTAGTGGAGCGAGCCCGCAAACTGGGCATGTACGTGTATATAGTTACAAATGCAACGATTCTTACACCAGAACGCTCCCGAAGCTTGATAGGCGCCGGCATCAATAGGGTGACAGTATCTATCGACGGTTGGGATCAGACATCTTATGGCGAGCGGCACGGCGGCACAAATATAAATTTAATCCTTGACAATCTTAGAAGCTTTAACGATATCCGCAGCAAGTGTCCCAATCCGCCAATATTATCTTCAAATACTGTTCTGGATACAGAATCAATAAAACACCTACGAAAAATAAAAAAGTTGCTAAGTTCCTACGTGGACATATGCTTGCTAAATCCCCTAACTGATTTCGGCATTCCAAATCAACGAATCAATACAAGCTTGCTACCAGGAACCCGATCTTGGAAAAGAATACCATGCTGGTATTTCTGGTACAATATAAACATCGGGTGGGATGGACAAGTTACCGCCTGCTGTAACGATCATAATTATTTACTGGTTTACCATCACGTAAATAAGGCTTCACTTGAAGAGATATGGCAATCTGAGGGCATTAGGAAATTCCGTCGCATTCACCTTGATGGAGAGTTCCATCGCATGCCTATGTGTGGTAGTTGTACGCGCGATTGGTGCAATTCTCTTAGTTTTCAAAGAATTAAACACAAGTTCGATCGTATCTCTTCCTAGGAAACTTCATGGTATTTTAGTCGGCGGGGTGACCTGGAGAGTATTCTCCAGCCTGCCATAACAGAACAAAAGGCGGCTACCCGATTTTTCAATAATCCGATAGACATATATTTTTCCCAAGTGTTGCCCCACGGCCTCTTGTCCTTACGGAACACGACCATTCTCATAGACGTGTCACCCGTCGCTGGAGTCCCGCCACGGCGGGAAAAATCCTCACTATAGGCGGGATTAAATTCAGTTACCCGAATTTAATCCGCCTAAAGAAAACACCCGCTCGACGTCACCTGAAAAACATGCTAAGCCTAAAATAGGGGGGAGTTTGAAGTCTCATATGAAATTCGGGCTCAAAATTCCCATTTTCGTTGAAGACATACATTTCAGTGTTGAGTACGGGAGATAGAAGTGGCTTTATCGCGATTGTAAAACAGAAACCTGAAATTACCGGGCGTGTTATTTTCTATAAGACACATAACTCATAACAGGGAGCGAGGAGTTCACAATGACGAAATTGTTTCCGTATTCCGCCATTGTTATCTCGATATATGCCATAGCCGGCATATCGACCGCAGCTTATGCCGACTATTCAGAATCGATAACGACCACAAGTCCTTATGTGAACCTGCCCCGTCTGAAGGACGATCCCCGGTGGACTGAAGCGCTTTCCCACTGGGATAAAAGAGCGGACACCGAAGAATTGATGGCCGCGCTTGAGATATTCGAATCACTTGCCAAGGATCACCCCGATCAACTTGAGACGCATTTGTGGCTTACCCGCTCTTATCACTTGGTCGCCATGCGACACAGAAAGAAGCGGGATTTTTATGCGAAAAAGGGCATTGCCGCCGGCAAACGGGCACTTGCTATGGATCCCGGCAATATCTACGCCCGCTTCTGGCATAGCACATCGGTGGTCCTTCTGCGGGAACCTACCGACGCGGAATATAAGCAGATGCGCGAATTTAACGCCCGGTTTCGACATCTTCGAGAATTGCCGGTTCCTGCCGATGACCCACTCTGGACCCGGGCCATGAAACTCTGGGATCAAAGATTGACCCAGAAAGATATTGAAAACATAGAGGCCGGACTTGCGGGAAGAAAAAAACTCAGCGATGAGAATTTAAAGTTCATACAGGCAAAGGCGATTGCGATTATTGAGATTTTCGAGAAACTGGAGAAGAAGTATCCGGATCGAATCGAACCCAAGTTATGGCTCCTTCGCGCTAATTACTGGATGAGCCAGGTCAATGTCAACCCGAAGATCAGGAGCAAATGGGGTAAGGCGGCCGCGGACTGGGGAGTTAAAGCTCTCGAGATGGAGCCACAAAATCCCGCCGCCAACTTATTTACCGCCTCAAGTCTGGGAGAATACGGGATTGGCACATCCTTTGCCGTTATAGTCAGATACTCGAGGCGGATAGGCCGGGAAATTTTATTGCTATCGGAAGAAAACCCGAACTATATGTACGGTGGATTTTCCCGATTTTTTGGGGCGGCGATTTCCATTGTCGGAAAACTCGTGTTTAAAGTTGCCGAGTTTTTGGGCTTTCCGCAGGCATTGATCGAGAGGCTGACTTCATTCTCAGTTAAGACTCACCCGGACTATCTTCAGAATTACTATATGTTGGGACTTATGTACAAAAATCTGGGACGAAAAGATGAAGCGAAAAAGATGTTTGAAACACTCCTTGATGCGGACCCTACAATCCTGAAATACCAGGAGCCGGAGAATAGGATGATTCAATTTCTTGCCAAACTTAGGATCAAGGATCTACTCAAATAAGGAATCTTAAGTAAATACATCCATGAGTAGCACAATGCATAAGTGCACCACGAACAAATGCAATTGAAGCCGAGCTTTTTGCAAAAAGAATGGTTTGCTTAACACCGGTATATCTAAAGTTGCGACAGGCAAGGGATTTAAATCCCTTGCCTCAGGTGAAGCATGCTTGGTTGCCTTGTTTTGCAAGAAGCTCTTATGATTTTAAATTTTGCACGGCCATTTATCTATTTATCGGTTTCCATTTAAGCTGTCCGCGATTTTATTATCTCGGCGAGGTCCATCACCTCGATTTTTTCATCCAGGTCTTCGGCTTTGATCGCGTCTTCGAGCATCTTGGCGCATTTGGGGCAAGCGACGGCGAGCACTTCGGCTCCCGTATCGGCGGCTTCGCGCACCCTTACCCTCGATGGAGCGTCAACTCCGCCTCCCAACATATCAGTGAAGAAGTTCCCACCGCCTCCGCCGCAGCAAAGGGCATCGCCCATAGCCCGGGCCATATCCACGTACTCGATACCGGGAATGGCGCCCAGGATCATTCTTGGCGACATGTATTCCTTGTTGTGGCGGCCGAGGTAACACGGATCGTGAAAGGTAACTCGCAGGGGTTTGTCCGCAGATGCAAACTTCCCTTTGCCCATCAGTCCCACCAGAACCTGGCTGTAGTGAGAAACTTGAAATAGCCCGCCGAATTTGGGGTACTCGTTTTTCATCGCATGGTAGGCGTGAGGGGACAAAGCGATGATCTTCGAAACGCCCACCTCTTTGAATTTTTCGATATTTTGTTTTGCGATCATTTCGAACAACCCCGCCTCACCCATAGCCTTGACTTCGTTTCCGTCGCAACGTTCGTCGGCGCCCAGAATCCCGAAGGATACGCCCCAATCTTTCAGCAAACTCGCGACGGCTCGGGCCATCTTTTGACCTCGCTCGTCGTAAGAACCCACGCATCCGGCAAAAAAGAGGTATTCCTGATCCTTATAAGGTTCGATACCCAACCCGTCGGCCCAATTCCCCCGTTCGGCTTCGGGGAGTTTATATGGGTTTCCGTAAGATTGAATAGCTTTGAAATAATCCCTCGCCATGGGCGGAATGGCGCCCTCGTTGACCAATTCCCCCCTACCCGCGATGAAAGCGTCAAGCAGATCGTCCTTGAACTTGGGGAAGACACAATGATCGACGCAGTTGCCGCAAGCGGCGCAGGAAAAGAGTATCTCGCCCAACCGGGGGCTGGCCTTAATCTCGCCTTCGAGCAAGCCCCTGAGCAGCCACATGCGTCCTCCCGGCGAGTAGGTCTCAAACCGGTATTTCAAGTAAGAGGGACAATTGATGTCCAGATAATTGTCGGGCAGCTTGCAGAATCCGCATCGGAAACATCGGTGTAGAATTTCAGAATGTTCCATCAGTCCACCTCCCAATTTCCGGGGTTCATGATGCCATTGGGATCGAGCACCTCCCGGAGACGGTTCATTAGCGCGAATGTGTTGTGATCCATCTTTTTGATGATCTGTTTTTGAGCCGGCGCTTCGGCTTTCCAGGGAATTCCGCCCATTTCCAGAACCGCCTCGTTTGTATCTTCAAGCGCTTTTTGCGCGTTTCTTACATCGTTCTTATCCGCCCGGTTGAACGGATAAGCGAAAAAGAACATCATGCAATGCCCCAGGCCGACGATCCGGGCGCCTAAAGCATAGGTAATTCCATAACGCTCCGGGATTTCGATTCCTACCCGGTATGCCTTTGCAAAAAGTTCGATGGGCATAATACCCCCGACATATTCGAAACCGCCGCCTTGCCTGACATCGGCAAATCGGGAAAGGCTCCTCTGAGGGGCCTCGATGAAGCGGCCTTTCATATCGGGAGGCAGCGGCATGAATCCACCGACCTTTTCATCGGTATACTTGCGGACCGATTCGCGGAGCAGGTCGCGTTTTAACGTCAGCTCTCTTTTAGTTTCCGCTCCGTAGTTTACGATGGTCATTTGCAATCCATGGAGCCATTCCGGCTTTGGCGCCATTGCGGCCATCATGTCCTCCGCCACCTGGGTCCGCGTCAGCCGACTGATGATATCCGGGACGATTTCCGGATCCTCGGTCACAAAGACGTCCGCATCATTGATGGGGAGATTTGGAAACAGCTTGATAGCGAGTTTTGTCGCTATTCCCGTGGTACCCGCCCATCCGAGGAAAAGCCCCGCCAGATCCGGCAGCGGCGACCGTGAAAACCAATACGGGCTGGTGGCGCAAGACCCGACCCGCGCGACTTCGCCCGTCGGCAGAACGACTTCGAGCCCGTTGAGCATTTCCGAATGAAACCCACCGGCGGCGGATAAATGGCCCGAGCCGTGGATGAGCACATTCCCGCCTATCGTGGCGATGGGCGGTGCGTCCGGTACCGAATGCTTGAGGCTCGGATGATGTTTTTTAAGGTACGCCTGGAGCATACCCTGAGAGGTTCCCGCTTCCACAAGCGCATACCGGCTGCTCTCGTTCACCTCGATGATGCGGTTCATCCGCTTCATGTCCAGAATGATGCCGCCCTTCAAAGCTCGCGTAAGACCGGACAGAACAAGCCCTCCACCCATGGGCACGATAGGGACACCCTTCTCGTTGGCCACCAGCACGATCTTTCGAACCTCTTCCGTCGTGTTCGGCATAACCACCATGTCAGGCTCACGAGGCTCCATGGTACCCGGATCGCGAGCATAGATGAACCGCTCTTCCTGATGATTTGAAACGTATTGCTCCCCGACGATATCCGCGAGTTGTTTGTATACCTCTTCCATGAGATTACCATCCTATCCCTTCGCCCAGTGCGATCTGGCAAAGTTCGCTCATGAGTATCGGGGTTATCCCCCGCTCCGCCACCATTTCCCGCATGGAAAAAAGGCATGCCGGACAATTAAAGACGCAATATTTCGCGCCGGTGGCTTGCATGTCGTCAAGGTTTCTTTTTTGTACATCGTCAGCCAAATCGTCACGCTGCATCGCCCTGATGAGCATCCCGCAGCACAGGGCATTTTCCCGGTCGTATTCCCGTTTGACCCTGTCCGCGCCGATCAGCTTGAAAATATCGTCCACCCAATGCTGGGTCTCCGGTATCAGCCGGTTCGAACAGGGCCGCTGGTAGACGACCTTCTCGTTGAGGGGTTTTATCTCGCTCTTGAGTTCGGTCAGTTTTTTTGTGAGGTATTCGAATAAATATATGGGTTTGAAGGGTACCTCGATCCCAAGCGCCGGCGCAAGATGCGTGAAGGCCCCGTAACATTCGTCGTGAAAGCATATCAACTCGTCAACACCGCTTTCCTTGAGGTAGTAGTTCTGGATGTTGTCGATCATTTGAGGAAGGCGCTGGCGGATGACCGAGCTCTTGGCGAAATGAAGCCACATGACATTGCAAAAGATGTCACTGCCGGCAATGGTCGAGGCTCCCTCGAAGAGTTTCCCCCGGATGCAGCCCAACAGCATGGGAAAGAAACACATGTTGATCACCGGCGCATGAACCTTCTGGGGGACGATCTGCCCTCTGGGCGCCATCATTCCAATCTGCTGCTTGGTCAACGGAACAGGCACGGGCCACGTCTCGAGCTTTTCCTGGAGATCAACTATCTGGTAAAATGGGTGATTGCCGTATGGGCAATACTCTTCGCAGGCGTAACATGTGGCGCATTCCCTCAATACACGCCCACCCTCGCCCCGAAGAATGCGCTGCCTCTCCTCCTTCGCCTCCTCAAGGTCAATATCGATGTACTGACATCTCATGAGGCAGTCGATTGTATCGCATTTTTCGCAAATTTCCGGATCGTATTTCAGTTCATACACTAAACTCCCTCCTTTCCAATCCTCTTCCCGATGTAATGGAGATGGTCCGGAGACCGGGATTCCGACCTTGCCCCGAGATATCCGCTTTTTGTTGATCCAAAAGGAGAACGGGGCTGGATTTAACTCGAAATCCAAACAATTCCATACCCTGCTTTCGTTCTGTGAAAACATTCAGACCGAGGATTATTCAACATTAAACCAATTTGGATGACATTTTCGCCTCTAAATCGCTTCTGAGTATACACCATCCCAGCCTCAACACAACCCGAAGCCGACGAGATCAAAATGTGTGGGTGGCTTGTAACTCATACTAGTCATACGACCTGTGGGGCCGTATGGTCAACACCTACTTGAGCAGGATGTTCAATGTATCATAATCCGGGAGGAGAGTAAATTTTACCTTATCGGGCTTGCGAATAATGTCGCATTTCCAATCAATTATAGTGTAAACCTTGCCAATAACCATATAAATTATATACTCTTTTGCAGAAGTGCTTGTTAGTAGAAGGGGATAACGATGAGAAACAGCGCTCTTTTCAAGAAATGGGGAACTTTCAGTAAGGGGATGGATTCCAAAAGTCTTCTTCTTTCGTTCGCCAACCACCTCGAATATTCGCTCTCTAAAGATCAGTACACCGCTACTATGCGTGATTTGTATCATTCCCTGGCCCTTGCCGCGCGGGATCGCCTTGTCGAGAGGTGGATCCGCACGCAGCAGATGTATTACGACGAGGACGTCAAGCGGGTCTGTTACTTGTCCGCCGAATACCTGATGGGCCGGGCGTTGATAAACAACCTTATCAATCTGGATTTGTACGAACAGACCCTTAAAGCCATGGAAGAGTTGAATATCGACTTCGAGGAGCTGAGCGAACAGGAGCCGGACGCCGGTTTGGGCAATGGCGGCCTGGGCAGGTTGGCCGCGTGTTTTATGGACTCGATGGCCACGCTCGAGATCCCTGCCATCGGGTACGGCATACGTTACGAATTCGGCATTTTCGAGCAACTGATACGCGAGTTAGGACAGGTGGAATCGCCCGAGATGTGGCTGAAGTTCGGAAACCCATGGGAATTCGCCCGCCCCGAGCGGAGTTGCACCGTCAGATTTTACGGAAGGATCAAAGAAATTACCTTGCCGGACGGACGGCTGAAAACCGAATGGGTCGATACCCACGACGTTATCGGCATCGCTTACGATACACCAATCGATGGCTATGACAATAACACCGTCAATACGCTCAGACTATGGGCCGCTCGAGCAAGCAAGGAATTCGATCTCGATTATTTTCAGCACGGGGACTATTTTAAGGCGGTCGAGGAAAAGAACATCTCGGAAAATATCTCCAAAGTTCTCTATCCCAACGATGAAATCTTCGTGGGCCAGGAACTAAGGCTCAGGCAGCAATATTTCTTCGTCTCGTGTTCGATCCAGGACATAGTTCGGCGCCACCTTGTAAACCACGAAACTTTAGACGCACTTCCCGACAAGGTGGCCATCCAGTTGAACGACACGCATCCGTCGCTGGCGATTGTCGAGCTTATGCGAATATTGCTTGATGAGCATGACATGAGTTGGGAGCGGGCGTGGGATATTACCATACGCACCTGCGCATACACCAACCATACGCTCCTTTCGGAGGCGCTCGAGAAGTGGCCGGTGTCGATGTTCGAACGCCTGCTGCCGAGACATATCAAGATCATTTATGAAATCAATAGGCGCTTCTTGCGCGAGGTGTCAGTGCGTTATTTGGGAGATATGGATAGGCTGAAGCGAATGTCGCTCATCGAGGAAAATCCCGAAAAGAAAATCCGAATGGCGCACATGGCTATTGTGGGCTCCCATTCGGTTAACGGAGTGGCCGAGTTGCACACCAGGCTGCTCAAAGAGAAAGAACTCAAGGATTTCCATGAAATATACCCTGACCGATTCAACAACAAGACCAACGGGATAACTCCGCGCCGGTGGCTGCTGGCTTCAAACATGGAACTGGCTCGACTGATAACCGGCCGCATCGGCAAAGGCTGGACCAAAAACCTCGAAGAAATCAGGAAATTGGAACCGTTCGCCGAGGATAAAGAATTTCGCCGTGAGTTTGCCGCTGTCAAGCAGGCCAACAAACGGCGGTTCGCAAAAGTAGCATTCGATTTGACCGAATTTAACATTGATCCGGATTCCATCTTCGATGTGCAAGTAAAGCGCATACACGAATACAAAAGGCAGTTAATGAATATCCTGCACGTCGTCAGTCGCTGGCTGAGCCTGAAGGAAAACCCCGACCTGGACATGTATCCCCGCACGTTTGTCTTCGGCGGGAAGGCCGCTCCGGGTTATCAAGCGGCGAAAGATATTATTCACCTTATATGCCACGTCGGCGAGATGATCAATAAGGACCCCACCACCAACAAACTGATAAAGGTGATCTTTTTGCCCAACTACCGCGTCTCGCTGGCCGAGAAGATATTCCCGGCTTCCGACGTTTCCGAACAAATATCCACCGCCGGGCTGGAAGCTTCAGGTACCGGCAATATGAAGTTCGCTCTTAACGGTGCGTTGACGGTGGGAACCCTCGACGGGGCCAATATCGAGATCATGGAAGAGGTCGGTGAAGAAAACATCTTTATTTTCGGCCTAACCGCCGACGAAGTCATGGCTCTCAAACCCTCATATAACCCACGAGCTTATTACGAGCAGGATGAGACGCTCAAGCGAACTATCGACTTGATCCACGGGGGGTTCTTCAGCCCCGAGAATCCCGCCCTCTTTCATCCTTTGATTGATTTGCTTCTCGATGTGGATTCTTTCATGGTGCTGGCCGACTTTGACGCTTACCGGAAATGCCAGGAGGAGATCGATAAAGCTTATCGAGACCGCGAAACCTGGATAAAAAAGGCTATTCTGAATGTGGCGAGAATGGGGAAATTCTCTTCCGACCGCACCATACTCGAATACAACCGCGATATATGGCACGCCGAACCGCTGATCATCACCCGTGAAGACAACCCGGCACAATAGGCTGTATGCAGGAGGATAAAGGGGGACAAGAGGACGGTGTCGATAAAGTATGTTTCTGGCGGGCGGGAAACCTGTACCACAACTTTAAAAAACCACGTAAATTGCCAAGCCCCCATTTTATGTCGCAGGCCTTGAGGAAAGTAAGCGGTGGACATAGGTTCGGCTTTGAGCTAGAATCCTTTTGCCGACCACGTGGTGGAATCTAAAACATAGAGGTAACGAAATGGACCGTTCGAGGTTTTACGGCTTTTTGATTTGTATAGGAATAGTGATAGCCGCGACTTTGTTTTTAGTGGGTCTTGTCAGTAAGAGCTACTGGGCGCTGGCGATACCGGTGGCGGCGTTCACGCTTGGGCTGTTGGGGCTTGGTTTCTGGATCGGCTGGACGATCGTGATGCTTAAGACCGAGGCGCCGCCGGAAGACGACTAGGTCCGAGAATTCCCGTGTCATGAAGATTTGTTTTCTTTGCTACCGTGGGAACATGTTCTGCGGGGGGCAGGGTGTTTACCTGTATTACCTGACGCGGGAACTTGCCGAACGCGGTCACGAAATAACGGTGATAGTGGGCCCGCCCTATCCGCAGGACATGCCGTGGGCGAAAGTGCACCGGGAGATAAACCACCACTTCTGGGGATGGCACCAGGATTGGTTGCCCGAGGACGATCCGCTTTGCACGTTCCAGCCTTTGAACTTTATCGAGCTGCTGTACCGCCGTATAGGTTTTTTCCCGGAGCCGTTGACTTTCAGCGTCAGGGCACTGCGAACTCTTGTTCGGCTGATGAAGCAGGGAGCGCGGTTCGATCTTATACACGACGTGCAAAGCCTGGGGTTGGGGTATTTGCCCATGCGCTGGATGGCCCCGCCGATTATAAGCACCATTCATCACCCGCTGACCGTGGACCTTCGCGCAAGCATTAACCAGCCTGAAATCACATTTACGGAAGTTGTCGGCGCGATCGAGTTTTATCCGGTGCTTATGCAGTCTTTCGTTGCGAGGCAAATGGATTTTATATTGACCTCGACCCAGGCGGGGAGGCGGGAGCTCGAAGCCGATTTTCGTATAAAGCCCGAGCGTATCCGGGTGGTAAGCAACGGGCTGGACGTGGATCACTACCATCCTGCGCCCGGAGTCGAGCGCGATCCGAACATGTTATTGTTCGTCGGTTATGCGGAAGGGCCTGCGAAGGGGTTTTATTATTTATTCAAGGCGTTGAAGCATTTACCCGAGCGGGTGAAGCTCGTGGTGGTGGATGAGACTCCCAACAAGTGGTTTTCGCCGCCCTGGATATGGGATGCGGCGTCCGATCTGCGTTTGAAGTTTACCGGCAAAATAGATGACGATGAGTTGATTCGGCTTTATTCCAGCGCTGCGGTGACCGTGGTGCCTTCGATATACGAAGGATTCGGATTGCCGGCGTTGGAGGCGATGCTTTGCGGCAGCGCGGTAGTGGCCACTCGCGCGGGAGCTTTGCCGGAAATCATCACCGACGGGCAAACGGGGCTATTGGTCTCACCGCGCGACCCGGAAGCGCTGGCGGGGGCTATAACGACGCTGCTCGGTGATGAAGAGCTGCGCAAAGAGCTTTCGGCGCGTGGCGCTCAAGAGGCGCGTGAAAAGTACTCGTGGGATCGAATCGCCGCGCTTACCGAGGCGGTTTACGAAGAGGTGCTGGATACGAAAGGCGGCGGGCGTCGATGCTGACCGTTGATTTCGACCGCTTCGATGTGAAGGACGGCCACCGGGTGCTTGACGCGGGTTGTGGTGGGGGTCGCCACACTTTTCGCGCCCTGGCGTGTAAATCCGAAGTATGGGCCACCGATCTTTGCAAGGAAGAACTCGAAGCGGTAAAACTGGGTGTGTGGGAGCGTCGCGATCAAAACTTTGTGGAAGGGCGATGTCTCGCCTTCCAGGGCGATATGTTCAAACTCCCATTCCACGACGGTTTTTTCGACAGGGTGATTGTGGCGGAGGTTATGGAGCATCTATACGAAGATGAAAGGGCTCTGGGGGAATTGGTGAGGGTGCTTAAGCCGGGCGGGAGGATTGCCGTTACAGTGCCTACCTGTTTTACGGAGAGGATTTACAGGCGGTTATCGAAGGAATACTTCAATACACCGGGCGGTCATGTGAGGATATATCACCCGTTCGAGCTTGCGGAGAAAATCGCGGGGAAAGGATTGAGGATATACGATATAAGCTTTGCGCATGCCATACACACTCCATATTGGATATTGAGGTGTATTTTCGGCTTGCATAACCACAACGCCAGAATACCGAAAGCTTACCATTGGTGGTTGGTCAGAGCGTCGATTTCGCCTTTTATCAGCAAGGTTGAGAAGGTATTGGACCACTTTTTCCCTAAAAGTATAGTTCTTTATGCCGTGAAAAGATGAGGTAGCGTGTCGAGTAAGTGAATATTTCTCGGAAAGTTGATTAAGCTTTTTTTCCTGTTGGATAATTCAATGTCATATCGTCAGGAGTTGTTGATGTTGAAGTTTTTGCAGCGTCCAACAATAAGTGTCCGAGAATTTTCGATTAATTAGGTTGGGGAGAGTGTAGGGCATAATAATTCGCGATAGAAAACCTCGGTAAGGAGGGGATTCATGACGGATTCAGCTTTAACGGTTCATCGTTTGAACAAAATGGCCAATTTTTTTCTGGTTGTAGAGAACCGGGAGCTTACTCTGATCGATACCGGAAACAAGGACAATATCGAAAAAATCCGCAGTAAATTCGAACGAGTGGGCCACGATATTGCCGATTTGCGGCGTATTGTCATCACTCACTCGCATTTCGATCATGCCGGCAGTTTGGCTGCGCTTAAGGAGGCGACCGGCGCTCGCGTTATGGCTCACGAGGTCGAGATTCCTTATATCACTCACGAAGCTTGCGTGCCCCGGCCCGGCGGTTTGGGCGGTTTATTCTTTTCCATCTTTGAACCATTGTTCCGGCCCCCGCCGGCGCAGGTGGACGCGCCGCTGCGCGACGGCGATATTATCGAAGGGACCGGGCTTAAAGTCATTCACACCCCCGGGCACACCCCGGGCAGTATCTGCCTGTATCATCCGGAAGCAAAGGCCCTTTTTTCCGGCGATAGTATCATCAATATAAATGGCAAATTGCGTGGGCCGGTACCCGTTTTCAGTTCCGACATCGATCAGGCGCGCAAGTCGGTGGGCCGGATTCTGGAGCTGGACATCGAAACCATCTATTTCAGCCACGGCGCTACGATGCGGGAAGTGTCAAATACACAACTGGCGGCGGCGCTTAAACTGCCTGAATAAAGCCTGCAGAGGGTGGCGGCGTTCCACCCGCTAATCCCCCAGCACTTCCCCCTCCTCCATTTCCTCTTCGGCGTACTCATCATCCACTTCTTCCCACGTCTCATCGAAGTCTCCCCCGACTCTTCCGGCGGTCTTCGGTGGTTTGATATTGACGACTTTGGAAGAGCCGTACCATTCGCCTTGCCATTTTGCCCTGACCGTCACTGTAATTTTCACCGGCTCCTCATCGCCCAGTCCGAATTCCACCCTGACGGTGGAAAGGTCGCCTTTCAACAATTCTTCCGATGGAATTTCCGTTTCCATATCTCCATCGATCATGCTTACTCCATATGGAAGTTCCCAGGTGATTTCCATCGCTTCGAGGTCTTGAGTAGGTGAAATTTCCACCGTGACCGGGAAATTTTCCTCTTCGGTGACCTTTTCTTTTTTCACTTCCAAGTTGAACGGCGGCCCGACCTTGACCTGCTGCGCGCCTTCTTTACCCCCCGGTGCGGGCTTGTCTTTTTTGCACGATACCACCGCCAGAACCACAAAGGCTATCATTACCGCTTTGAACATCAATTTCATTGTTTTCTCTCCTTATCCTCGCCGTTCAAAAAGTTTCGACGGTTACGTCATAATTAAACGAGGTTGCCGTCCATGCCCTTATGTTAACGACGTAAGTTCCCGGTGAAAGAGACAGTTCGAGTATTTCATTACCCGATTCGGTGTCCTGCTTTCCGATTCGTCGGCCTTTTCTATAAAGGAAAATATCTATATCGCCGGAGCTTGTTGTGGTAACACGCACGTTGCCTGTGGCGCTTAAGTTGAACCGGTAGAAGTGGTTGGCATCGTATTTATTGCCACCAAAGAAGCCATCGATATTTACCTCCGATGTGGAATACGGCAATGCAATATCAACGAAGGTGTTTCCGACCGGCTCGGGGTATGGGACGTTTTCATCGCCGAGTATGGCCTCGATCCCGGATTGGTCTGCGCCGTTTCGATTGATAAGCTCATCGATGAAAGGATACAAATACATCAGGTCTGCGTCCGCGTTAAGGTCGGGGTCTCTCCATGCGGCGTCGAGGGGGCCGAGATTGTAAGAAAGCCCGTCGTTGTTGTCGTCATTGGCATCGAATAAATCCCAAAAGATGGCGAAAATCGACGCCTCGGAGGCGTAACCATCGTTCACTGTATACTCGCTGTTATCCTCAACGTTGAACATGAGTCGTATTCCCGATACGCCAGTATCTATATACAGCGGATCATCGAGCGCCATTCCGCTGAAAGCGTTGGCGAAACCCTCGGAATATGCCACCCGGACATCGAGTTTGTCGCCGATGTTGTGAGGGCCGCCGATAGTATCGTCACGATAGAAAAAATGCGCGATGAAATGTCCGTATTCGTGGGCGATGACGTGATCGTCAAACTCGTCGCTGTCATCATCGCGTTGACCTAATATGTATATCTGGTTATCCATGTCGTAGTAAGTGCCGTGGTCGTAGTCCTTGCCCCACCTCACGACGAGGTTGGGCAACGGTTCATCGGGGTTCACTACGCGAACCATGAGATAAGCATCGAGTATCACATCGAGCATATTGAACGGCCCGGAGGCTCGATTCGAGTCTGCTATCACATAGTTTTTTCCGGTTATATCGCTTGTGCCCAACTCGATATCCTCGCCTCTGGTCGAGTATACTTTGTCGCTATAAACCTCCTTGACCTCGACGCGTGCCAGACCGTCATCCATTCGTGCCACAACTCGAACATAGAGAGTGGTTTCGGCAGGCGCCTGCAACGAGTAGGAACCGCTATCGTCGGTGACGGTTTCGCCTACAATTTCCTTATCACTCGATCTGACCGCCTGCACTGGCAGCCGACGCACCGGTAATTCCACGATGTTACCGAAATCCAATCCCGACGTAGTTGCCGGAACCTTCTCGAAACGCACGGTGCCTGAGATTGTCGGTGAGTTGCCGGGGATCACATCGAGGCTCTTGGTGGTGGTATCCGAGTTGCCGTCGGTGTCTCTAACTTCGAGATTTACGGTATATGATCCTTCATTGCCGTAAGAGTGGGTGATTTCTTTATCGGTGGAATAATCGGTATCGAAGTTCCCGTCGTTATCGAAATCCCATCGCACCTCGAGGCTTTCAGTCGGGTCCTGTGGGTCGTAAGACGCGCCGGCATCGAATTGGAATTCAACTCCCACGGTTCCCGCTGAAGGAGTAATGGTAAAGACCGCCGTTGGCGGTTTATCTTCAGGTGGAATATCGCCATTTCCGTCGATTCCCGATATGTCGCTTTCCCCCGAACAGGCTCCGGCGGTCAGTAAGATAATAAATCCCCCCACGGCCAGCAGTTTTTTTACGATTTTCACGTTTTCCCTCAAAACAATTCCAAATAAATTTTACCCGTTCCCAACCGTCAAGTCAAACTATCGCTTGAAGTTCAAGATGCCTGCACCACAATTACCCCCAAAATATGTCGTAGGCTCTATCGGCTTTTTAGCTCGCGGATTTTTTCGATCAGTGCGGGAATAAATTTATGCAGGTCCGCCGCCACGCAATAATGTGCCGTTTGGTGGAACAAGGCGTTTTTATCCATATTGACGGCGATTATCAGCCCCGAGTTTCTCATGCCCATGGTATGCTGCACCGCGCCCGAAATGCCGCACGCTATATACAGCTTGGGAGATACATCCTGACCGGTCATCCCGACCTGGCAATCGAATGGCAGCCATCTCATGTCGCACAGCGGCCTCGAAGCTCCCAACGCGCCGCGCTCGAAAAGCTTCGCCAACTCCCCGATTGCATCCAGATGCTCGGGATCGCCCACACCACGACCCGCCGCAACGATAACTTCCGCCTCCTGCAAATTGACCGAAGCGGAGGGCGCTTCTACATACCGGAGGGTTTTCGCACGCGGCGCCCGGGCTTCCATTTCGTAAATCTTCACCTCACCGGGCTTTTCGGCTTTTCTAGAGTGCGGTTTTTCCACGCCCGGCATCAGCGTTATCACGGCGGGGCGATCTTCGAGAGGTCGGAGGTCCTCGAGGATTTTACCGTTGCATATCCGGCGAGTGAAAATCGGCCCCGAATCTTCACGGAAACCGATAACCGCCGCTATGCCGGATGCACTCAAATCCACCGCAAGCGCGGGTGCGTAATCCCAACCCGTTGCGGTATGCGGAATAAAAACGAATCGAGGAGTGATCGACTCGAATGATTTTTTCAGCAGCGAGCGGTAAACTTCGGCATTGTAAACCGTAGCCGCTTCCGAATCCATCGCATAAACGTCGCAGCCGGTTTCGGCGGCTATTTCTTCGGCAAAAGGCCGGACGGGACGGCCCATGACCGCGACGGAAACCTTACCACCCGTGGCGTCCGCTACCTTTTTCGCAAAAGTCACCGCCTCGTATGTAACAGGTTGGATACGACCCTCGGCATGCTCCGCTACCACTATGTTGTCTTTATGTCGCATTATAAAATATCGGTTTTCTCGTGTATTATCCTGACGATTTTTTCCGCCTGCTCTTCGACGGTTCCCTCGATGAAAATTCCCGCTTTCGACGGTGGGGGAATGTAAGCCCGCACGAGTCGTTCGCATTTTTCGGACGAAGGAGTTTCAGAAGCTGCGATTACCTCGATCTCCTGTTTGCGAGCGCGCAATTTGTTGGTAAGGTTGGGGTAGCGCGGCATGTTTATACCCGACTGCACCGTCATAACGCCGGGCAGGGGCAGCTCGACGACTTCCCTGCGACCCCGCTCGAGCTCGCGCTCCACCACGGCGGACTTCCGGTCTTCTGAAATGTTTTGCGAGATTACGGTCGTTGTGCATGGTAAATCGAGCAGCGCCGCGACCATCGGCCCGGTCTGGCAGCGCTGATAATCCTCGGACATTATCCCGAAAAACAGCAGGTCGAACGATTTGTCTTGTGCAAACCGGGCGATCAGCGAAGCCACCTCGAGCGCGTCCATGCGACATTCCGCCGGAGTGACGATATGCACTCCATGATCCGCGCCGAACTCGAGCCCGCGCCGGACAATCGCCTCGGCACGATCCGGCCCGACGCTCAAAGCCGTGATCTCGACATCGCGGAACTTTTCCTTGATGCGAACCGCCTCTTCGACCGCATATTCATCGTACTCGTTCATACGAAAAACCAGCCCGCTTTCGTCATAGCCGGTTTCCGACGCATTCGGTCGAAACGCGCTCTCCGTATCAGGTACCTGCTTAACACACACCAGAATTTTCATCGCGAATACCACGTTGAACGGGCAATCCGTAAATTTCCCCTACGGCTGCATAAAAGGGTATTGAGCCTGAAGGGTCGAGTCAAGCTTTGAAATTGATATTAGCGCCAAAACAAGAATAAACGAGCGCTCGACATGTATGGGTTATTGATTTCTATCATGCTGACGTTAAACTCGATTAGACCGATATTCCATGGGACAGGGTCGTCATGCCTAATAACCGGGTAGATTTCGGAGGTAAATGAAATGAGCAGGTTATCTGTTGTTTTGAAGATTGGATTATCAACGTTGTTCGCCGTGGTTTTTATAGCGGCGTGCGCCAAATCCAACGTTCCCGAGGTGGAATTGAAAGTTCCGAGCCCGGAGATTCTCAAAAAGCATTGTGAAGAAATGATAGGTGAGCCGAGGATCGAACGGATCAGCGAGCACGTCTGGGTCGCTATCGGGTACGATTTGGCGAATGTAGTGCTGATTCATACCGATGGCGGGAACGTTATTGTCGATACCGCCATGAGCCCCGCGCGGGCCAAGACGATTAAAGAAGCGCTGTCGGCTAAAGCTCCAACGGGGCCAACCAAGGCGATTATCTACACACACAGCCATATCGATCATATCGGTGGCGCTTCGGTTTGGGAAGAAGAGGGTACCCGGATATGGGCGACCGAGGCGTTCATCAAGCATTTCCTGAAGCAATATGGGATATTCAGGCCTTCGGAAACCGTTCGCGCCATGCGCCAGTTCGGGCATCACCTGTCCAAGAGCGATTTACCTTGTTCCGCTATCGGGGCGAGGATGGATATAGGCGCGGCGCTCGAAAGCGGAGTGCGACTGCCGACGCATACTTTTTCAGGCTCGAAAGTCCTCGAGATCGGAGGCCTTAGGATTGAATTGCACGAAGCACACGGCGAAACTCACGACCACCTTTTTGTGTGGTTGCCTCAGGACGGAACGTTAATACCGGGCGATAACTTCTACTGGACGTTTCCGAATCTTTACACGGTTCGTGGAACAAGTCCCCGGCCGGTTAATGAATGGATCAAGAGTCTGGATAAAATGCGCAGAAGGAATCCAGAACATCTGGTTCCAATGCACACGAAACCGATTCACGGCAAGAAGAAAATAGCGGAGGTTTTGACCAATTACCGCGATGCAATACAGTGGATCAGGGATGAAGTCGTCCGGGGAGCGAACCGTGGCGAGGACATAGACTCGATGGCCCAAAATATAAAGTTACCCCCTCATCTGGCCCAACATCATTATCTCCTGGAAATGTACGGTCAAGTGGATTGGTCCGTACGGGCTATTTACGACAATGATCAGGGGTGGTTCGACGGAAGGCCGGATAAGCTTTATACGCTGTCTTCAAAAGAGATCGCCAGGCGCGAGGTGATGCTTTTCGGCGGGCCCGAAAGGTTGTTCGGACTGGCGGTTAAAGCTTTGGAGGCGGACGACGCGAGATGGGCCGTTCATCTGCTGGCAAAACTCGATGACAGCGGCCTGGCGACGGGCGTCCTGGCCGAATCGCTGCCCGGGAAGCTGGCCGACAGCTATAAAAAATTGGCCGAAAGCGTTTACAACACAAACGGCAGAGCTTATATACTCGAATCGGCGCTCGAACTCACGCACGACTTCCCAACGCGCGATACTCCCAAGGTTAATGAGAAAGTAGTGTCGAGAGTGCCGCTGGAAATTATCTTTTCGATTATGGAGGTGCGGCTTATTCCGGAAAAGGCCGCCGATGTTTACGAATCCGTGCAATTTGTTTTCCCCGATGAGAATAAACGCTTTGTCGTAACAGTGCGAAAAGGTGTAGCTGAAACAACGGAAGGAGACCCTCTTCCCGGCACTCCCGAGCCTTTAGCGATAGTAACCGCCAATTCGCAAACTTATCGAAGAATTGCCATGAACATCACCGGCCCCGCCGCCGCATATACATCGGGGAAATTAAAAGTTAAAGGCAGCTACTTGGGATTATTGAAGTTCCTTGGCCGATTTCAAAGGGGAATTTGATAACCGGGTATAGAGC
>Ga0180431_10003830_pt1 | contig 19027 bp, 21 predicted proteins | sample SS_ome_11_FD_132459 | JGI IMG/M metagenome (GOLD analysis project Ga0180431, IMG submission 132459) | Hypersaline lake sediment archaeal communities from the Salton Sea, California, USA - SS_1_MS_1 metaG | ecosystem: Environmental > Aquatic > Non-marine Saline and Alkaline > Hypersaline >... | reverse complement strand
AACTAAAAATGAAAAAAAAGAGAAGATAATATGACTGATGAAATGTATGATGAAAATCAGGAAAGAGATCCATTTGAAGATTTGATTTTAGAGTTTACTGAAAGCAGGAAAAAGATATATGGAATGCTTGAGGAACTTGAATCAATATCATCAAGTGTAAAAGAATTATTTCCTGAAAAATTCGATGCTAGATTTCGATTGGTTTTTCAGGAAAGAGTCAAAGCAGTTACTGAATTATTTAAAGCATGTCTTGATATGAGAAAAGAGATTTCAAAGAGTATTAAAGATGAAATTGAAATCAGAAGAAAGGTAGGTCCAAATGATTCAATTGATAATATTGAAGATCTTTTAAATATTGCATCCATGGCGGATAAAATAGAAGAATTTCAAAATACAATTAGTAAATCAAAAAAGAAATCAAAAAAAGTAGTGGAGGAAATTGAATAAAATGACAGATGAAATTATTGAAGAACAAGACGGGATAATCGAAGAACCTTCACAAGATGAAACAGATGAGATGTTAAATAGCATTTCAATTTCAGGAAGCGATGAATCAGAAAAAGTTGTTGAAAAAACACCCTCTGAAAAGTCAGAACCATCTGAAATTATTTCTGTGAAGGAAGCTCCTAAAGTTTATACTGATGAAGAAGTTTCAGAAGCTGATTCTCTATATGGTGAATTTACATCATTTTTAGAGCAAAAAGCAGAGATTAAAACATCAACCGAATCAAAAGCAGTTATACCAACAGGTATTAAAATTCTTGATGCTTATATGGGTGGTGGATTTGCAATTGGTGCTCTTAATATAATTGTTGGTAGTCCAGGTTCAGGTAAATCAATGCTTGCAGCACAAACAATTGCAAATGGACAAAGAATATTTGAAGCAGGTAAATTTTTAGCTGCATATATGGATTCAGAAGAATCAACAACTATGGCACGACTAGCATCACTTGGAGTTACAAATCCAAAATTGAAACCTTATCCTGATATCACAGTTGAAAAGGTCTTTAAATTTTTAGAAACAACATATTTATTTAAAGAGCAAAAGAAAACAGTTGATGTGCCATCTTTAATTGTTTGGGATAGTATTGCGAATACATTATCTCAAAAAGAACGAGAAATTGATGATGTTAATAAAGCAATTGGTTATAAAGCAAGAATGCTATCAATGCTTGTTCCAAAATTTGTTGCAAAAAGTTCACAATATAATGTTTGTTGGTTAGCTGTAAATCAGCTTAGAGAAAAACTTGATATGGGTCAATTTTCTGCTCCTGCTGATTTGAAATTTATGGCATCAACAAAAGATATGCCTGGTGGACAAGCTCTTAAATTTAATGCATTTCAATTACTTCAAATGCAGGTTAAGAGTGCATTTGATACTGAAAAAGGTAAATTTGGTTTTGATGGCATAATTGTTAAATGTAAATTTGTTAAAAATAAATTATTTGTTCCTAATATTGAAATGGAACTTGTTGGGTCATTTGTAAAAGGTTTTTCAGATTTCTGGACTTCATATAATTTTCTTACATTGCATGGAAGATTGAAAGCAGGTGCATGGAATTATTTAACAGCACACCCAGAAAAGAAATTTAGAACAAAAGACGCAATCAATATGTATAACAATGATTCTGACTTCAAAGCAAAATTTGATGAGGCAGTTGATTTGTCGATTAAAGAAGATATTATTGATAAATATTCAATTGAATAGTTCCTGACTATTTGGGTGTGTTCTTAAGAACAAATACTAAATGAGAATACGGGAGAATTTTAAATTATTACGAAAAATTAAGAACACTTAGGAGGTAAGTTAAACAATGGAATCTATCGTAGAAGTACTAGAGAATTATGTGACTGAGACAATTAAGAAAATTGTAGATGCTCCAGAAGAGGTTGGGATTGATATTGTTATTTCAACTAAATCAGTAATCGTTCAGATCAAGGTAGAAAAATCTGATTGTGGTAAAGTAATAGGTAAAAAGGGTAGAATAATTGAAGCTCTTAAAACAATAGTACTAGCAATAAAAAGTTCTAAATTTCCAGATGATACAAGAAAAGTATCTCTTGAAGTATTAGAAGATGAGACTAGTAGATATAATTATAATCGACATGATTAAATTAGGAGGATAATGATATGTTAACCAAAGAATCAAAATTAAGAGTAATGGAAAATTTTTACTCAATTGATTATGCACTTTTTGGAAAATCAGTTAAACAAATCGACACTTGCTGTCCAGAAACAATTAGAGAATTCATTACGGTTAAGGGTGCTCTACTTTCAGTTATGGTTGAAATGTATAAACTTCTTGATCATAAACCATCTGTGCTTTCAGAAAAAGTTGATATTAAACAGCTAAAACAAATTGCAGTTGAAAGTGCTAAAGTTGCAAGAAATAATTCAAAGGTTCTTGTTGCAAGTGATGAAGGTAAACAAAGTGTTAAAGAAGCACTCCAACAAAAGATTGAAGAAGCAAAAGAGAAAGATGATATCGATATGATGGTTGAAGATACAATCAGAAACAAGGCATTTGGCATTGCAATCGATAATCTTCTTATTGCACGCACTCTGAGTGAATGTGAAGATGTAAGTCCAATGAATGAATGGGAAGGATTGATCCTTGAAGATGCATATAAAATTCTTAGAGACAGTCTTGTTGAGGTAGCATCCTTCATAGATGAGTATGCAGCGATCAAATAGTATTACTGATGAATATAAAAGTTTATTAAGTTTTTTAGAAAAACAAGAAGCTGATCATTTATCGACTAAAAAGGAAGTCAAAGATTTAGAAATTAAGCAAGTAAAGGAAGACACACAAAAATTACTCGATGAATGTAAGGTAAAACCCAAACCTAAAAAGAGACCTAAAAATAAAAAATTAAGTCCTGATAAAACTGGGTTTTCAGTCGAAAAATTTGAGAATTTAATGAGAAGTAAATTGATCGACAATCATAAAAGATTACAGAGTTATGATAGACCTTATATATCAGTAACTGAATTAGTTTCTTGTATTCGGCGGGCATATTATCAGAGACGCAAATATCCTATTGATATAAATCAACAATATCGATTTGCGTATGTTTCGCTAATAACTCATGTAGGCGATGCTGTTCATGACTTCATTCAAAATCTTTATGATTTTGAAGAAACTGAAAAAACAGTAATAAGTGAAATTTATCAAGTCAAGGGTCGTATTGATGGTCTTCGTGGGAGATTTCTTATAGAGTTTAAGACAATTGATGAAGAAAAATTTGACGGAAATTATTTAGATATGCATTTTAGGCAATGTCTTATTTATGCATATATTTTAAATGAAGAATATAATTATAATATCAATACAATAACTCTAGTTTATATAATTAGAAATCTTAAAAAAATTGTCCCCTTTGACCTACCTTATGATAAAGATGCGGCTAAATCATTACTTGATAAAGCTCATATTTTAAAGCAATCGCTTACATCTAAAAAACCACCAGATCCGTATAATGCAACAAAAGAAGATTGCAGATATTGTCAATATTTAAAACATTGTGCACAAGATGATTCTCAGATAAAGTTGCCATTTAAAATAAATAAGGAAGATAAGAGAGAAGAGGCAGGAATGAATAACTCAATCTTTCTTATCTAATGTTGGAGGATAAAATTAATGATTGTTGTATATCCAATGCTTACTGAGCCAGGAATTTCAAAAAATGTCATTCCGGCAATATGTAAAGTCCTTGAACGATTTGTTATCGTATATAGGATGGATGAAATATTTAAAATGACTGGAAACGCTCCATCGGGTTCAGTAAAATTGGGTCCAATAGGTCATATTGATTTTCAATTAAAAGAAGCACTCGATTTACTTGAAGCTGGAGCAACAGGAAGTAAAAGTGGTAATCAAACTTCTTATGGCAATAAAAATAAAGGTAAAACAACTGATGTTAAAGTTGGTGTTGGTTCAGCATCAAAAGGTGATGCCAAAGTTGATAAACCAAATCAAAATGAAATAATGCTTGAACCTACATATGTAACTTTAAATACAAAAGTTGGACCGAGAATGGTAGGTGTTAAAGTTCTTCCATTTCCTGTTATGAATGGAAATATAATTGAACTTATGAATAAAGATATTAAATTAACTGGAGCATCCTTAAAGTTTCAGAAATTTTCAAGACTTTTGAAAAGAGCATTTAAACTAAAGAGACGTGCTACAGTTAGTGGTGATGTTTTTAATGATATTGTGTTAGCAACAACAAAACACAAAGGTAATACATTTTTACTTGTAAATCATGCTGAAATGGAAAATGAGTTTGATTATACAGCGTCTCAAATTCACAAACTTCATAAATTGGGTTGGAGTTCATTTGCATTTGCTGATGATGTTAATAAAAGAGCAATGTTTTGTATGAAAGAATTCAAAGGAATGTGTTCAACAATTCCATATTCTTTTATGTTAACTTCAATGAGTAAAGATGTAAATAAAGCATTTGAAGATTTAGAAGATGCCAGACGTTCAGCAGCTCCATTTTTTAGTAGAAAATTATCAATGAAGAAAGTTATTGGTGAGCAAATTGATTCATCTGATATTAATCAAGATATTTTAAATGAAGGAATTCTTGATTTTTTCAGAAAATTCAACAAAGCAAAAGCAGATAAAGCATCTGATGATATATCATCTGCTGCCAAATCAAATAATGATTCAAAAATAGATTCAAGCTTAAAAGATATTCCTAATGTTAATATATCTTCATTGAAATCAGTTGCTTCAAAGCAAATTCCCGATTTTAAGAAAAGTTATGATTTTGCATTAAAAGTTGTAAATAACTCAATGCAAAATAGTGACAAGAAAATGAATGAATCAATTGCTGCAGGAATTGCTTTAAGAGCAACTGCAAAAGAAGGCGATGTACAGCAAAATACAAGGGATGAATTGAAAGAAAACATGCCTGTATTATTGAGATCAACTTCAAGAGGAATAAAAACAATTGCATATGCTTTAATTGCTCATGTCCTTATGGATAAAACTCTTTGGTCTACAAAAACAAAAGTTGGCATTTTTATGTTAATTTTAGCAAAAGGTGTTGCTGGTTTCCTTAGAGATGAACGTAAAGCAAAAGACTTGGAATTAAAAAGAGCGAATAAACAAGCAGATAAAGAAACTGCAAGAGCCAATAAAACAACAAGAGCTAAAAATAGTTCATATATTCAGGTTAAGAAGGGAGATTAATGATGAGTGATGGAATCAATTTATCTGAAATCGAACAGGAAGCAGCGATTCAATGTGACTCAGATAATCTTGAAATATATGCAGATAACCATCCATTCAGATTATCATTAAGGGTTAAAACATTTGAATCTGAGGCAGATTTCAATAAGTTTGTCAAAAAAGTTGAACAACAAGTTAGGTCAAGTCTTGAATATAAAGAGTGGAAAAATTATATTATTGACGTTTTGGGTATTAAAACTTGTATGATCACAAATGAAAAAATTGACGAATGTTCAATTGAAGTCCATCATCATTTACCTTCTTTGTATATTTTAGTTAAAGCTCTTGTAAATAAGAAAATTTCAAATCAAGAAGATTTTTGTTCATTTGATATTGCAACTGAAGCAATTGAAATGCACTTCAAAAATAAGGTTGGATATGTAACATTAGTTAAAACCTTACATGAGAAATTTCATAATGGGTTTCTCACAATTCCAAGAGAATTTGTCAAAGGAGATTTTAATCATTTTGTTAGCGAATATTCTCAATATCTTGATGAAACTGATTTAGAAACAATAGATATGAGAATGGCAGCAAGTGAAGCAAATTGTACTTGGGCAAGAAATGATTATCCTGGAAATGATGGAGGTTAATTATGGCTTCATTTCAATCAATTGAAGTTGATGTAAAACAAAATATTCGACTACCTGTTGGACTTGATTTCATGAGGACTAGGTATAAAACTGAAAATGAATTATTTTCATTTCCTAGTCCTGAAATCGCAACAATTGATAAATATATGTTTTACCTTTTAAGATATTCAACTCAGCAAAAATTTGATCTTCGATATTCAATGAGACCAGATTATTTGAGTTATGATGAATATGGGACTGTTCTTTTAGACAAGTTGTTAATGATAGTAAATGGAGTATATTGTGTAGAGGAATTTGTACTTGAAAATGTAGTCATTCCTGATTTTCAAGCAATAAATTACATATGTCAAGATAAATTCGATCCTAATAAAGAAGTCGATGAATTAGTAGAGGTTAATTGGTAATGATTATAAAAGAAAATTTTGACTTACTTAAAGGTGTTCCTAACTATCTTACAATGAGTCAAACTAAAATAAATAAAGTTTCAATTGATAGAGGTCCAGCTAAAATTTATACAACTCTTAAATTAATTGAAAATCGAATCAATCATTATACAAAGAAAAAAGTATTTGCTGAACTTGAAAAAATAAAAAAGAATCAAAAAGTTGTAGCGTTAACATCAATCGAAGGATATATCCTTCCTGTGTCGGTTGTTAAATCGAGCGGCTTAATTGTAATCAATTTAAGTCCATTTGGAAGCGATGATATTTCAAGAGTAGATCCAAATAATATTTATGCTGCAATGGTATATGGAATATGTTTTAGAGATCTTATTAAACAAGAAATTAAAATAAAAGATTCATTTTCTGGAATTGTTTCAAGTTTTCTTTTAACAATATTTATGAAATTATTTGGAAAAGAATTTGGTCTCTTGGGTATATATTCAACTAAAATACCAAAATTAAAATTTTTAATTACCTCATATGTTTTAATATCTATGTTTGGTATGCCTGAAAATGCAACTACATTTAAAAAGGCAGCACATATGTCTCAAATTGATTTCAAACAGTTTAAAGATGAAATTGATAAATATAAATTTAAAGATATTAATTTATTTATTAAGACATTATCAGATTCAAAAATAATGCCTGGAATTACAAGACATACATTTGCAGCCAAATTTATTAAAATTACATCAGTTAATTTTGTACCTGCGCTTGAAGATGTTTCGAGATTTATTTCAATATTAACAACTGCAAATTTACCAACATCAATTGCGCCAACATTCATTCAAAAATATAACAGACAAGAATATGAAAAGATTTTGAAAACATCAGAAAGGATATTTAAATAATGGATCATTTCGAAGTTAAAAAAGAATCTGAAAAATATTACGGCTTCTATCGTGCAAAGGTCGTAAATAATAAAGATCCTAATAAATTCGGAAGAGTCTATATTTGGATACCTGATGTAATGCCAGATATTCCTGATAATGAAGGAATATGGGCAAGACCTGGAAATAACCCAATTGGTGGTCGAAACATGGAAGAAAAAAAGGATCAATATTATATGGGTTCTTCTATGATTCCAAAAATAGGTGCGTGGTTGTGGATATTTTTTGAAGCTGGAAATATAAATAGACCGTATTATTTTTCAGCTCTCGATTTAGAAAATACACCCACATTACCTGAAAACCAACAAGGTTTAAATTATGAACATAAGTGGACATTACTTAGAAGTCATAAAGGAAGAGCAATTGTAATTTCCGATGATCCAAATGACGAAAGAGTTGAAATAACAGGCAAGAAACGAGATTTAGACAAACTTCCAGACCCTCCAACTGGAGATTGGAAATCTGTTTATAAAATTGATGGTAATCAAACTGTAATTCTTCTTGATGAAGTTAAGAATAGAGAAAAACTTTTAATTCGGACATATAAAGGAGATTATATTCATGTTGATATAGATGAAAGAAAACTTCAATGTTATTTTCAAGATGATATTTTGATCAAAACTGATGGCAATTTACATCTTAAAGTAGCTAAAAATATCAGAATTGAAGCAGGTCAGAATATATATGAAACTGCTTTGGGAAATACTCATAGATTGACAACAAATTTTTTTCACACTGCAACCTCATCAACACATACATATTCTGGTCAAAATGATTATCAATATGCTGGTACATATATTTCACAGAAAACAGGTGGATCATATACAGTTGATTCTGCTGTTGAATTGAAAGAACAGGGAGCATCTGTAGTTCCGAAACAAGCACAACCTGCTAATCCTGATCAGCCAAAAGGAGATAGAAAAACATAATGAGCGGTTTAACTGGGTTTATAGAAAAATCTTGTATATCATATACTGATTTAACAAAAAATGCATATGATCAAATGAGAGAATTAGAAAATTTAACCAGAGGTCCGTTTAAAGATGCTGATAGAGCTGCTAGAGATATATTAGGTTCAATCCCAACTCCTGATAATATCATTGATTCTGCATTAGGAGATTTAACAAATGCTGTTGGAGATGCAATACCTGATTTATCAGATGTTGGTACTTTAATTGATATTTTGAATCGATGCACTCCATTAAAAAATTTATTTAATGGGACAGGAAGTTTATTAGATGCAGTCGATTATATGTCTGATATGGTATCTGATATTGTTGGAGATGTATTTGATTCTGCATTATCTACTATTATGTCTGCAATACCTGAATTTAATGTTGGACTTGATAGTCTTGGGGTTGGTGATTTTTTTGATGATTTAAAAGTTCCTGATTTTTTAGGAGTACTTGATGGGTTGTTAAATTGTATTTCTGATATGTGCCCTGGTCAATCAACTGATGATATTTTAAGTGATGTGATTAAACTTCAAGATGATATGTTTTTCACTGATATTGGTTCATTTGATACTGAAGCAATGTTAACTTCAGTTGGGGTAAGTACAGCTCAATTTGATAATGTTTTAAAATTACAAGATTCAATGGGTGTTATTCGAAATAATGCAGTTACAACTGTTACAAATCAAGTAACTGATTTATTTAATGTGGTTGAAACAGCAAGATCAGTTAATTTAGTTGAGACCATACAAAATGAAGCGTTGGGTGCTGCAGATCAGATTACAAGCGAAGCAACAAAATTAGTTGATGCACTTGATTCAAATGATGTTGTAATTCAAGCTCACAGTATTACAAAACTTGCAAAACAAATAGATCAGACTGCTACATCAACAATATCGGGAATAATTAATTCACAATTTTAAGGAGCGAATATGTTTAATTTAGCGAAAAAATTATTAATGCCAAATAATCCGATACTTAATCTTAAAGCTCAACCAACTGAAAAAGGTATTATAATTAAACATAAAAACAAAAAATTAATCACTTTAACAGTCGATGGAGATGAATTAGGACTAACAATCGACTCTGATTTTAAACTCAAAATAGGTGGTAATTTTGATGTTGAGGTAGATAATCAAGTCGATGTTACAACAAGGGGTGATTTAAATTTAGATACATGGAAATCGAAATTAAATCTTAACTCAAGAAAAGCAAAACATATAAAAGATTTAAAAGAAGCAATTGAATTTAGAAAAGAAGTTGCTGAACAAATGAAGAAAAATCAAATAATGCTTGATCATCATAAAGAAATAATGCATCGAATTGATTTAGTAATTGATCAATTTCAGAAGGAAAAGAATAAAGAATTGATGCAGGAGGATAATTAATGGGTTTATATAATATTAGCTGTCCAGCAAGTTCATTATTTATGTTAGCGATTTTGCAAGTTATCGGTTATATGAATAAAAGAGAATTGTTAGTTGATGATGTATTTGCGGATTTTTTTATTGATCCTGATACTGAAGATGGATGGTCTAAAATTCAAGCAATAATTGAACCTCACGGCAATTCAAAATTATTACCAACTGCAGCAATCCCATCTAAACCCCCACGTCAAGGGGATGCCTCATTTAATCCATTTATGGTTCAAAGAGCGCATTATAATTTAGCAATCATGTATAAAACTGCTGTTAGAATGGGAAACATTAAAGATCCAGATGATGAATATTTAAGAGTTGATTTAAATCCTGCTGACCATCCAACTCAAAATCTTGAAGCAACTCAAAGATGGAATGCTATTATTTCTGCATATGAAGTTTGTCGTGAAATGGAAAGTCAGGTTTATTTAATATTTGAAGCTATTAAACCTTTATATCATTCAATTAGCACCTGGTCTAAAAGTCCAATGGAGATATATTTTTATTGTGGTGAATATATGCATGGTATATTTGTAGCACCAGATGGTTTACATCCTATTCCTTGGGAAACAATTGATCAATTTAAAACTGAAGATCCAAATAAACTTGGGATAATTGATGTAATGTTTAATCATCAAGTGTCTAAATTATGGTTTATTCCAATTCCAATTATCACATTTGGAGGCGGTGGAAAAAGTTTTCCTGGTTGTAGTCCAGCAACAGGATATGTTATGGCTGATCATTCTGATACATTTAAAAAGGGTGGAACATTTGTTCCTGATCCCCCAACTCCACCTCCACCACCTCCTGACCCCCCATATACTCCTCCAACTGGTGGAGCAAGTGGGGATTTATTTAAAGGACCTTTGTTTCATGTATCAATTGTGGCAGGGACTGATCCAGTCGATACAGGAACGATAATTGTTTCATACACAAGAATTATTGTAACATATCCATAGGAGAAATAAATGTCATTACAAGAAATGCCTGTTTATAAAGGTGGAATTGCATTTTATGGGATGTTTAAATTAATGGAATATCCTGCGAAAATTGAAGTGTTTATGACTGATTATTTTTCAGAAATATTTACAGACCCTTGGGGTGATTGGGATAAAATTAGAAGAGCATTCGAAGCATTTGGTTGTGAAAGACTTCAAGAAAATGCAAGTTTTTCTAAACATGAAGATCAAGGCGATGGAAGTAAAGGCATGTATATGTTCAACTTTCATAATGATGGGGTTCTCGTTCAAATATATGAAATTTGTAAAAAATTGGGAATATTAATTGATGCAGATGATGTAGAAATATCTTATAAATATCCACCAACTCCAAAACAACAAGAGAATTTTACAAAATGGAGATCATTGGCTGGAATGTTTGAAAAAATAAAAGACGTCCAATTAACAATGACTATGTCAGCTCTTGCAATGGCACCAAATTTGAATGCCAATAATAAATTTAATCGATCTCCAGCACAAATGAAATTATATACTTCATATTTAACATTGGGATCAATATCAACGTCAGATCAATATTATGCTGGAGCATCAGACGAAAGCGTCTTATATAAAGTCCCTTGGAGTGCTGTAAGTAGTATTCACTCTATTATGGTAGGTCCTTTGTTGGGAGATTGGTATGCTAATTTAATTACAAAACCAACAAGATGGGGATCATATGACTATGTCGATGCTCCATTATACACATTATCATTAGGAGATATTCAAGATAATCATTATTTTAGTATTCCAGGTTGTAATTCATCAACAATTTTAAATACTGAATATATGATAATTCTTCCTCCTGATTCGACAGCAGATATAAGTGTTGAATCAAAAGATTGTTATGGAGTTAGTATCGGAGAAGATTTATTATTTCCATGTGAGCCATGCGAATATCAGGATACGTGTGGAAGTCCAAGAACACTTTCACCACACAATATGGATTTTGATGTTGGTGGAAAAATATCTACTGATGGTTTATCACTTGGAGATGTTGGCAAAAAAGTTAAAATTCGATATAAAACAGGAGCATTGACAACATGACAATTGCAAGATTATCTGATATTTCATTTTGCCCAGCATGTTGTCATTCATGCCCAGCATGTTGTCATGTTGTTCAAGGACCAGCAATAACCGGAAGTGAAGATGCTTATTTAAATGGTAGACCAATTTTAAGAGCACAAGGTAGAGATCAAGGAATTCATTGCTGTTGTTGTGGACCAAATATGTGGTGGACATTGCAGGGTTCAGAAGATTCATTTGTTGATGGGTTACCAATTGTTAGACATGATGATACTACAAGACATTGTGGAGGTTTGGGTTGGATGATTACAAGTTCAGATGATTCAAATGTAAATTATTAAGAGGATAAATATATGAGACCAAGGTTAAATCCAGCACGACTTAAAGTAAGGAGAGGACCAATTCAATGGATTGTTCTTCATCATACTGCTGAGTTATATCCTGCACCTAGTGCTCAAATTGATAATGCTCAATTTCAATTACCTGCATTATATAATAATGCTTTAGAGAAGGATGATGCTGATTTAAATTATCATTTTGTAATTGAAATGATAAAAGAGGATTATTATGCAATTATGACTCGTCCTTTTGTATATTTATGTGATTGGGATGATATTGATGCAAATATAAATAAAAGATCAATTCATGTTGCATTTCTCGGTTCTTATGATTTTAAAATTCCACCTCCAAGGTTGTTAGAGGTATTATCTTTTAGAGTTATTAATCCCCTAATAAAATTATTTGATATAACTCCAAATAGAGTTAAGTTGCATAGGGATTTATCTAAAAATGATATAAGTTGTCCAGGTGATTTTGTTGGTATTGATAAAATAATAGCACTGACAAGGAAATATGTTGTTAAGTAAATTTCCATTATATAATTTCACTCTATATATATTTCTTTATAAATAAACAGATATTTGATCACCCTCAATTTATAAAGGAGTATTATGAAATTAGTAAAAGTTGAACCTAAGAAATGGGAACTCTCATTTGATGACTGGAATCTTGAATTAAATTTAATAAGTTCTCCAGCAACAGTAACAAACAGCTTTCATATAGTTGCTGATTTTTTAGTTGATATGTCAGAAAAATCTCCTGATTTTGAGATATGGTTAAGGAATTTCATGTTTGAATATACTAAAATGGGAGTTCCTAAAGAAATAAAACCAGATGATGAAACAATAATTAAAAAATCAACAAAAGGAAGATTCGATTTAATTATTAGCGAAATTGATAATATGAAAAAATTCGTTGATGATTATATCGAAAAATTAGAAATTGACTTCTCTCAATTTGTTGATGAAAGCAAAGCAAAAAAATCAAGCATCTTATTTAGAGCTGATGAAATTAAGAAAATAATCAAATTATCAGGTTGTATGAAAGTATATTCTCTAATTTCAAATGTTGAAAGTATGAGATTGGATAATAGACTTCATAAGCGTATTTATAATGAATTTACCGCTCAACTTGCTGATACTGAAATAATTAGAAAGATTTATGATGTTGTTAAAACTAAAACATTCAGATACAGCATAACTGATAAATATATGTGGGAATACATAAGGTCTTTACTCTGTAAAGAAATTGAAGATCATGTAATTGAGGTATTCAATTTTATAATGAGTAGCATATTAGTTCTTTGTGTTCCACAAAAGAATCCTATTACATATTTTGTTGGGGTAATTGATGAATCAGTTAAATGGTTCCTCAGATCAGTATATAAAGACACAATCATTTATGATGATACAATGTCAACTGATGAACTTCAAACTCCAAAGGTCGATAATTTAAATGCTTTTTGTTACAATGATACATTAGCAAGACTAAAAAGTATTGCATTTAAAAAATTATATGCTGAAATTGAAGAAGCATATAATACTGAATTTAGAGAAACACAACTTCAAGATGAGCTTAATCAATTTCAAGTAAGAGTTGAATCAATTGAATACGTTTCTCCATTATGTGATGGGATTACCTTTCCAGTCATTTCAAATCTTACAAATATTCCTTATCACTATTTTAGGAATCTCCCACCAGATCAAGCTGCTACTCTTTCAGTATATACAAGTCAGTTGATGAAAAAATGTTTTGGAGATGAATTTGAAGCAGTAATTAAAATGCTAGAATATTATCCAGAAGATCAACCTTCATTAACAACGACATATATTATAAAGAATACAGAATTATATATAAATCTTTTCAATCAACATAAAGATTTTTTCAGTTTCAATAATAAGACATATTTGTATTCTGCATTATGTCATTATGTTGGGAGAGTTTCACGAATTGATTTTGTTCACTTAATTACAGGAAAGAAATTGGGAGGAATCCCATTGACTAAAATTGAAGAAGGAATGATAATTTTTTATATCAAATTATTTTCAAATCAATTTGAAAATGAATTTGATAAGATGAGAAAGATTATGAATTCTGACTTTTAATTGTGAACAAATAAAAAATGGAGAATTTGTATGTCATATCCTCAAAATCCAGAAACGATTATATTAAAAAATAGGTTTTATCCAAAAGGATTAACTGAAAAAATCGTTTATGAATATTATATTAAAAATAAAAACCTCATCATGAATCAAATAAGAAATCGTGATGTCATGTTTGCAATTATGGTTGATATAAATAAACCTGTTATAAGAAGAAAATTGTCAGGTAAAAATATAAAATTGACAAATACTAATTATGATCAGATTATAACAGGAAGAACAATCACTCTTTATTCAACTATGGGTTTTTATGAGGATATGGCAATTGTTGATCTTGATGCAGATTCGTTTGATATAGCAAAGGATGTTGCCCGGGATGTTTATCCAGTATTGATGAACATCCCGGCAATTAAATCCTGTGAAATTCGATACACAGGAAAAACTGGATTTCATTTACTTTGTAATTTTGTCAAAAAAATAAAAATTGATGATTCAAAAGAAATGATTCAGAGTTATTTAATGAAAACAGATTTAAAAAATAAATATACGATTGCTCCTAAGAGAAGAAAAGGAATTCCAAATATTGATTTATGGGCAGCAAATAAGAAAAATGGTGCTTTTATAACATTACATTCTCTCTCAATAATAGGACTTAAATGCATGAATATTCAATTTAATGAATTAAATAAATTTAGAGCAATCGATGCGAAAATATGAAGGGATTTTATTATGAAAGAAATATTAGTATATAGCGATAATATATCAAATTATGGTAATTATAGGAGTTTACTTGAAAACGGGGAAATTAATATCAGCTTGAGAAGTTCAATTGATGAAGCTGTAAGTCATCTTAATCATAAAGAAGTTTCTCTTACTGTAATTGACCTTGATATTCATAAATTTAAAGTTGAGGATTTATGGAATCTTACTCCTTTTGAGGACAGGAATATTCCAATAATTCTTATTGTTGAAGATATAACAAATGATTGTCTTGAAATATGCATTGATAAAATAGATTGTGAGGTTGTTAAAAAACAATCATTTGATCCAGATGATTTTTCAGAACTCGTTTCAGGTATGTTAAATATTGAAGATAAACAAAATGAGTCAAATTATGAGTGTACATTAGATACACCGTTTTGTGATACAGATAATGTGGAGGGTTTATAATGTCTGATAGGAAAGAGTTAATTCAACTTGAAGAGCTTGTGAGAAAAGCTCAGTCATTAATCCATCCAATTGGATATGAAGATACTTTAAAAGATTTAATGACAAAACCTGCGACCGATGTTTTCAAAGGAGATTATACAAAATGTGTTATTCCTTGGAAAATAGGCGCTCAACAAATTGATTTACCGATATGTAATCGATATGGTATGGTTGATCCTAAAATAATTGCATTATCGAGAAAAATGGTCATGAAAATGGCAAATTCAAATGTTTATAATGGAGATGCAGTTAATATCATAATTGGAAAATTAGATAGAATTGCAAAAAGATTTATTGGTTCAATACCAAAACCCCCAAGCACGTCAGCTAAAAATGGGGCAATGACAAGATACACAAACAGAATCATAAATAATTTAAAAGGACATTTGAGCTAAATGTTACAATTTCTTGATATCGAAGGATTCACTAAAAATCTTACTCCTGTTACTTCATCTGACTATCTTACGAAAGATGGAGGTTTCAGTATAAATGGGTTGTTTTCAGAAACAATTTTTGGAACAATCGGTTCAGATGATAGAAGAGTCAATTTTTCTTTTATTTTTTTGAACAGTAAGGTTGTTCATCCGACTGCGTTGCGTCTGCTTTATGGACTCAATCGAAAAATTGAAAAGTTTTTATCAACTGAACAAAATTTTAGTTTGGATAAAAATGGAGAATTAATCGAAGATCAAGATGGTGTATCTGGAATTTCTGCATTTATTGAATTATATCCTAGATTAAAAATTAGGAAGGATACTGATAGGAGAACTAAAATAATTAATTCATTAAATAAAGAATATGAAAAAGGAAATTTATTTATTGATAAACTTCCTATTATTCCACCTGGTTTTAGAGATGCTTATCAAAATGAAGATAATGAATGGGTTGTTGATAAAATGAATGATTATTATCTTACGATAATGAAAAGAGCATCAAATGTTAAATCTTCCGAAGGTTCAGGAATTCTTTATGATTTAATTAATTATGGATTACAACAAGCAATTGTTGAACATGATAAATTCATTCAAACAAGAATCTCAAAGAAACATGGACTTATCAGAAATCAAATGCTTGGTAAACGTATTGATTTCTCATCTCGTGCTGTAATCACTCCAGGTCCAGATTTAAAAGTTAATGAGATAGGTGTTCCTTTTAGAATGGCATTAACTTTATTTGAACCTTTTATCATTCACAGAATTTTACATTCAGGTGCAGTTGATACAAATAATCTGAATGATGAAATGGAAAAACACGTTGGAGCACCTTTATCAGTTGATACAGTTAGAAAAGTAATTAAGTCAATCAGAGTAGGGGATAAATTACCTGATTCTCTAACAAATATATTCAAAGAAGCAACTGAAGCTGTTATGCAAAACAGATATGTTGTTGCAAAGCGTGACCCTGCACTTCATGCTGAATCAGTCAGAGCGTTCAAACCAGTTTTAGTTATGGGAAGTACTATTCAATTATGCACACTTCAAACTGGTGGATTTAATGCTGACTTTGATGGAGATCAAATGGCAATATATCACCCATTGAGCGATGATTCACAAGAAGAAATTAGGACAAAAATGACCAGAGCAATATCAGGAGAATCTTCAACATCCATTACGTTTGAATTATCAAAAGAAATGTATGCTGGTATTTATGTCTTAACTAAACATAAACCATCAAAGAAACCAGCAGTTGCTGTAACAGATGCAGAACTTGAAAAAGCAACTGATCCATATATTCCTGTTGTATATAGAAAGAAAACAACAACAATGGGTAGAGCTATATTTAATAGCTGTTTTCCCTCTAATTTTCCATTTGTTGATAAATTAGTTTCTAAGAAAGTAATAAAACAAGTAACAAATCAAATGTTTGAGCTGAAATATACAGATGATCAAATTAGAGAAACATTATCAAAATTGGCTAAGATTGGATTTAAATTTGCAACAATTATTGCTCCAACATTTTCAATTGATAATTTAGTAATTCCACCTGAAATATATGAAATAAAAAAACAACTTAAAACAGCATCAGTTGAAGAGGCAGATAAGTTAATCAAACAAGCTCTTGAATTATTGAAAAAACATTTAGAAAATACAGGTTTTTATGATCTTGTTGAATCCGGTGCTGGTAAAGGTTGGGATCAACCAAAACAAATCTTAATTGCAAAGGGTATTATTGCAGATCCTGATGGAAATCTTCAAGCACCTATTACTGGTTCATTTTCAGAAGGAATGTCAAATGAAGAATTTTATAATTGTGCCCCTGGTGCGATGAAAGGTATCATTGATAGGACTCATAATACTGCTGATACAGGATATCTTTCAAGGCGTCTAGCATTTATTTTAAATACAGTTGAAGCTGATCCATTTGTAAGAGATTGTAAAACACCTCTCACATTAAAAATTGCTTATACTAAAGATATTGGTAGTAGATTAATAGGACGATATATTGAAAATAAAAAAGGTAAAATTGAATTATTTGATCCTAAGGATTTTAAATCTGGAGATATAATTAAATTAAGAACTCCTATTTATTGTCAAAATCCAAAAGTATGTTTAACTTGTTATGGTAATTTGATTTCAAGATTAAAAACTCCATATATTGGAATTGCAGCATCTCAAATCATCGGAGAAAGAGGAACCCAGTTGATAATGAAAACATTTCATACTGGTGGAGCTGCTTCAATTGCTACAAAAAATATGATTAAAGATATAATTGATGCTGATCCATATGCATCCGAAGCAATGGTCAAAACAAATCTTAAACAAGAAGATAATTCTTTATTATGTAAAACTGATTGTAAACTTACAATTATTTTAGATAATTATGAAAAAGAAGATATTTCAATAAATGATGAAGAAGATATCATTTGGTTAAAAAGTGGTATTTGTAAAATTGAATTTGAAAATGCAGAGTTTTGGATTATTCTTGATTATGTTGTAAATGTTCGAATGTTAAATGTAGTTGAATCTAATAATGATAAAATTGTTTTAACCTATCCTGCTGATTCAATTGTTATGGAGGCAACATTAGAATCAGTTGAATTGAAAAAACAAGTTCAATTTGTTGATCGACTTTTAGGTGGTAGAGAAATATATAAAGATGTTGAGCATATTTTTAGACGTCTTTATGGAGTTTATAAAGAACATTCAAGTATGGATTTAGTTCACCTTGAAGTATTACTTTCAAATTGTTTGAGATCTAAAAAGAATCCAAGTTATCCTGCTAGATTAATTAAACCTTGGGATCCTGAAATGATAAATGTTAAAAATATTGTTTTCAATTCAGGATTTATAAATGGGTTATCATTTGAAAATATTACTAAATCGATTGAAACAGGATTGATATCAGAAACTGAATTGCCCCATCTGTAATTGAACAAATCCTAACAAGCACATTAGTTGAAGAGGAAAAATATTAATGCGAGAATTTAAACAACTGCGTCAATACACACAAGTTGCAAAAACTTTAAAATTCACTCTTGATAAAGATGAACCTTATGTATTATTTTACTTTCCTGAAAATACAACTTTATTTGATGACTACAATGCGCTTGGTCTTAGAAAAATTGACTTCAGAAATGTAGTTGTTCCAGTTACAAAAGTTCCAAGAAGTCGATTATCATCAACTACTAAAAAATTATATAAGTCAATGGGTTTATATTCATATTCAAGCAATATGAAATTCCCAAATGGTAAGAATATAATTTTTGATTTTTCAGATTTTTTTAAGTTGATTGATGAAACATATGAACCAATAAATTACAGATATAGAGCAGGTTTTCTGATTAAAAATGTAATGTTTGGAGCTTTAAATTTCTTT
>Ga0180431_10003828_pt1 | contig 19035 bp, 6 predicted proteins | sample SS_ome_11_FD_132459 | JGI IMG/M metagenome (GOLD analysis project Ga0180431, IMG submission 132459) | Hypersaline lake sediment archaeal communities from the Salton Sea, California, USA - SS_1_MS_1 metaG | ecosystem: Environmental > Aquatic > Non-marine Saline and Alkaline > Hypersaline >... | reverse complement strand
AATTCCAAATGTCTGGAATAAATTGTCATCTTCATCTCAAAAGTATCACAAAAAAGCAGAAGGATATGTCCCTAATATTGCAGAGCATACTTATGAGATGTTGTTTGCTGCATCTAAAATAATGAAGATGTTTAATTATAATCCTAAAACAACAGATGCAGATGTATTATTTTTTGCTCTTGCTCTCCATGACTCATTAAAATATGGAGAGAAAGGGGATAGAGATCATACTACTGGCGAACATGATAAACTCGCTGGTGATATGATAAGTACAAATAAAGAAACCTTTCAGAAAATTTTGACTGAGTCTCAGGTCCAAGTATTAGAAGACTCTGTCAGATATCATAGTGGTCAATGGAGCACTGACGCTAAAGGCACAGATTTTAACTTTAGTGATAGAGATCCAATTGCTATGTTTGTGCATATACTTGACATGCTCAGTACCGCAGATCTTATAAAAATGCCTAAGATATAATAAACTAAAAAGAACCATATTTATAGAATTGTGATTAGAAGTGAAAGTAAGAAGGAATAGAAATTAGAGTTACAATCTATCCGCAAGGAAAGAACATAAACTAAATAAGAGAATTGTACGTAAACTAATCACAATAGGAGGAAACACAAATGGGTTCTTTATCAGATTATACTGAACTTGAAGTCCTGGATCATGTATTGAAAACTGCCGATTGGGCACAACCAACAAATCTATATGTTGGACTTTCAACTGCGGATCCCCTTGATGACGCATCTGGTATTGCTGAGCCATCCGGAAATGGCTATGCACGTGTAAATCATAATGCTTGGGATGCTGCTGCATCAAGAGCAACTGAAAATACCGGAACAATTTCTTTCCCTGAAGCTACCGGTTCTTGGGGAACAGTAACTCACTTCTTTATTGCCGACGCCGCTTCTGGCGGAAATATGATCGCTCATGGCGCTCTGTCTGCATCAAAGACTATTGGAGCAGGCGACAACGCTTCCTTCCAAGATGGCGCTATTGATGTATCTTTCAACTCTGGCGGCATCTCCACCTTCTTGGCAAATGCAGTTCTTGACCATATTTTCAAGAATACTTCATATGACACAACTGCCGACATCTATGTATCTCTATCCCTTGCAAATCCGGGCGACGATGCATCTGGTATGAATGAACCTTCTGGTGGAAACTATTCCCGTGTTCTTCATAACAGCTATGATGTTGCTGCAGCTGGCGCAACTCAGAATGACGGAGCTATTACATTCCCACAAGCATCCTCTGCATGGGGCACTGTAACTCACTTCGCAATGTGGGATGCATCAAGCAGTGGTAATATGTTGTTCTACGGAGCACTTGATGCTTCAAGAGCAATTGGTCAGAACGATACACCTTCATTTGCTGATGGTGCACTCGACATTACTATGGACTAATCCTTCCAAGGAAGTTGATAGAACAAGGGACAGGGTCATTCAAGATCCTGTCCCTTTTTTTAAATCGTTAGGAGGGAAAACTCATGGCTAATTTTATCTATGGTGCTGTTAGTCTTACCGGCGGTACCACAGGATCTCTTGATTCCATTGATGGTACTGGTCTTGGTGATGGCGACGCATGTATTGTCTTCACAGGAACAACTACCTATGTGTATGCTCTTGACGAAACTAGTGGTGCAGCAGAAAACTCACCTGAAATTATAGCTCCTGATACAAACGCAGGAGATAAAAGGTGGAATCTTTTAGCTGCTCGAGCTGCAGATGTATCTTTAGACACTTCCTCTTTTGATAAAATTCTATCGTCAAATGAAGATGATGTTCAAAAAGCATTAGATCATATTGATGATATGCATAACACAGATGACTTTAGAACAACTGGTCAAACTGTGTCATTGGTTGACGATGTCGTAAAATCAGTCTCAGGAGACTCTGGTTCTGTAACTCCTTCTGGTCATGCTTTTACAATTTCTGGTGGAAACAGAACATCAACTTCTGGTTCAGGATCAGCACTTACAATTTCTAGCGAAACAAACACTGCTACTAAAACAAGTGCTTATCCAATGACTGCAAATGATGACTTTATCATTGGAGACACTTCAGGCGGAGGATTTCAAATCACATTGCCTGCGGCAAATGCTAAAGATATGGTGCGAATTGCCAAGAAGTCAAATTCGAATACATTAACAATAGCGAGAGCTGGAAGCGACACTATTGAAGGAAATACCAGCATTTCAATGACTGCTGAATATTCCACAGTAGTTCTAGTTTCGGATGGAGTAAGTACTTGGTATGAAATGTAATACTGGAACCCTATTGACTTTATCTGCAAAGATAACTTCAAATACTTCCAGTTCGTCAGAACCGATAGGACTTTTAAGAACTTTATCATGTGCAGTTATAATAAAATCTTCTGTGGAAAAAGCAGAGGTTATTATTTATGATAAAGATTTTAATTTACCTACATTATGGGAAGGGGTCGATATCCATCACATTCATATGGCGATTGGAACTTGTATAGTTATCAATGGTCCTCCTATTGTGAGTAGTATATCGACCTCTATCCCTTCTCAACAAAATCCTACCTTTCATTCATCAATAATTTTGAATAAATACGCTAATTGTATACAGTGCGTCGTTGAGGAGAGAACACAATGGCAGATATAGCTTTATCTAGTACTTCGTACGTAAATCCAGTAGTTGGTGTAGACATGATCACTGTAAATGGTCCTGTCTCTTTCAAAAATAGGCCGTCAGTAAAATGGAATGGTCAATTTGAATCTTATCTTGCTCAAACAACTGTTGGAGATGGTCAAGGTGAATCTGAACTTACTGTTGGCGGTTCCGAAGTATTAACCTCCACTTGTTCAGTTGTCTCAAATGCAGTAGCTTCAACTCTTGTTACAGGTATTGCTGAAATCCTTGCTTCTACTTCAGTGAATGCTTCAGTAACTAGCGCTGTATTAGATATAGGAGGAGAAGAATCTCTATCAGGAACTTTAAATGTTGTGTCATCTCTTGCATCAGCGATTACCATGGGAGTCGCAGAAGATTTATCAGGAACTGCTGCAGGGGTTACAACTATAACTCCAGTTCTGACCCTTGGTTTCTCTGAATCATTATCTTCTACCTCTAGTTCAACTTCTGCTGCCCAAGCTACTCTTTCATTAGGCGCCGATCAATTTCTTACAAGCACAACTTCGATAACATCTACTATTCCAGCATCATCTCTAGCTCTTGGAGTTGCTGAAATATTAGCATCAACAACTATAAATGCTTCCTCAACAGTTTCCGAACTTTCACTCGGAGGAAGTGAAGCTCTCGCTGCAGTATCTTCTGTGGCAGTTTCTAAAGTTGGAGATATCCATTTAGGAATAGCGGAAGCACTTACAGGATCATCAACTCTAATATCAACTACAGATTCTGATATAACCCTTGGAATAATTGAGCTCATTGCGTCTACAGGAGCGATAGTATCTACTATTCCTGTTTCTGATTTAACACTTGGAATTTCAGAACCGTTATCATCAACAATCAATTTAACTACAACAACAAGTAGTGATATAACTCTTGGAGCTTCAGAGGTTTTATCTTCTACATGTAATTGTATTACTTCTATAACCCCTGTATTGTCTACAGGCATTTCTGAAATTCTAGGAACAACATCTATAGTTGGTTCTACAGCAGATGCAGATCTTTCTCTTGGAGCAGATGTTTCATTTTCAAGCACCTCATCTATAGAATCAACAACCAGTTCTTTTATAACATTAGGCGTAACTGAAATATTGTCAAGTTCTATTTCTTGTACTTCATCTATTCCAAACACTGGTCTAATTTTAGGTGTTGTTGAGGTACTTGCAACTACTGAAGGAATAACCTCATCTGTTTCTGCTGAGCTTACCCTTGGAGCAACTGAGTCATTATCTGGTACTTCAGTGACTGGTCTATCTGCTTGGAGTACAGGAGGCACTGTAAGTCTCGGAAGAGAAGGTCTTGGAGGAGCAGGCACTCTTAATGCAGGATTGATTTTTGGTGGTTATAACGATGGAAGTGGAAATAGATCTGCATTAACAGAAGAATATAATGGAGCTTCTTGGAGTACTGGAGGAGCACTATCTGCTGCTACATTAGATATTGCTGGAGCAGGAACTCAAACTGCTGGTCTTGGTTTTGCAGGAAATACTTCAAATGGAGTAGATGTAGCTAAAACAGAAGAGTATAATGGAGCATCATGGTCAGCAGGAGGAGATTTAAATAATGTAATTTCTGCACCCGCTGGAGCTGGAACACAAAATGCTGGATTAAGTGCTGGTGGTGATGTATGGGGAAATGACGGAGAAACCGACGCAACAGAAGAATACAATGGATCTTCATGGTCAATTGGAGGAAATTTAAATCAAGCAAAATTCTTATGTTCTGGAGCAGGAACTCAAACTGCTGCCCTATGTATTGGAGGACTCCACCCAGAAGATTATGACATTACTACAACTGAAGAATATAATGGTTCTATATGGTCTCTTGGTGGATCATTGAATGGACTAGGACGAGATAGTGCTGCTGCATCAGGAAGTCAATCATTAGCAATATGTTCAGGAGGATATTCGTTTCCTGCTGATGTGGTTCTATATAATACTGAAGAATATAATGGAACTTCATGGTATCTAAGAAGTCCATTATCTGAAAATAGATTTGGAGGTGCAGGAGGGGGATCAACAACATCAGCATTCCATGCTACTGGCGCTAATATGGATGATTATGTAACATCCACAGAGGAATGGAATGAAGGAAGCGGAGTTGTTGGAATTCTAAGTCTTGGTATTGCAGAGCTATTAGCATCAACTGGAACTATTCAAACATCTGCTATTGGAGATATTGATCTTGGTGCATTAACTTCACTTTCCTCTACTTCATCAAGTAGTACTGCTACAGCAGGAAATATAATTCTTGGAACAACAGAAGTACTGACTTCATCAATTAATATAATAAGCTCTTCAAATGGAGATGTTTCAACAGGTATTATAGAGATTCTCGCTTCATCTATTACTACAACATCTGATTTAACGACTGCTGAATTATCTCTTGGTGCTCCAGTTGTGTTGTCATCGACTTCCTCAATCCAATCAAATACTCCATCTTCTGTTTTAGATCTTGGGGCATCAGAGGAATTATCATCTACCTGTAGCTTTGAGTCAACTGCTTCTTCCTCAGCGTTTACTCTTGGAACAAATGAGTTTCTTGCTTCAACATCATCTTCACAATCTGTAACAGCTGGTTCTGTTAATCTTGGAGGATTAGAATCTTTAATAGGAACCTCTTCATCTCAAGTAGATGTTTCTGCATTAATAATTCTTGGAGTAACCGAAGATTTAAGTAGCACCACAAACTGTATATCAAATACTGCAGGACTTCTGAGTCTTGGTATTGTTGAGGTGCTTGGTTCAACTTCAATAAATACAGCAACTACTGCTGGTACTTTAGACCTTGGTCAGGACGAGACACTTAGTTCAACTTCTACAGTGGTATCAATAACACCTGCTGCTACTTTAGACCTTGGTGTTACTGAAATACTTGCGTCTACAGGACCTATTGTGTCAACTGCTATCGCCTCTTTATCCTTTGGTGTAGCTACTCCTATTACAGGAACCTCGTCATTTACTTCGAGTGCAGACTCTGAATTGACTCTTGGAATTACTGAGGTTCTTTCATCAACAATTAATTTAACAACCGAATCAGATGGATTGCTATCCCTTGGTATTGTTGAGGTTCTTGGTTCAACATCAACTTCAGCATCTATTGCTAATGCTGTGTTAACTCTTGGAGTAGAAGAAGAATTATCAGGAACCTCTTCTCCGCCAAGTTTAGTTTTTGGTGCATTGACTCTTGGCGCGGCAGAAGAATTATCAGGAACCTCTTCTTCTTCATCAACTACGGATGGTTTATTATCGCTTGGTATTGCTGAAGTTCTTGGATCAACATCATCAACTGCTTCTGTATCTACTGCTGAACTTACTCTTGGAGATAGTGAGGAATTATCATCTACTGTTGGAGTGACAAGTAGTCTTTCAGGAATATTAACTCTTGGTGCCGATGAATTAATGACAGGAACTACTTCATCACATGTAGTAAACTATAACAAACTATTATATACTGATGCAACTGAAGTAGATCCTGATGTAGTAGACCTTGTTCAAAAAGATAGAAGTACTTATTTTCAATTAAATAGAAACCAAGATACTTATCAATATTGGGATTTTGGAACTGATTATTGGGATGGAGATTTTGAGCACAGATTTAGTTTTCAACTTGATTCTAACTCTTCTGGAATTTCAAGAGCATGCCAATGGATGCTGGCAAATATAATTGATGATGCATATACTATTCAAGACACTGATGATTGCCTTCAAGTATATACAATATGTCAAAGTCCATTTACTTATTATACAATGTATCTTGTTGAGTCTGTTAATGGAAGTGTAAGTGAAATAGCAACTACTAGTCTTCAACCTGATACAAGATATTATATTAGAATATACAGAATAGGAACCACATTATATCTAAGAATTTATTCAGATCCTAATTATTCATCACTTGTAACAAGTAGAACAAGAAGTCTGAGAAATACAGAACAATTTAGATATCTATATCAACCTAGTTCACTTAATGTTGGTAATTTGAGCAGCAGAGTAGCAAGAGGAACAGTATATGATATTGCTGTTTCAAAAGGAAGCGAATTATCATTTGGAGTATCAGAACCATTATCAGGAACTTCCTCTTCAACATCAAACGTTCTTTCAAATCTGACTCTTGGAATAACTGAAGTTCTCACTTCTACTTCTGCCTCAAATACAACCACTTCAGGATTGTTAGCTACAGGAGTTATAGAAGTATTAGCAGTTTCAGTTGTTAATCAATCTGTTACTGAATCCTATTTAAATCTTGGAGCAGATGTTGATTTCTCTGGAGATATTAGTTTTTCTTCTAATGTTGCTGATTCAGAATTAACTCTTGGAATAACTGAAGTTCTAACTTCATTTTCAAATTCAGTATCAAGTGCCTCAGCTCAAACATTAATTTTGGGATACTTTGAAAATCTTGATGCCACTGCAACGAATATAGTTACAGTATCAACATCTGAATTAACTCTTGGTCAAAGCGAACCTTTAAGCTCAACAGTAAATGTTCAAACATCTACAACCTCATTTATTACCATGGGAGTTGATGTAAGTATGACAGCTGATGCTTCTAGTGTTTGTGATGTTGCATTTACGGTTCTTGATCTTGGAATTCCAGAAGCATTTTCGAGCACTATTTTTACTGGTAGACAGGGTTGGTCAATTGGTGGAAATTTAAATACACCAAGATCAGGTCTTGCTGGAACTGGTGAATATAATGCTGCATTATCAATTGGTGGTGAAGATGATAGCGATATTGTAACAACAACTGAAGAATATAATGGTTCAGTGTGGTCATCTGGTGGAAATATAAGCGCAGCTAAAGATGGTTTAGGAGCATGTGGAACTCTAAATTCAGCTCTATGCTTTGGTGGTAAATTGTCTGGAGGTGGAGATTCAAATACTACTGAAGAATATAATGGTTCAGCATGGTCATCTGGAGGAAATTTAAATACTGCCAGACAATATATAGGTGGCGCTGGAACACAAACAGCTGGATTATCATTCGGTGGTAGTGTTAGTACTGTATACTCTAAGGTCACTGAAGAATATAATGGTTCAGCATGGTCATCTGGTGGAGATTTGATTACTGCAAGGGAATCTGTTTCAGGAGCAGGAACACAAACAGCTGGTTTAGCAGTTGGTGGTGTTTTTCATTTAGCAACTACTGAAGAATATAATGGTTCAACATGGTCTGCTGGAGGGACTGCTAATAAATCTAAAGAAGCTGCTGGAACTTCTGGACTTCAAAATACTGCATTATCATTTGGTGGTGAAGGACCAACAAACGAACAAGAATTTACTGAAGAGTATGATGGATCAACATGGATCATGACCAATGTATTAAGCACCTCAAGATCTTATGGAGCTGCTGCAGGTTCTAAAGAACTTGGTTTAGCATTTGGAGGGTTTGATTCCAACGATCTTCTTTCAACAACTGAAGAGTATGGAAATACTGCTGAAGGAACATTAACTCTTGGAAAATATGAGTTATGTAGCTTAACAATGGATGCTGAATCAACAACTTCAGGATCATTAAGTCTTGGCATCTCCGAAGTACTCGCATCAACAGGACCTATAGTTTCAACAACAGTTGCAAATTTATCTCTTGGAGCAATTGAAAATCTATCTGGACTTTCCTATAGTTATATTGCTGCTTGGAGCATTTCTGGTTCGAATAGTATGCCAAGATATACACAAGGAGCTGCAGGAACTTCAACCGCCGGTTTAATATTTGGTGGTTATGACTGGAATGATGAAATATCAGCTCTAACTGAAGAATTTAATGGGTCATCTTGGAGCTCAAGTAATGATTTAAATAATGCTAGATATGGTCTTGATGGATGCGGATCTCAAACTGCAGCATTAAGTTTTGCTGGAGATACCGATTTTGATGTATCAAGCAATGTAACAGAAGAATACAATGGTTCAACATGGTCTTCTGGTGGAAATCTAAATGCTGTAATTACATGGAATGCTGGAGCAGGTAGTCAATCTTCTGCATTAAGTTTCGCCGGTGATACCACTTGGGGTTGGTCAGGAAATGAAACAGCACAAACTGAAGAGTATAACGGATCTAGTTGGAGTGTTGGAGGAAATCTAAATAAAGCAAAAGTTGCTCCTGGAGGGACAGGACTTCAAACTGCTGCATTGTGTGCTGGGGGTTATGATACTAATGGCGCTGATTTAATAGAATCAGAAGAATACAATGGAACTAGTTGGTCTGCAGGAGGAAATTTAAATAAAGGAAGAGATGGATTAGGGTTGACTGGAAGTCAAGATTCAGCATTATCTATGGGAGGATATAATGATGTAGATGATGAAACTTTAGCAAACACTGAAGAATACAATGGGACGTCATGGTCAGTGAGATCTCTATTAAATGTAGATAGACATGAACCTGGTTCTAGTGGAACATCATCAAAATGTTTTTGTACTGGAGGAGACAGCTTTACTTACTGGTTGATGTCATCAACAGAGAGATGGGGAGAAGCAAATGAGGCAGATGGAGTATTAACTCTTGGAGCAGCGGAATCAATTTCAGCGACATGTTCTATCTCTTCTTCTGGAAGTGCATTAATAGACCTTGGAGTTTCTGAGATTGTAGCATCCACTTCTACCAGTACATCTATTTCTTCTGCAACATTAACTCTTGGGAATGATGAAGTACTTACTGCGGAAGGATATGGAGATACAAGTGTGTCAGCAGAACTTTTCCTTGGAGCAGAAGTTGAGCTCTCAGGAACCGTTCCAACTGGAACAAATATCCAAGGAGGACCTTTATCAACAGGAGTCACTGAAGAATTAGGAGGAACTACAGTTGGTACAACAATCACTCCAGCTGAGTTGACCCTTGGAGCAGATGAACCTTTATCATCAACAATTAATATAACAAGCACTGTTGATGCAACTCCTGTAATTCTTGGAGTAGTAGAACTTCTTGCTAGTACAGGAACTATTGTTTCTAATCTTGCTCCAGCAGTTATTACCTTTGGTTCTTGGGAACCACTGGCATCTCAGACAACAGTTCAACTATCTACAAGTTCTAATCTAGGACTGGGGGAAGAAGAACTTCTTGCATCAACATTGATAACTGCATCAGCTACGGCAGGAGAATTAATATTTGGTATTGCTGAGCTATTATCTTCCTCTAATATATCAATTTCAGTGACCGCAGGAATTTTATACTTAGGAGAACAAGAGATTCTTACAGGAACATTAGATGTAGAAACTTCTATTACAACTTCTATTCTTTCAAGACCAATAATGGCATTCAGAGTTTCTGAAGATGTAAATGGAGCTCTATTTAAGGTATAAAATAAAAGGATAATTTATGGCAGACATAGTATTAAATGCAACATCTGCTGTTACTACAGCATCGTCAGTCTACATGTTAAGTGTGGATGGTCCGGTGTCTTACAAAAATCGTCCTGATGTAAAATGGAATTCCGATTATAAAAGTTATCTATTGCAATCAGTAGTTGGAAGCGTTGCAACTGGAACTAGTGAATTGACTCTTGGAACACAAGAGATATGTTATGGAACATCAGCATCTACAACTTCCGTAGTAGCTAACCTGTCATTTGGAATTGCAGAAATTCTATCAACCACAAATAATATAATTTCTGTAGTAAATGGCGACTTGGAACTTGGAGATGAAGTTGCTTTATCAAGTACCGTTTCTTGTGAAACAACAATCAATGCGTTTATAAACTTAGGACAAGCAGAAGGCATATCATCTACATGTAATAGTGTTTCAACCGTGGATGCAAATCTTTCCCTTGGAGAGTCTGAAATACTTTCTGGGACTTCAAGCTTTACATCTTCAGTAGTTTCAGATCTAACTATTGGCGTTGAAACCTTCATGACCTCCACAAGTAGCGTGGTATCAATAACTTCAACTCCTGAATTATTATTAGGAATTGCAACTACTCTCGAAGGAACTTCTCAAAGCGACACAAATGTAGACGGTTTTATAATTCTAGGTGCTAATGAATTTATGACCGCAACTAATAATGTTGTGTCTGATCTTGAAGCAACATTATCCCTTGGAGTTGATACCAGTTTATCAGCAACAATAAATATTATTTCAACTACTGTTTCAGATATATCCCTTGGAGTAGTTGAGATCCTTGCGTCTACTACAACAAATGCTTCAGTTACAAGTGCTGAGTTAACTCTTGGTGTTGATGAACCTCTCAATGCTTCTATATTAGCAGATAGCGCCACGTCGGATTCAGAATTAACCTTAGGTATATCTGAACCATTAACTTCGTCTATATCAGTTGTTAGCGTCGTTGATGCCAACTTAACAATAGGTGTGGTTGAGATTCTTGCAAGTACAGGATCTATTATAAGCAATGTAGAAGGAACGTTAGCTCTTGGAGCTGATGTAGTTCTTTCTGGAACATCAAATACAGTTTCAAACACTTCAGCATTTATTATTCTTGGAATAACTGAAGTCCTTACATCTGCATCTTCTATTCAAAGTGTAGTAGATGCAGAATTGACTATTGGTCATGTTGAATTGCTTGCAACCACTACTAATGCTATTTCTAATATTCCTGCCGTATCATTAGATCTTGGTATTGAGACACCTTTAAGTTCAACAATAGATTCATATACTAATGTAGATTCAGAACTTACTCTTGGTCATACAGAACTTATAGCGAGTACAACTAATATTATATCAGTAGTATCCGTATCGACATTAGACCTTGGTCAACCTGAATCTCTATCAGCAACTTCAGCAGTTGGTTCAACAACAAGTGCTTTTATTATACTTGGAATAACAGAACCTCTATCTTCAACAATAAATTGTGTAACCACTACAACATCTGATATTTCAATTGGTATTGCTGAATTACTTGCATCTTCTACCAATGTGGTTTCAACCATTACTTCAGATTTAACTATTGGAGAAGATACCGTTCTATCTTCTACTGCAATTATTCAAACAACAGTAGGAGCTCCAGTTCTTGGAATAGGTCAACCTGAACCTCTTACATCTACATGTTCAATAGTTTCAACAACTTCAAATGCTGAACTCTCTATTGGTATATCTGAAATATTTACAGGAACTACAAGTATTGTATCCACTACATCGTCTGAGTTAGTTCTTGGTGCCGACGAAGAATTGTCAGGAACATCTAGTTGTGTCTCACAAATAGGGTTGACTATTTTGACATTGGGTGTTGCAGAATCTCTATCAAGCACAATATCTATAGTTTCTATAACGTCTAATCCTTCATTGGATCTTGGAGAAGCTACTGTCCTATCAGGAACATCAGGGAATATTAGTAATGTTTCAGCAGAGTTGACTCTTGGAACATCCGAAGTATTGTCTTCATCAATTAATATTGTATCTAATCTTCCTTCTTCAATTCTATTATTAGGAAGGGATGAAGTTTTTTCATCAACAGTCATTTGCACTTCAAATGTTGATGCTTTATTAACTCTTGGTATTATTGAAATCCTTGGATCTACTTCAATAAATGCTTCAGTTACAAGTGCTGATTTAACTCTTGGAGTTGGCGAACCTCTATCAGTTACAAGCAGTATTACTTCAAATGTAGGCGGATTTATTACTCTTGGTGCTGAAGTTATATTCAGTGCTACTAATAATGTTATTTCAAATGTTGGAGCAGAGCTAACTCTTGGAATAACTGAATGGGTTTATGGAACAGTTTCAGTTCCCAGTGATGTAGGAGGAGCGCTTACTCTTGGAATTGATGAAGAATTATCTTCAACATCTTCTTGGAACTCAACTACAGACGGTTTACTGACTCTTGGAATTGCCGAGCTTCTTGCGTCAACTTCAGTTAATGCTTCACTTACTAGTGCTGAATTAACTCTTGGTGCAGATGAAGATTTGTCAAGTACATGTAATAATATTTCAGTTGTTAGTGATTCTGAGTTAACTCTTGGAGAACCAGTATCATTTACTTCAACTTGTAGTGTTATAAGTAATGTTGCTGATGCGTCTATAATTCTTGGAGTTGTAGAAATTCTAAGCTCCACAACTATAAATGCTTCTTTAGCAACATCAACTCTTACTTTAGGAAAGCAGGAACCATTTGCTTCAACTTGTTCGGTAGTATGCCAGTGTGATTCGTTTATAACCCTTGGCGTCGCTGAGCCATTAAGTGCAACTGTGCTCATTCAATCTGCATTTGTAGGTGATGCAAGTCTTGGTGTTCAAGAACCAATTTCTTCAACATCTACAACAACCACTGATGTTCAAGGAACACTTTTCATTGGAGCGATGGAAATGTGTTCCTCAACATCAAGTTGGGTATCAAATGTACAACCTAATTTAACTCTTGGCGCTCTTGAGATTCTTGGGTCTTCTGTATCTGGGAATACTACAACTACTTCTGAATTAACCCTTGGAGCAGATGAACCTCTATCAGGTTCTTCTGACTCTGTATCTGTTTTAGTTAGTGACTTACTACTTGGATCTCCAAAAGCATTTGATGCTACAGTTAATGTAGTTTCAATCCTGTCATCTCCTGTTCTAACAACTGGGGTAATAGAAAATCTTGGAGGAACTTCAGTTGGAACATCAATTGCTCCTGCTGAATTAACACTTGGAGTAGATGAACCTTTATCTGGTACAGCAAATGCGTCTACAGATGGAGGCACAATAACAGGAACACTTACTCTTGGTATTGATGAACCACTTACTGCAACATGTAGTATAGGAAGCAGTACAGTAGCAGGAACATTAATATTTGGTGTTGTAGAGATACTAAGCTCTACTACTGTTAATGCTTCATTGACAGCTGCTGATCTCCAGCTTGGACAAGATGAACCTTTAAGTTCTTCAATTTCTATAATTAGTGTTGTTCCAACAACCGGTCTAATTCTTGGAGTTGCAGAGCTATTAAGTTCAACCACTGTAAATGCCTCATTGACAGCTGCTGAATTGTCTTTTGGTGTTGGCGAAATTCTAACTTCAACAAGCTCATTACAAAGTGTGGTTGATGCTGACCTTCTATTAGGTCTTACAGAACTAGTATCATCAACAATAAATATTGTATCTACAATATCCGTTCCAGATTTATATATTGGAAAACAAGAACCTCTTACATCTACTTCAGACTCTGTTATAGATATTAATGCCTTGTTAGCGGTGAATGTTGTTGAGGTTTCCTCAACTGTATCAGTTGGATCATGGGCAGGAGCAGGATTATATATTCCACCTACAATGGCATCAACTTCTTCCATCGTTAGCGTAGTAGGACCTTCTGCATTACTTATTGGAGATGAAGTGGTGCTATCATCTACCTCAAGTTCTACATCTAATGTAACTGCTGAAATGTCATTTGAGGGAGAGGGAGAAGAATTAACAACTACTGTATTTGCAGGAACATGGGTTGGAAGCACAGTCGATATGATTGTCGATTGGTCTGCTTATGGAACTGCTAATATTGAGTCTAATGTTTCCGATTCAGATCTTACTAAAGATGATGAAATACTCACAGGAACAACCACAGTTGTTTCTTCTGTAAGTGCTTCAATAATGACAATTGGAAATCCAGAAGTTCTTACAGGTACAGCATTAGCAAGATCATTTGCAATTGGTAATATAGTTCAAGGAAGAATAGAACTTATTTCAACAACAACATTTGCAGCATCTGTAACTAATGCAGATTTAGTATTTGGAGTTTCAGAACCGCTTGCTTCAATATGTCAAACAAAATGCGAAGCAATCGCTGATCTTACCAAACCATCTATTGTATCTGGAACATCATCTTCATTTTCAAATGTAACTGTTGAATATCTATTGATTGGTGCTGTTGAGCTCCTTGCAAGTACTGGTACAATAACTTCCATTGTTGGTGATGCATCTCTTGATATTCCAGGTGTCGGAGAAGAACTATCTGGAACAATTTCTATTCAATCTTATATTCCAGATGCCCCAATCACCGGAGCAGATGAACCGTTATCTTCAACTGTAAATATAGTTTCATCTGTAACAAATACATTGCCACTAACAGTTGGAATTCTTACTGGAACAATATCAGTAGAGTCTGACTGCTATGGTTATATAATAACAGGTGTTGCTGAAGATCTCAGAGCTTCATCAAGTGTAACTCCAGCAGTTAATACAACTGGAATATTAATTAATGCTATAGGAATTGATGCTTCACTTGGAATCAATTCAAATGTATCCAGTACGCACCTAAATGTAGACTTTGAACTTTCTTCAACAGTTCTGGCAGAATCAAATATTGATGCTAGCTTATTAATTGGTGTCGTAGAACTTGTAAGTTCAACAGTTGTTTTCAGCTCAAGTATTGCTGGTCTTCTTGTAATCCAAGCACAAGAAGCACTAGAAGGAACTTCATCATCTGAAGTTTCTGTTGGTGGTTTCATAGTATTTGGTACATATGAAAATATAAGAGGAGAATCAAATTCTCAATCCAATGTAAGTGCTTCTCTAATTCTTGATGTTGTTGATTTAGGTTCTACTTGCTCAATAAATAGCAATATTGATGCCATTCTTTCAACAGGAATTGAAGAAGGAATTTCTGGAAGTATATCTTTTCAATCAGATGTTTTAGCAGATCTTTCAATTGGTGTTGTTGAGATTCTTGGAAGCGCCTCTTCTATAACCTCTGAAGTAGATGCAGATATTACTCTTGGAGAGCTTGTAAGTCTTTCTTCTCCAGTTGTTGCAAAGGTCAGAATATGGAATACTGTTCTTGATGTAGATTATGCTGATTGGTTAGCAACATCCAATGTAGTATCAAGCACTTCAGCATCATTAGATATTCTTGGAGTCGGCGAAGAATTATCGTCAACATGTTCCATTCAAAGTAATGTAGTTGCAGATGTAGGACTTATAACTTCTTTTTCAGCAAGCACCCATTTACAATCCGTTGTTGATGCTACCTTAACCTTTTCTCTTTCAACAACTATTCATTCACAATCTGTAGTTAGTGCTTCCTTAACTTTAGGAATAATTCGAGAATTTACTTCGACTATAAATCTTGTTTCAGTTATTAATACTCCTGATTTAACAATTGGTACTGTTAGTCCTCTTTCTTCTACTTCTAATACAATTAGTTCATGTGACTCAGTATTAACAATAGGAAATATTGAAACTATTAGCGCAACTACTTCTGTGGTATCATTGACAGTAGCAGACTTGACTATTGGAGAGATTTCTTCTCTGGAATCAACTATAAATATTGTAAGTTCAGTCAATACACCTTCACTTGATATAGGAATTGATGAAATATTCACAGGAACGGTTTCAATTCAAAGTAAAGTTCAAGGTGAATGTATTACAGGAGAAGCAGCTCCTGTTTCTTCAAGTGTAATCTGCACAAGCAATGTATCTACAGCAGATTTGATTCTTGGTATTCCTACTCCAATGGCAGCAACCTCAGAATCAATTTCTCTTGTAAGTGCTGATATTTCATTTGGTGTCACTGAATCAATTTCTGGATCTTTGTCTGTAACTTCTGTAGTTGAAGGTCAACCAATTGGTCTTGTCATTCCTGAGTCTTCAAGTATTTCTATCACAACAGTTGTAAATATTCCTGACCTAACAATTGGAATTATAGAAGAACTTTCTTCAACTGCAGATGTTGTAACTGTAACTAATAATCCAGGAATGGATATTACTTGTCAATCAACAGCAGGAGTTGTTTCTAATGTTGTTGCTGATCTGATACTTGGTACCGCAGATGAACCTTTAGCAGGAACTATTTCTTTTAGTACCGAAGTTGATGCCGATTCTGACATGATTGATATTGATACAATCGGCGGAAGAAGGATTGGGCATGATTTACAAAAGTGGTTACAATTATATGTATTAGATAGTGATCTTAATAAGCATGGAATGCCATTTCCTCCTTATGATGAAAATGTTGACAGTTATAATCATTTTGAGAAATCATTTGTAGAACTCCTTTTCAATGATGACTATTCTCAAACGTCTTTTAGATATCTATACAGGCAAGAAACAGATAGATCATCTTGGCCAGAATCTATTCTTCAAAGGTTAATGCTAAAACCAGAGACTTCAGAATACTGGGTTTGTGATAGTGACAGTACTGCAGTATGTAATATAAATCTATATGGACTAAAACCAGATGATATTGTTTTAATGGACAGACTTCTTGTATATAGATTAGAACCTGAAAATGCAACATTGGTTGGAATAAACTACGATGATTTAACAACTAACCTATCAAAGATGCTTTACATCTATCTTGAAGTTATGGTATACGATGATTACTCCAGATATGACCATACAGGGTTATATTCTGGCGCCGCGGATCTTCTTGAGACTTGCTTTGAAGCATACCTTGTGAAGAACATATTTAAAAAGATATCTGACGCAGGCAACTAAAAGGATGACAAATGCTTAAATTTGACGATTATGTAAGGATATTACAATTCATCAAAGATGGAACCTATGATGAAAAATTAGATGCTATATGGCGTACGTTAGCACAATCAGAACAGCAAGTTTCATTACAGTTTTTTCAAAATACTATTGACCAAACTGCATTTGCTACAGATGATTATAAACGACTACGAAAGTTTTTGATTGATTGGTACGCTGCATTTAGAACTATATCAAAACAACAACAAGGCGCTAATGATGCCTTTAGTCTTCCTGATAATCATCTTAGTGAGATGATGCGAAGTTTTGGATATACAGTTGGATTAGATATTGTTCCTCTCGAAAATAAAGCAAACTTTTTCTTGGACTTAGTAAATTTCTACAAGAAAAAAGGAACGGTTGAAACAGTAATTGATATCCTTGACTACTATGGATTTACTGACGCAGATATCGTAGAATACTGGTTGGTTAAAAATTCATCAGGAGATTTAGTATTTCGTCCTCAGACCGTTCGTAAAAGTTCTGTTTCAAGTACTGTGTTGTTATTAAATGACTTTCAGTACGACGCAATGACAGCAACCGATCCACACTGGATGTATACTGAATCTCAAATTGAAAACTTAATCACTACAAATAAAATAAATCTTCCTTCAAAATCTCCATATTTTTCATTTTCTTCTGCGTTTAGATTGCAGGAAATGAATGCTGTAATGGCGCTAACTTCAAGGATAGTTCGAGATCAATATGCAGATTGGTTAGCTGGAGATCCACTGCCTGTCCATACTTCTGTTTATAGAATAGGAACCCCAGCTTCATTGCTTGAAGTATATCTAGCAACAATTTATATGTTTGAGCAAATGCATGGTACATGGGCATCTACAAATAGTGACTTAAGATATTGGTTATATACGGGAACTGTTAATTATACAACCACAACTCCAAAGTTGCCTGTAGACCTTGATATAATTTATCAAGATTTTCAAAATCTTCTTGATCCAAAACCTCAGACAAGAGCAGAAATTGCAGCTCTTGAGGCAACCATCCTCGCTGATTGGACAGACGATCAGGCAAATAATATCCTTGACGTTACTCAAGAGATGGCAGGACCAATGTTACAATCTCTTGGTTCAGAATTGTGGGATGTGTGTCAGACATATTTATTACAAGGACAAGGAGAGTTGTTACTTAACTATTTGCTTATCACCATCGGAAGATGGATGAAAACAAATATTAATACTAGAGTTCCAAACCTTGTCGTCACAACACTTGGATTTAGTTTCAAGCAAGAAATTATAAAAATTATCAACTTCTTCAAACCATTCAGAGCAAGATTTTCATTCTTTGATGGTGTGTTCATAAATGAAGACTTTGTAAAAATTGAGGATGAGGACCCATATCTAACTCTTTCTACTAGCATTATTGAGCAACCTCAAGGAGGCGGAATTCCTTGTACAACATACGATGGCGCTAGAGTTACATATGATTGCCCAAATGGAACTCATGATGTAGGAATAGTTGATGATGAAGTATTTGAGTATATTGACCTAAATCCTCTAACTACAGATCAAATTTATATAACAGATTATTTAAATACTATTCTAATTCAAAAAGAATATCACTTTCCTCTTAATCTTACTGACGAACTAGCGATTCAATATGAACTTACTTTTGTTGATTTCTTCTCTGCTGACAGCACCCCATGTGGAGCATATGAAGATGCAAGAAGTCTATATGATTGTGGGTCTTATCATGATATTTCAGTAGATGACCAATGTGATATGGTTATTGCTTCACAACTTCATGATAGAATGAATGATCATGTTGCATCACTTGGTGAAGGAATTGATGAAGGAGTTACTTTTGATTCCACTGCAAATGTTATTGCTGCATTCCAAGCAGGAGGAGTGTTTGATATGGACGAGGGATGGTCCTTTGATAATCAACATGGCACTGACGTGTGTCAAATAACAGTAACTACAATTTAAGTACAAAAAAAGGGGAGGGAGCTTACTACGAATGGCTCCCTCTCTTTTT
>Ga0180431_10003826_pt1 | contig 19036 bp, 19 predicted proteins | sample SS_ome_11_FD_132459 | JGI IMG/M metagenome (GOLD analysis project Ga0180431, IMG submission 132459) | Hypersaline lake sediment archaeal communities from the Salton Sea, California, USA - SS_1_MS_1 metaG | ecosystem: Environmental > Aquatic > Non-marine Saline and Alkaline > Hypersaline >... | reverse complement strand
GACGGCAAAAGCAGAAGATATTTTGGAAAAAGTAAAACGGGCAAAAGAGGTTCTCGATAAGTGTACAACAGAGTGATACACTACACTAGATGGGGAATTGCTCGGTGCCACCGCTCGAATGCCGGGCGATGACGAACACCGCGCAAATATTCATGTCGGCGGCGATTGCGTTCGCTACGAACTGACCGAAAGAGATCGAGAAATTATAAATCACGTTGGACCTGAACTAAAGGAGAAAGGACTCCATTTCGTGGGGCTCGACATACTCGGCGACTACTTGACCGAAATAAACGTCACTTCGCCCACCGGCATCCAGGAAATTAACAGGATCGAAAACACCAACCTCGAAGCCAAAGTCATCGACTTCGTCGAAAGGGAAGTTGAACGACTGGAGAAATGTTGAAAATTCCCGTGTCGCGGTTTGACCTAGAATAAATCGCCGGATACAGTGCCTCTTAGAAAAGGAAAAACTACCTCATGCCGGTGAGCGAGCGAGGAATCCCGCCAGGGAGCCGCTTTTGATGGTTATGGCTCCTTCGGGGCAAAGTTCCTGGCAACAGAAGCAATGTATACATGCCATCCGGTCGATAACCACTTTCTTGTCGTAGTCGCCTTTTTTCTTTCTCATCCGCTCGAAACTCATAGCCTGTGATGGGCAAACTTCGATGCACGTTCCGCATCTGGTGCATATTTTGTTATCGATAACCGGTTCCGGAGTAAATCTGCGTTTGAGTACTCTGCGCATCAATTCTCCCAGACGGCTTCGTTCCAACGGCACGTCCGCCGGTAATTCGAGAGGCCGCCGGTCAATTTGGCCGGCGGCGCACGCTGCCTCGATGGAATCTCCCAGCACCTCGATTCGTTCAATATCGGTTTCTCCCACCCCGGCTTGCTTCGCGGCCTGAAGCGTATACATTCTATCAAGTGGAACTCGCAATATTTCGGTTATAATGCGATCTAATGCAACCGCATCCGGGCTTGCGGCGATCCATCCGAGCCGGCGTTTATCTCCGCTCGAAGGGCCGTTTCCCTCCATGCCCACAATTCCGTCCGCCACCGTCAACGCCGGAGCCAGCGTAGCGTATATATCCACGAGCATTCGCGCGAAAGCCGCCGCGTCCCGGCCGGCTTTGAAATGCCACTGCGTCTTGGCTTTGCCGACCACGCAGCCGAACATATTCTTTACGCCGAGTGTGACGGTCATGGCGCCGTGGGTTTTCACCTTGGCGACATTGATAATAACGTCCGCATCGAGTGCCTCGCGGCTGAGTTCGAGGATTTGGTAAGTGCACGTTTCTTTCTTTTCCGCACGGCACGGCTCGATGAAATTGATAACCTCGACCCCGAAATGCTCGGCGACTTCCATGATTCCGGCCTTTTTCGCTACGGTCTTAGCGCTGCCCATCGCAGGGCTGTCGCCCACAACCATCCGGGCGCCCATATCGGCCACAACGCCCATCACCGCCCGAACGACCTCCGGGTGGGTCGTCACCATTTGCGACGCTTCGCGCGCGACGAGAAAATTCGGCTTGATAAGCACAAGCTGATCTTTGCGCACAAACTTATCTATGCCGCCCAGATCGTCGATGGAAGATAACACCGCCTTCCCGACAAGCTCCCGGTCGTAATCGTTGCAAAGTCGCAGACTTACCGTTGTTTTTGCGTCTGACACGGTACTCTCCTATGGCCGTGACGCTTCGAGCGCTTCGCCCATCAGTTCGGCTGCTCGCGGAATCATTTCGGCCTCAAAATCAAGGTTGGTAACTGCCCTGAATTGCCGTTTGTTTCGAGGGGTGAAACGCACTCCAAGCTCATCGGCTTTGAAAATGAATTGATAAGCATTTATCGACGAATCGCGTATGCCTATGTTCAGGATATTAGTTTCAATGCTTTCGGGATCAACATCGAATCCCGGATTTTCGGCGATAGCCTGCGCGAGAATCTTGGCATTTTCATGATCTTCCGCCAGCCGATCCACGTGATGCTTGAGAGCGTATATTCCCGCCGCCGCCAGGAACCCCGCTTGACGCATCCCGCCGCCAAGCATTTTTCTATAACGATGCGCGCGATCCCGGAAATTCTTATCGCCCAGCAGTATGGACCCGACCGGGCAACCCAGCCCCTTGCTCAGACAAAAGCATATCGAGTCGAAATGCCGCGCGTATTCCTTGACGGGAATGCCCGTGGCCACCTGCGCGTTGAATATCCGTGCGCCGTCGCAGTGTATTGAGATACCCCACAGGCGGCAGAACATCGATATCTCCTCGATGTCTCCAATGGGAAAAATCCTGCCACCGCTGCGGTTGTGAGTGTTTTCTATGCAGACGAGCTTTGTGGGAGCGAAGTGATGATCCGGCAAGGTAACGGCTTCATCGACATCCCGGGCGGTGAAAAGGCCGCCCGTGCCGACGACGGTGAACTGCACTCCAGCCAACGCGCCGCCGGCTCCGGATTCATAATAATAATTATGAGCGCCGACACCGATGATCACGTTATCGCCGTGGTTAGTGTGCGCCAGAAGCGCCACCTGGTTGGCCATCGTTCCCGAAGGCACAAAAAGTGCGGCCTCCTTGCCGAAAATGTCGGCGCTCATCTCCTCGAGATCGTTGATGGAAGGGTCTTCGCCGTAAACATCGTCCCCGACCATCGCTTCAGCGATAGCTCGACGCATCTCAGACGTCGGCCTGGTAACCGTATCGCTTCTCAAGTCTATAGGTTCCATAACTTCAGATGCTATTTCCAAAGCGCTCCGAGCGCAAGCGTGAGGGTCATTATTTTACAGTAGGCAAACCTTTTCGACAGCCTGCGACATAAAAGAGGGTTGCGGAAACAGGGACACTTTCCCCGTTGAGAAATGGGTGTTCTTATTTTATCGGCTTATTTTTCGTTTGCTTTGGGTATGCCCGATTCACAGGGTACCCCTGTTGCGCAAAGGCCGCATCCGTAGATAAAGATGTGGTAATGTTTATTACAGTATCTGGTGCTATCGGCCACTTTTTTATAACATCTTTCCTTGTCATGTCCATCTTTGGAGATTGCATTCACCGGGCAGCGGGCCGCACACTTGAGGCAATCGATACCCTGATGGTGTAGACAATAGGCGTGAATATCTTCCGGCCGGGTTCTGTTAGGCTCGAGCTTCAGGTTAACCACGAAACTGCCTGACCTGTGCGCGCAACCGGCTTCTGTAATAAAAAAGTCGTGCATACCGAAAGTCCCCAATCCCGCCGCATACGCTATGTGCCGATGCGACCATGGCGAAGCCCAGCCCACATTTGGATACCTTTTTTTGTTGAACATCGGCGTAACGTCCGGGGATATGGCCAAAACGCCTTTACTCATTAAAAAAGTGACGATTTCTCTTACAAACGTCTGGCTGAATATTTCTCCCAGCAGCCTGGTTTGAGCCCATCTCTCCGAAGGCCAGTCTTTCTGTTTGGCATTTTCATCTTTGGTTGTTTTTGTGATCGGCATAACGAAAGAAACAATGCTCAAATCGGAGGCTGCCGGTGGTGCGACTCCGTTTTTCTTCGCCTGCCATCCCATGATTTCTTCCGGTGTAAAATGATGAGGGCCGATAATCTTCTTATACTCCTGAAAGATAGGATCGTCACCTTTTACAAAACCCACCAACGGCTCATCGAATATCCTTTCCCCCTCGAACGGAAACTCCATACTGTTGTCAGGGTGATCGGCGATTTTTTCCTTGATAGTGTTAATAAACCACTCTTCGTTAAACACGGGATCGTCGTCTTGTGGCGAGTAATCTTTATTTAATATGGGTTGCTTGGGATAGCCGAACCCGCGCATTTCTCCGATAGCGCTTTTTATTCCCCGAAAATCGGAGATGTAAGAAAACCTTCGATACCTGGTCCGCTTTTTCCTGGTTTTGCTCATTGTTCCGCCTCTATAGAGGTTTTATAAAACTAATCAAAAGCATAATAATATCCGGAAATCGCCGGGTGTTATTGAAGTATGGAGGGCCTCAGTTAACGTCCGGGAACGGGTCGTGGGTCGCTTTTCTCCATCTATGCAGTTTTTTCCTCAGTTTGGATTTGACATCGGCATAGTTTGGATCCTGCGCCAGGTTGACCCGTTCGTCCGGGTCTCGGACAAGGTTGAAGAGTTCTTCCTTGGGTCGATCCACGCAACACCGCTGCTCCGGGAGTTTAGCCACTCGCTTTGCCCAATCGAAATTATTCTGATCGAGCCCTGTCGGATCGGGTGAGAAATTTTCGATATATTTCCACTCCCTGGTGCGCATGGCTCGCATTGGAATGTAGTGCCCGTGATAAGTGATTTCTGCGAAAACGGCATCATGCACCTCGGTCACTTCGCCCCTTGCCGACGGTAGAAGCGAAACGCCCTGCACCGAATCGGGCACAGGTACCGCCGTAGCGTCAAGACAAGTGGGCATAATATCGATAGCGGATACCGGATCATCGATGACTCTGCCCCTCGGCAGTCCTTCGGGCCAGCGCATGATAAAAGGAGTGCCTATGCCACGGTCATAGCACGTGACTTTACATCCCGGATATGGCGGCCCGTTGTCCGACAGGAATACGATAAGAGTGCGGTCGGTGAGTCCTTCCGCGTCAAGGTGGTCCATAATCTCGCCGATGATATGATCCATGCGAGCGGCCTGGCTGTAATATTTTGCCACATCCTCCCTGATATCCGGCCAGTCCGGGATACACCAGTAACTGGGAACATGAATGGAATCGGGATTAACCGGAAAATCGGGATCCATTTTGAATGTACCGTCACGTTGCCTATGCGTTTGGATGAAGTTGAGTTCGAGATGGAAGGGCCTGTCCTTATTTGCGGAGATAAACCATCGGGCCATCATTGAGTTGTTAATGCGAAGCAGGCTCATGCGTTTTTGGTAACCGTAGTTTCTTGTGGGTTTGAAAGTCGCTACGTGCCATTTACCCTGGATGCCGGTCCGAAAGCCCGAATCTCTTAAACAGCGGGCAAGCGTGGGCACTTCGGAAGACATCTGGTATTCGCGACGGATATTGGTCAGTCCGTGAACCCCTACGGAGTGCGAAGCCTGGCCCGTTATTATGGAAGAGCGCGAAGCGCTGCAAGAGGACGCCGTGACAAATGCGTTAATGAAGCGCACGCCGCCGCCGGCCAATTCGTCGAGGTTGGGGGTTTTGATGTCTTTATTCCCGTAGCATCCCAGTTCCCGCCAACCCAGATCATCGGCGGTGATAAGAATGATGTTCGGTCTGCTATTGGAAGCCTTGGCGGTCGAGAAAATCCCCGAAAAGCGCGCACCGGCGGCCAAGGTTGCCGTTGCGCGAAGAAATCCCCTACGGTCTACCGTTCCTTTTTTATGATCCCACTTTCTTTTATTTTTCAATGTTGTCTCTTTTCCCAAAATCTCGTTCCTTGATGATATATCCTCAACCTCCCATCGGCAAAGCCCCAGACACTTTCGGCTCCGAAAATGCGCCAATGCAGGTATCATGGTGACGCAATCAAACCGTGCCTGTACACACCGTGGTAAAAGAGTCTATAACAATATCAAAGATTTGTGCTACATTCAACGACCGGATTATAACTTGCCGAATGATAGTAATAACGGAATGGAAGGTCACAAGCGTAATTTGCAAAACACTACTATGAAAAGAATCATTGGTCTGACGATTGCATTATTAACCTTCGCAATATCGCTGTCTATGGGTAAATTACCTCCCCTGACAAATATTGAGCCGGCCGACAAATTCGATAGGTTCTATGATTTGCTTATATTGGGAGTAGACCGAAGACCTCATCAAAAGAGAGGCCGAAGCGATGTAATAATGATCGTACATTGTGAACCGGGACGCATAACTCTTTTCAGTATCCCGCGGGATACGCGTGTCCGGGTAAGAAAAAGGATGGATAAAATAAATCATGCCTTCGCTTATGGTAGCGCCAAACTCGCCAAATCCACGATAGAGCGGTTCCTCAAATTCAAGGTGGATAATTATATAGCCGTCGATTTTGAAACTTTCCTTAAAACTATCGAGGTCATCAAGAAAATTTCCAACGATGGAAGATTTATCGGGGCCGAGAACTTTCTTGCAAGCGGTGAGAACCTGCTTAAGTGGTTGCGTTTTCGAGGCTTGCCCACGGGTGACCGGCGTCGATGTCAAAGGCACCAGTTATTCATTAAAAGAGTCTTTGAATACACCCAGGATATGTATCTCAATCAGCCGTTGATGTATGGTCAATGCATGAGAGCCGGATTAAAGATCGTCGATACCGATCTGACGTACGAGCATGCGGTGCAGTTATATGAAAAACACAAGAATATCGATCTGGAAAGAGATATCGAGAGATATGTGCTCCCCGGCTATGGAAAGTGCCATTATAAGAAAGATGAAATCACCGGGGAAAAGAAAATTTCCGGTTGGTACTATTATCCCAAGTACAATTTGCCTCTTACAGCTTATATCAAATGGTTCCGCAAGTACGACATGCAGTTGAATTACCTGGAAACGGACACTCTCCGGAAATAGATGGTTCCTGTAGCGAAACGCGACAATTGGGCATTGACGTCTAAATTTGCAGTGCGGCTGAAAACAGTGTAATAAGCGGGAGGCAGGGGGAGCCGCATCCTCTGCTATGCCACGTCCGCATGAGACTGCAGGTGTCGTCGAGTCGCCCGCGACTATAGCAGTCGGGACAAGGCATCAAAACTCAGGGACAGGCGGGCACAAAACCTTTCTTGCATGTTGGACGCTGTTTGTGCTGTTTATATGGTCTGATAGAATGCCCTGATTTCTTATCGGGAGAAATTATGTCTAAAGAGCCGGAGATTGAACGAAAACTGGATCCATTCGAGATATGCAATTGGATGATCGATAAGGTATGCAGTGCGAATTTCATCACGCACGCCACCATCAGCGGAAAACTCGACGATGAAACGTTGCGCATCGCCCTCGATGCCTTGCAAGCCCGGCATCCGCTGCTTCGAGTACGCATATTGCCACAGGGGCGCTCGGGCGCTCGCTTCGAAAGTGGCGATGTGCCGAAAATACCGCTACGTATTCTTGACGCGCCGGAGGATCGGTGGGTAGCGGAAGCCGAATCCGAACTTCATGCGACGTTCAGAACCGAAGAAGGTCCTCTGATGCGTTGCATTCTTTTGCGCCACAATGAAAACAAGTCAACGCTGATATTGACTTTCAATCACGTAATCGCGGATGGCATGTCAGGGGTTTATCTTGCTCGGGATCTGATTCAGGCCGCGGGACACGTCCGGATGGATCGGGAAAATCAAGCGTTGATTTCAAAACTTGAGCCGACGTTGGCTATGGAGGATTGTCTCCCCAAGTGGGCCAAAGGCATCCGGGGCGCGTTTCGATTTCTCTTATTTAGTATACGCTGGATGCCAAAACAAATACGCGCGGGAGCGCCGACCATGCCCAAACCGGATGCGGACGCACCTCTCAAAAAGCGCAAAGCTCAGCTTGTTCCACGGGTGTTGGAACCGGCGACAGTCGAGAAACTGATTGAACGAGCCCGCCGGGAAAACACGACTGTCCATTGTGCGCTGGCGGCGGCATTGATGATGGCTATCGCTCAAGAGAAAAAACTGCAAAAAACAGCGCCTTTTATACTTGCCTCCGACGTTAACATGAGAAAATATCTGACGCCGCCGATGGGCGAAGACCTTGGATGCTTTATTTCCGGTGTCGGCACGTTGAATTGGGCCGGAACGCAAACCGATTTCTGGCGCCTCGCAGAGGAAATTCGAACTTCCATGCAGAAATCCCTGGACCGGCGCGATATGTTTATTCTTGGGTGGTTTATTCGTTTGGTAAATCTCACTTTACGCTTATTCGGCACATCAGGCACCAAAGCCGAACAAAAATATATAGACGCTTTACAAATGGGGACCGGCGGGCTGAGCGTAAGCAATATCGGCGCTCTGGATATCGAATCGCGTCATGGAAATCTGAAAATCGAAAAACTCGGCTTTGCGGCTTCTCCTTCGGTTTGGGCTCCGATTGCGTTTCTGCCGGCGACATTAGAAGGACGCATGACATTAAATTGCGTCGGAATGGCGCCGATTTACAGCAGGGAACACGCGGGGAAAATAGTGGATAAAACCATTGAAATCTTTAAAGACAACCTGTCTGACAGCTCCCCTGAAATGTAATACATGCCGCAAACACATGGGAAAATTATCTTGTTTGTCGATCTCAATAGGGGATCGTGTCTATACTGCTTACTTGGGATTGCAAGGCGGGCGAATAGGCCCGAATCGTTGACATCATGGATCGTTCTTTAGAGGTCAGGGTGCATCCGGTAAAAGGCGCAACTCATGGATAAATGTTTGTCAAATATGGGCGAATGGCAGACATTTTCAATAGGAATTTTCGCCCGGATTCGCGTTCTTCCGTTCGGAAGATTCAATTGAATTTATATGTTACTCGATATTCAGCGCTCGAAGAATCGGCTTTCTCGATAGCAACATCAACAGACCTGCAAGCACCATCACCACTCCGCTGACCTGGAATGGAAGCCCGTATCGATCTCCCTGCATCAGCAGCCCCGAGACGTTATTGGCGATGAAAATCGCCATGGTGTTGACCATTATTATGAATCCGAAATTTCCGCCGACTCGGCCTCGGGGGAATGTAATTCCCACGAGCACCATAATAATGACGTTGAAAAACCCATCTCCGAAGGTGTGCGCCAGTCTTAAAAACGCCATGGAAGTGAAGTCGTTTGCGTATACGGTGAGATATTGAAAAATCCCCGACCACAAAACTGCCAATCCCAGCATCATTACAGGCTTTCTGCTACCATCGTAATAACGGCCCGCCACTAGGCCCCAAAAGATCATCCAACTTGAGACGATGATGAAAATCAGCCCGATCTCCGAGCCGCTCAACCCGACGGCGCGTTCCATAAACAATGTATAGCTTACGAACTCGACTCCGACGTGCGTCTGTATGACGAACGTTACAGCAACAACTATCAACGCCGCCGGTTTTCGCAAGTCCTTTAAGTAATCCGAGAAATTGATTTTAAACATTGGCGCGGACGGAGCCAGCAAACCCGCCGCCAGCATCGCCGCTGCGGAAACGACGCCTTGCATGAAGATCGCCTCCGGGCCGACGCGATCGATAAGATATCCACCCAAAAGCGTCCCGGTTCCCTGACCCAACGAGGCTCCCGCAAAGAACAACGCAGTACGTATACCTCGATTTTTTTCCTCGACATGCTTAAAAAACAGAGCATTGATCCCAACGAAGTATAGAGAAGACGACGCGCCGCCGAAAATCATTACAGCCGCCATTGCTCCGCTCGTTTCGACCGTCGGCATCAACAGCCCGAAAAATATCGCGCCGATGGCGCCGACGGAGATTACTCTGCGGGCATTGACCCGATCGGCGAGCATGCCCAGCGGGAAAATCAATATGAACGAAGTTAACGGAAATAAAGACATAAGGCCGCCGATGCCCGTTTCATTCACCCCGACCGACTTCAGATAAAGCGGCAGATAGAAACGATAATTCAAAAAACAAAAGGCGAATAGAAAATTCAGAAAAGGAAATATCAACGAATTTGGATTTTGCAACCCACCGCCTTCAAAAGGATCCCCATTAAATTGATGCATAGCGGAATACATAGACCGGCCGTTATTCTCCAGTGCGTATTTTCAGCCAAAATGAAAATTTCAGGCTAAAAGATTAAGGTAGAATTCGGTTATTGCAGAGCTTAGGGTTAACATGTTTTCCTCTTTTCGTCGAGCAAGCCTGAAAAAAGGGCCTGCGTCGTGAAAGTGGATTTTTAAGCGGGTAATGAGAAATCGTCTCTTGCAAAGCAAAACGTGGTTTTGAATTGCGATTGAATTTTTTATTGTTTCAACCGTGTCCTGAAGTTCATACGAGTCATACGACCCGTAGGGCCATATAGCCTGAAAGACTTCTAATAAAAAACCTCCTTTTGTGCCCCTCCCTTTTTTTATGTTGTACCTCTTGCTTGTTTCTGCTTCTCTGCTTCTTGACATTACATATCTTTTGGACTTATTCTATATAATGGGTATGGCTATTTCAAAAAAAGAATTGCTGAGTGGAACACCTGTATTGGTGACGGGGCTGGACTATTCCAATATCAACCTCTCGCCCAAGGAGGCATTTCTATTATCGCGCATCGACGGCAACATGAAGGTCTCCGACATCATAAAAGTCAGCTCGATGGAATTGGAGGAGACTTTATCTGCGATCCTTTCTCTGGCGTTGAAAGAAGTCGTTAAATTCAGGGAGTTTGGTCTTGATGAGATAATGGGTTCCCCTCCACCCAGGCCTGCTGCCAAGCCCAAGCGCGCCGCCCCCAAGCCTCCGGTTAAAAAAGCGGCCCCACCAAAGCCTTCTGCGCCCAAGCCCGGTCCACCTCCTGCTGCGGAACCGCCACCTCCTGCCGCTGAACCTCCGCCTGCCGCCGAACCTCCCCCCGAACCGGAGCCTGCCCCTGCCCCTAAGGCGGCGCCTCCACCACGTCGGCGAGCCAGACCGACCAGACCGGCTGGAGAGGCGAAATCGGCAGCGCCGCAATTGATACAACCTCTTTACCAAGGCGAGGAAATAATTGAGGAAGACCTGTCCGATTTGGCTCTCCAGGGAACCCTCAATGAGTTACCGTTCCCCGAGCTTTTGGGACGACTCTATGTTGATAAGGCAACCGGCATTCTGCGCGTAATCCACAGAAAAGATACGGGATACAAGGAAATATATTTGCGAAGCGGTTCCCCGGTTTTTGTGGGAGGAACCTATATAGTCGAAAAGGAATGCCTCGGACAATTGCTGAAGATAGCAGGTAAGATAACCTCCTACGACTTGTCCCGATCCCTCGAGAAGGTCAGGGGAGGAATACTCCAGGGAGATGCGCTCATCGAATTGGGCGTTATTAACCGCAAGATACTCTCTTCCGCTCTCAAGTGGCAGGCCGAACTGAAACTTGCCGAAATTTTTACATGGAAGGAAGGTATGGGGAGCTACGAGTTTTACCGCACCGCAACCTTCCAGAGAGACTTCATCCCTGTTCAGGTTTCTCTGGGCGCCTTGATCTTGAAGGGCATAAAGCGGGGGTTTTCTCTTAATATCGTCGACGCGCGCATTGACTCGCTAAAGGACAAGTACGTCATCAAGCTATCCAAACCCGAGTTCGATCCCACAAGCCTCAATTTCCAATTGCCCGAACAGCGTGTGTATGAGAAAGTCATCGACGGAGATCGCACCGTAAAAGAGGTTGTGGAAGAGGCGCAGATGGATTACCAGCATGTAAGGCAACTTTTGTATGCATTGTTCGTCACACACCTTGTGGATTTCAGGGATAATCCCGCCGGTGGGACGGACGAGGAAAAAGTCATTGGTGATCTGAAATCACGATTGACCCTCTCTCAGAAAGGCAACTATTTCGACTGTCTCGGTATACATTGGACCGGGGTCGGATGGAAGGTCCAGGAAGGTTGGGAAAAAATTCAACGTCTTTACGGCCCCAAGTCCAAGTACCAACAAATCGGCGTGCCGGAAATTATAGAACAGGCGAAACAAATATATGATATGGGGAAAAAAGCTTATGAAGCGCTTATTGACGACCAGAAAAGAGCGGCGTACCGCAGGGAGATATTCAACGAGACTAAATTGAAATTATCCGCCGACCTGCAATACCAGCAAGCCGAATCGCAACTTTTGTGGAAGGAAGACTATCGTGGCGCTGTGGAGATATTGGAGAGCGCTGCGGAATTGGTACCCAACAACTGGGTCGTCCAGGCGGCTTATGCCTGCGCTTTGATTAAAAAATGTTATCCCAAAGAGCAGGAAAAGTGCCGAGAGGGCGAAAAACTACTTATGCGCGCCCTGAACGCCGCGAGTTCAAACGACGTAGTGCATTTTTATGCCGGGCACGCTTATTGGGCCTTGCATCGCACCTCGAAAGCGCAAAGCGAATTCGAAGCGGCGATAAGATGCAATCCTAAAAACATCGACGCCAAGAAAGCACTTCGCGCAATGGCAAAAGGTGGCTGAACCTGCCCCGTAACTCCGTGCTCCAACTAATCATTTCACAATATTACTTGGCGTACTCGACCGATCGAGTTTCCCGTACGACCGTAACTTTTATCTGGCCCGGGTATGTCAGTTCATTTTCGATTTTCCGGGCGATATCTTTGCTCAGGACCAAGGCGTCTTCGTCGCTCACCTCGTCACTTTCGACAATGATGCGAATTTCCCGCCCCGCTTGTATTGCGTAGCTTTTACCGATTCCTTCAAATGAGTTTGCGATCTTTTCGAGTTCTTCGAGGCGCTTGACGTAAGTTTCAAGCATTTCTCTTCGGGCGCCGGGTCTGGCGCCGCTGAGCGCGTCGGCGGCCTGCACAAGTATGGCCATGATCGATTGCGGCCCGTCATCGTGATGACCGGCAATGGCGGTAACAATGTTGGGCTTTTCACCGTATTTACGCGCCAGTTCGCCGCCTATCTGAGCGTGAGGCCCTTCGACCTCATGGTCTACGGCTTTTCCTATGTCGTGAAGTAACCCTGCACGCTTGGCCTCCTTCACGTTCAATCCCAACTCGCCTGCCATAATTCCGCACAAGAAACCCACCTCCATGCTATGCTGGTACTGGTTCTGGGCATAAGAGGTGCGATACTTGAGCCTGCCGAGCAACTTTATCAATTCAGGGTGTATGCCGTGCAACCCCATATCGAATATAGCTTGCTGTCCCGCGGATTTGATGGAGTCCTCGACTTCTTTTTCCGCCTTTTTCGCCACTTCTTCGATCCGAGCAGGATGTATTCTGCCGTCGGAGATGAGTTTTTCGAGTGTCAGCCTCGCCACCTCGCGTCGAATAGGGTTAAATGCGCTTATCACCACCGCCTCGGGAGTGTCGTCAACTATAAGGTCTATACCGGTGAGTGACTCAATGGTGCGTATATTGCGTCCTTCCCTGCCGATTATACGGCCTTTCATCTCGTCGTTCGGCAACGGCACCACGCTGACCGTCCTTTCGGCCACGTAATCGCCCGAATATTTCTGAATGGCCAGGGAAACAATCTTTTTCGATATTTTTTCGCTTTCCTCGCGAGTTTCGTCTTCGATCTGCTTGATCCTTTTCGCGGCCTCGTGCTTAGCCTCGGTGATCATGCTATCCATGAGTTGACGTTTCGCTTCAATGGAGGACATGCCGGCAATTTTTTCAAGTCGCGCCTGGGTCTCATCGATCATTCGGTTAAGTTGCTTTTCCAAATCTTCAAGAGCTTTTTCCCTTTTTGTGACATTCTTTTCCCTGTTGGAGATGTCCATTTCCTTATGGTCAAGCAGGTCTACCTTTTTGTCGAGATTTTCTTCCTTGTGAAGAAGCCTCTTTTCGAGATTGCCAAGTTCTTTCCTCTTTTCCTTAACTTCCTTTTCAATCTCCTGTTTGGCCTGGAACACGGTGTCTTTGGCCTGTAGTTCGGCTTCTTTGAGGGTATTTTTCGATTGTTTCGTGGCATCTTCCAATATTCGTTCCGCTTCGGAACGAGCGCCCTGAGCGCGGTGGCGTTGAAACCGGACTATAAGAAACCATCCCAAACCCACCCCTGCCGACAGGGCCACCAGCGCCGTTAATATATATCCAGCCAAGATTTTACCTCCCTTCAGGGAATCGCAGGATACCTGATTCCGTCACCAGGCAATCCAGACGTTGATCGTTTTTTTCCAACGGCAACTCCTCCACAATCTGGAAGTCGTATGCCAAACCCATACGAACCACGCTATCAGGCAGGTTCGCGAGCATCCTGTCATAAAATCCACCGCCCATTCCCAATCTGCCACCGTTTCGGTCAAAAGCAACGCCCGGCAATATAACCATGTCGGCTCTATCCAGCGGCGTCAAACCGGCCTCCGGCGGCGGCTCGGGAATGTCCCATTCCCCAAGCGCCATGTCTTCGAGGCGGTCGACCACCCCGAAATGAAGCAAGTTGCGTTTTCTGTCAGTGCGCGGATAAAGCACCGTTTTTCCCCCAACGAGAGCGGCATGAAAGATGTCGTCAGTGTCCACTTCGCCGAAACATGCCCGGTAAAGAGCCAGAGTATTCGCGCGACCGAACTCTTGTGAGCCGATTACCCATTTCGTTGCGGCGCGCGATTTTTCGCGAATTTCTTCTTCACCAATGGACTTGCGCCGAGCACGCATACTCGAACGCAGCCGTTTCTTGGCACTGCGCCTTTCTTCCATATTCTTCTTTTAAGGAAGGAGGAAAGTATCCGGTGACGGGATTAGAGTGATGTGTACCTTTACGCTAGATAACGATCCAGTCGTTCGATATGGTTGTTTATTTTTTTTACCGCGTACACTTTTTCTCTAATTCTTGCCTCGCTGTAAATACCTGACATATTTATCAGCGGAGCTTCGGCTCCGTAACGGACTATGTTTTCCCCCCACATTATTCACCTGTTGAATCCCCTTAAAATCCTTCAAGGCCGGGGATAAGAACCTTTTCACCAAAAACGTAGCCGGCTTAACAAAAATCCCTGCCGATGCCGGGTTTACATACAATATACAAAAATCTCGACTCCGATAACGACCCCCAAAAGCTTTGGTCCTTGGTGTAAGGAATAATAACCCCCAAGGGGATTCCCTTCTATTCGTCCGGCTCCGTTAATCTTGATCATTCACCTCGCGGCGGATAAGTTCCAAGAGCCTATCGGACCTTTCTTCGACTTCCTTTCTTGTTCTATCAGCTTTTTCTCTTTGTTTGAAAAATTCCTCTGCAATGTTCAGAGCCGCCAGCACGGCCGCCTTTTCACGGGAAGTGGATCGTCCCTCGGATACGGCCTCGTGCATTCTTTCATCCACGTACCGTGCTATTTCAAGCACTTCGTGCTCGGGAGCGTCACTTTTAACCTCGAAATCCTCTCCCAGGATATCTACCCGAAACCTTCTCATAGCCCCCTTCAACTTTGCAGCAACGCAGTACTAATTTGGTACCGATTCGAGCAACTTTATAAGCTCGTCCACTCGATCCAGCGCCTCAATTCGCTTCTCCTTATCGGTATGGAGTTCTTCTTCCAGCGTTGCCGAATGCTCTTTTTCTTTAGCAAGCTCTTTTTTTACCGACTCGTGCTCCTCCTTTAGCGTGTTGTATTTTTCTATAAGTTCCTTAACTTTTTTTTCCAGTTCTGCAAACCGTTTCAAATCCATCGATTGATAACCTATGCCCGTTTTAAGGGCGTCAAATAACATTTACTCTTCATATCATACCATTTTAGCTTGATTTTTGCAATTTGCAAATGGTCAAAAACAAAAACTCTTTATCGAAAGCGTGGTGGTGAAAGCCGGATGTAAAAATTTAAGAGGCCAACGCCTCAAACAGCCCAGTATGCACTGGACAGTCCGAGGCGGGCATAATCGGCGCCGCCGCTTCTCCGACCGGTCAATATGCGCAAGCCACCTCCTGGTTGGAAACGGCGGTCCCGGCTCCATGGGATACGGCATGGGAGGCTCCTTACAATACAACTTGTAATGGGGGACTTGATTTTCCGTGCGGAGAATACTGGATAAATAGTTATTATGATCCGCAAGTAGCTTCCGTTCCCGTGTCCCAAAGCATCAGAGATCAATGGGATACACAACATGGCGGTTCGCCTTTATCTCCATGGGATGGCTTTTATCACCTGCCCAACCCTATGGACGGCAACCCGCGCCCGTCGCCTCCGGGCGGGGATTTCGACATGGGCGCTTATGAGTACCAGTGGCTGTGAGGGTATTATCCTCGGGCGGGCGGATACAAAAAAAGAGGGGAAAAGGAAACAATTTCCCCCTCTGACTTTTACTGCTTTTCAATACTATACGGTCTTGGAGTCGGCAGGAGCCTGTGGTTTTCCACTCGAACCCCTGGCTCCCTGATTCCTCGAATCCTTCTAATTCCAATCAGCGCTTGGAGTACTGGAACCGTTTTCTTGCTTTTTTTCTGCCGTACTTTTTTCGTTCGACGATTCTGTCGTCTCGAGTGAGGAACCCCGCGCGTTTGAGGATTTTTCTCAAGTCGGGGTCGGCTTCGATAAGCGCCCGTGATATGCCGTGCTTGATTGCTCCCGCCTGTCCGCCGGCGCCGCCGCCTTTTACGTTGACCTGGATATCGAACCGTTCGAGCGTGTTTGTGAGTTCGAGCGGCTGCCTGATGATCATCCTTAACGTTTCGCGGCCGAAATACTTATCGATATTTAGCTTATTCACGACAATCTTGCCGGAGCCGGGCTTTATTCTGACCTGCGCTACCGACGTTTTTCTTCTTCCAGTCGCTCCGTATATGGCTTCTTCCATCATGATTTTTATCGACCTTTATTGAATTTCGAGTGGTTCGGGTTTTTGCGCCTCATGAGGGTGCTCCGGCCCGGCGTACACTTTCAGTTTTTTGAGAAGGTGCCGTCCGAGCCTGTTTTTCGGCAGCATCCCTTTTACCGCGTGTTGTATGAGCATCTCCGGATGCTTTTCGATCAATTTCCCGGCGGTAATTTCCTTTATTCCACCGGGGTATTCCGTGTGCCGGTAATATTTTTTCTGGGACGTTTTGTTCCCCGTCAGGCGTATTTTTTCGGCGTTGACCACCACAACAAAATCGCCCGTGTCGACATGTGGAGTGTAGGTGGGTTTGTTCTTACCCCGCAACATGTCTGCAATACGGGTTGCAATCCGACCCAAAACCTTACCGTCCGCGTCGATCACCCACCATTTCTGTTCCACTTCCCCGGGTTTGGCGCTGTATGTTTTCTTCATTGTTGATTGCTCCAAATTAGCAAAGATATGAGGATAATAGGAATCCTCGCAGTGTCAAGGACGGGTTGCAATTTGATGATATCGGTTGACGGCGTATGTGCGCGGTTTTACCCTTCGGGGTGAGGTGCGATAATTTTGGGCCGAAAGAAAACCGAGGCGGGTGTTGAGTCGAGTTCCGGCAAAAAGGTCGTAGCTCGCAACAAAATCGCCCGCGTAAGGTACGATATAGAGAAAGTCGTCGAGGTGGGCGTGGCGCTCGTCGGCACCGAGGTAAAAAGCCTCCGGGCGGGAACGGCAAACCTGCGGGACGCTTACGCCGATATAAAGAACGGAGAGGTTTTCCTCGAAAATTGCCATATAGCTCCCTACGCTTTCGGTAATATATCCAACCATTCCCCGTTGCGGCCGCGCAAGTTATTGTTGCATAAAAAGGAAATTAGAAAACTCGTCGGAAAGGTGGCGGAGAGAGGATACACATTGATACCTCTCGAGATATACTTCGTTCGGGGCAAGGCGAAGGTCGCACTCGGACTGGGCAAGGGGAAAAGGTTTTTCGACAGGCGTGAAGAAATTCGCCGCAGGGATATCGACCGGGAGACGGAAAGGGAAAGGCGGCGATACCGTTGAGCGGCCTTTGGTGAATTATGGGCAAATGATATGAAGAGAATCTTCAAGCCGTTTTTATTGATCACTCTCCGGCGAAAATGCTTTCGGGCCGGCCGGGCGTTCGAGTGGAAACGGTCAACTTCTGCTATTATTTTATGAAATTCAGTTCAATTGAGAAAGTGGGCATAGGTAATAGATGGCATTTAACTCTTTAATTTTTCTCCTGTTTTTTTCGGCCGTCTTTTTTATTCACCGCTTGCCCCTGTCCTGGAAGGCTAAAAAGACCAATCTTCTTATAGCCAGTTACATTTTTTATTCGGCATGGAACCCGGTTTATGTCGTATTGATCTGGATATCCACAGCCGTCGACTGGTTGGTTGCCGGACGAATGCCCGGTACAAAAGGGCCGACGCGAAGGCGACTCTTGCTTTTGACAAGTCTGATTGTAAACCTCGGGCTGCTGAGCTATTTCAAATATGGCACGTTTTTCCTCGACAATTTCATAAAGTTTTTAGCCTTTTTTAATATTGAGTTTCGCGCCGCCGCTCCTGATATCGTATTGCCCATCGGCATATCATTTTATACCTTTCAGTCCATCTCTTATACGATTGAGGTTTATCGGGGCAAGATAAAACCATGGGGATCATTTTTGGATTTTGCTCTCTTCGTTACATTTTTTCCACAACTGGTGGCCGGGCCTATCGTGCGCGCCAGTCACTTTCTTCCGCAATGCCTTAAACCGCGTAAGGCTACTCCGAGGCAACTTGCCTGGGGATTTTCCCTGCTGACCGTTGGTATTTTTCAAAAGGAAATTCTGGCCGATTTATTGATAGCCCCTGTTGTCGATAAAGTCTATTCCGCTGCGGCCCAAGTGGGATTTTTAGGGGCTTGGATCGGGACTCTGGGATTTTCCGCTCAAATCTTTTTTGATTTTGCCGGATACTCCACCTGCGCGATCGGAGTGGGTATGTGTCTTGGATTCGCGCTTCCCGACAATTTCCATTTTCCTTATGCTTCCATCGGTTTTCGAGATTTCTGGCGCCGATGGCATATTTCCTTGTCTACCTGGCTTCGTGACTATCTTTACATCCCGCTGGGCGGGAATCGTAAGGGTAGGGGGCGTACACAAGTCAATATGCTTATAACAATGCTTCTGGGAGGGCTCTGGCATGGGGCATCGTGGCGGTTTGTGGCTTGGGGCGGTCTCCATGGGCTTTATATTATCTTGGAAAGAATCATTCGCCATTTCTGGGGAGATCTTGCTCTAACCAAGAAATTGCCGGTGCGTATTCTGCTTTGCCTTTTGACATATCTTTTGGTGTGCGTTGCCTGGGTCTTCTTTCGGTCTCCGGATATCGGAAGCGCTTTCCATCTTGTTGCCGTCATGTTTGTGGGAGGGATCAATGAACTCGCTCTTAGTGAATTCGAGATTGCCGGCGTTTTGCTGGTGACCGCCTTTCTATTAACCTCACATTGGATGCTCCGTGATTCCAACCTTGAAGAAGCCGTAAGTCGAATTCCCTGGTGGCTTGTTGCAGTAATGTTGAGCGGGATGCTTTTCACGCTTATTCTTCAACCTGGAGACAATCGTGCCTTTATCTACTTCCAGTTCTAACCGGCGCCTTCCCGATAGGCCTTGGGGAAGAATATGGCTGCTGACCG
>Ga0180431_10003825_pt1 | contig 19039 bp, 22 predicted proteins | sample SS_ome_11_FD_132459 | JGI IMG/M metagenome (GOLD analysis project Ga0180431, IMG submission 132459) | Hypersaline lake sediment archaeal communities from the Salton Sea, California, USA - SS_1_MS_1 metaG | ecosystem: Environmental > Aquatic > Non-marine Saline and Alkaline > Hypersaline >... | reverse complement strand
TGACTTGGTCGCCGGACGGTGAGTTGGTGGCAATCGGGATGAGTAATCTGACTCTGGCTAGTGCTCAGACCCAGCTGGTGGACGTAAATTCCGGCGAGCGTAAGGCAGTGGTTAGCGGCTATAATTTGCACTGGGATCCGGAAGATCCGGAGAAAATAATATTTACCCGTCACCAATACTACGGTCCGCCGGATTACGGGTCATTTGAGGAGACGATTTCAGTTAACCAGTCAGATTTACTAGCTGCTGGCGATTTCCGCGATGATATTCCGCATGAGGTTATTGGGACAGGAGAGATCACCGTTACCGAAGGTACAGGCTCCGAAAATATTTTGCAAACAGCTGCCTGGGATGATCAGGAAATAATAATAAAAGTTGTCGACGGTAAGCCTTCGCTATATCTTTCCCCGGGAGGGGACAGCGAAATTGTGAACCTGCTGGTTTCCGAAGATGTCATAGTAGATGCCTTTGCCCTGAATCCCGCCGGTGATAAAATAATTTATCGGGAGGTGAAGACTGATTTGGATGAGCTGGGTAATTGGGAGGCGGATGATTCTAATACTCGTTTTCTGATAGCTGATTTAAAAAAGACAGATTAACAATTATTTACAAAATATATGCAAATTGAAGTCAGGATTCGGGCCAAAATTGACAATCCCGAGGTGTTAGCCCAAAAAATTGAAGAAATGGGCGGGTACTTTGAGGGTTCAGTGTCATCGGTAAGTTCTTATTATGGTGAAGACCTCTTTTCCAAAAATGACACCCAGGTCAGGATAGTGGAATATAATTACCCGGAAGGCATGGAAAAAATATACCTCACTTACAAAGGTCCGAAAGAAGAAGACGGCCGTGAGGAAATGCGGGAAATTTTTGGGGAGATGAAGCGCAACTCCAAGATTTTTGAGAAATTAGAGTTGACCGAGCGTGACTTCACTACCCCGATTGATGCCGAAAAAGTCTTGGAGAAGAACGGGCTCAAGAAGTTTGTCGAGGTAAAAATTTCGAACGAAAAACGATATCGTTATGGAGTTTTCGAAATAAAAATATTCCGTATTGATAATCTTGGCCAGGGTTTTATTGAAATTGAACTGAATGTCGCCTGGCCTAAAGACATTCCGCAGGCTAAGGATGAGATATACAAGTTGATGGACCAGATGGGGGTCAGCCGGGATAAAGAAGTAAGTGAGGATGGAGTAGAACTAGTATATAAAAATAAGGATAAAGGCTAAAATTATGAGTTTGGGTAAATTATTTTTCGGGATTGTTTTGCTTCTGGTCGGTGTTATTTTTATTCTCGATACCTTTGGAGTCATTGTTGACGCCTGGCGGCTATGGCCGTTGATTGTAATTGTTGCAGCTATATTCATAATCATCGGAGCTTTTATCGCTCCCAAGCCTTGGTACAAAACTGAAGAGGGTTGGCAAAATTTCGCCAACAAGATGGAGAAGAAATACGGTGATCCGGAGAAGTGGGAGAAATTTGGTGAGCGGATGGAGAAGAAATTTGGTGACCCGGAAAAATGGGAAAGAGTCGGAAAGAAGATGGAGAGGGAATTTGAGAAAGAGTTTGATGAAGATGATCAAAAGAAGTCTGGAGATTGATGGTAAATCACAGCTCCTTTTACGTAATACTGGAAAATGTACGCAGCCTCTATAATGTGGGGGCTGCGTTTCGTACTTCTGACGGATGTAATATCAGCAAGCTCTATCTGGCAGGTTTCACCGGCTGTCCGCCGCGGCAGGAGATATCCAAGACGGCGCTGGGCGCCGAAGACCAAGTTCCTTGGGAGCATGTCGATGACGCCCTGCAAGCTATCGAGAAGCTGCGCCAAGAAAACACCTGTCAGATCGTTGGTGTAGAAAAGACCCCGAAAAGTGTTTCGTATACCGATTTCCGGTTTTCTTTTCCGACCTGTCTGGTATTCGGTAACGAAATTATGGGGGTTTCTCAGGCGACACTGGCAGCCTGTGATGAAGTAGTACACATTCCGATGCTGGGTAGCAAAGAATCTCTCAATGTAGCAACCGCTTATGGAGTGGTACTGTATGAATTGCTTCGCCAATATCAGAACGCAAAACGCAAAACGTAAAATTAATTTTGCGTTTTACACTAAGCTTAAAGAAAGCCCCCTCACACTCAGAATGAGCGTGAGGGAGGCTCGCGATCAGGGTGATCGCTTTTTTGTTTGGGTTTTTTGTCTACGCTTGTCCCAATCGTTTTTCAGGATGCCGAGCTGAATCAAATCGTGGTAGCGGCCGTTCTTGAAGATGGCCTGGCGAGTACGTCCCTCTACTTGGTAGTCGCACTTTTCCGAGTAACGCAGCGAGCGGCCGTTGGAATCCAACGCGGCACTACCAATGCGGTTCAAGTTTAAGGTGTTGAAAGCGTATTCCAGCAACAACATCTTAGCCTCAGTCCCAAATCCTTGCCCGCGGTTGGTCGGGTCGCCGATCAATGTCCCGGTTACAGCCGAACGATTGACCCAGTCAAGGTCATGTAGACCGATGGTGCCGATAAATTCATTTCCGTCTTTGCGAACGATGGCGAGCACGACGTTTTTTGGGGACTTGCTGGCTTCGTTGGCGTCTTCGAAAAACTTCTTTTCGCCCACGCGGGTGATAGGAAAGTCTCCGGAGCCAATGAACGGACGGATTTCGGGGCTGTTGATCCAACGCTGACAAGTTGCCAGATCGGTTTCCTCGTCGAGCGGTCGCAGGTAAACCCTTTCCCCCTCGAGAAAGACTACGTTGGTCTTTTCCATACATTTTTTCTCCTTTCCTTTGCTCCCCTCATTCTGAGCATGAGGGGACTTCTAAAAATAAAGACCGGCAACACTTTGCTGCCGGCTTAGTATCGGAAAGAAGAATGCTTTTTAAGAGTGCTTATTTTTTCCCAACACAAAGTCGACAGCAAGGCTTATGGCACACAGAATGGAGACATAGGCCGGGCCGTTCTTCATAAACTTTTGGTTGTGGAAAAAATTCGTCATGGTTAAACTCTACCATGTTTTTGTGGTCTGTCAAGCTACTACTCAGAAAAAGCTTTCCGAGGGGTAAAAATTGCCGGTTTACAGTGCTCTCAAACGGTGCTACAATATCCTTCTATGTCTTTCCAGAAAACTGACAAACCTGGATTTTATTGGGATCCCGAAACTTGCAAGCAATGTGATGTCTGCCAGAAACTTTGCCCGCAAGGCGGTCTTAAGCTGGTTGGCGGCAAACTGGAGCCGGATGTGGAAAAATGTAACTTATGTGGTATTTGCGCCTTGCATTGCCCGGATCGGGCCATCAAAATAGATAAAACGCAAAATTAGTTTTTGCGCTTTGTGTTTTGAATTTCGCGTTATGAAAAAACTAGTACAAGGAAATGAAGCTACCTTTTTAGGCGCCCGCAAGGCCGGGGCTGATTTTTTCGCGGGCTATCCGATAACTCCTTCCAATGAAATTATGGCTACCGCTGCCAAGTATGCCAGCACTAACGAAGATTTCACCTTTTTGCAGATGGAAGATGAGATTGCCAGTGCCACGGCTATTATCGGCGCTTCACTCGCCGGAGCCAAATCCTTTACAGCGACTTCCGGACCGGGTTTTTCTCTGATGCAAGAAAGCATCGGTCTAGCCTACATGACGTCAACACCGACTGTCTTTGTTGATGTTCAGCGGGTCGGGCCTTCAACCGGTATGCCGACATATCCTGCCCAGGGTGATGTCTTGCAGGCTAAGCACGGCTCTCACGGCGACTATACCTCAATTGTGCTGGCTCCCAATTCCGCGGCGGAATCTTTTCAGTACACGGCCACCGCTTTCAACGTGGCCGAAGAGGCCGAGGCTCCCGTAATTGTTCTGACAGACGGATTCGTCGGCCATCTTGAGGAAACCGTAGATCTGGATAAAATTGAAGTGCCAAATCCAGCTCCACGCCGGCGTAAGCCGCTTGGTACCGGCAAACGCCATTTTACCGGTTTGCTGTCCGATGAAGAGGGAATACCAAAAACAGCCGATCCGGCGGAATACCGGAAGTGGTACTGGGGCAAAAAGAAACAGGTTGAAGCGACTGCAGCTAAGTATGAGTTGTTCGAATATATTGAGAACAAAAATAGTGACACTTTGCTGATTTCCTTCGGGATTACCTCGCGGGTATTGTTGCCTCTGAAGGAAGAGTATGGTTATTTCCGACCAATACGTCTTTTCCCGATCCTGGGCGAGCAATTGCAGAAAGTCGCGGCTGATTATAAAAACATTGTGGTTGTGGAAGCCAATGACGGTCAGTTTGCCGGCGAGGTGGAGCACGCCATGTCCCGTCCGGTCAAGCGGCTACCGCTGCTCGGTGGCGAATTAAGTTCATCTCTAATTGCCAAAGAACTGAAAAATGTCTGTTGAAGCTAGCCAATTGATCAAACAGAAGAGAATGCCCACGTTGTGGTGCCCGGGTTGTGGTATCGGCATCATTTTTCACCAATTGGTTGACGTTATGGCTGGCGCCGGTTTAAATCATGAGAACTCTACGGTAATTTCCGGAATCGGTTGCACCGGGCGGATGGCTGGATACTTTGATCTTGATTCAATTCACACCACTCACGGTCGGGCTATTCCTGTGGCTGAGGGTATTGTTCGCCATCGCCCAGATCTCAATGTGATTGTGGCTTCTGGTGATGGAGATCTCACCAGCATCGGCGGCAATCATTTGTTACATTCCTCCCGTCGCAATACCAACATAACGGTTATTTTAGTCAACAACGAGATTTACGGTATGACCGGGGGACAAACTGCTCCAACGACCCAGCCGGGGAGTATCACCCAAACGGCGCCAGCCGGTTCCGAGCACGAAGCCATCAATGTGCAGGGTGTAATAACTTCTAATCCCAATTATTTCTATGCCCGCTCTACTGTCGGCCATGTTCCGCATCTGAAAAAATGTATCAAGGAAGCACTCGCCTGGGAGGGCTTCAGCTTGGTTGATATCAAGGCCAATTGCCCGGAAAGGTTTGGCAAAATGAACAAAATGAAAAGCCCGGGGGATATGATTTTGGCGTTGAAAGAGGGTTTCAAGATAAACGCTAAGCCGGAAGGATTACTGGCAGACGACGAAATTGGAATAATTACAAAATGATTAAGCTATGTTAGATTCAGCCCAAATAATTGTTGCCGGAACCGGCGGTCAAGGTGTCAAAAGCCTGGCTAAGATTTTGGGTACACTGCTGGTGCAGATTGACTATGATGTGACAGTGATTGTAAAGTATGACGCGGCCTCCCGGGGCGGCACTATTTATGCTTATATAGTCTTTAACAAAGACAAAGTGGAAAACCCCGTTATTGACGAAGGCGATTTCCTGCTCGATTTGGCCAATACACCGCGTGATTTTAAAGCTAAGAAACGAATCGCTCAAAAAGGTGTCAAACCAGATCAGCCGGCTGATTTTTACGATTTCTTTGGCACCGGCCGCAAAAAATTTGGCAAGCCGATCTACGGCAACTCAATTGCCTTGGGGACACTGTTGGCGTATTTGGAAGCGGATTTAGGAAAAATGGACATTAGGGCTGCGCTGCCAAAGAAATTACCGGATGACAATGTTAATGCTGTTAAAATGGGCTACGAAATGAAAAACAAATGACTCTCACTGTCGGCCAACAAGGACAAATCAAGCGGCAACTAGCTGCTCACCAGCACGCTCGGTACGAAACTGATATCGAACTGGATACTGGTGAGTTTTTGGAAAATTTTATTGTGTATCCCTATGTGCTACGTCCGGAAACAGTGGCCGCCGGTCACCTGGCGCGCTGGCTAAAACAGCACCCAGAACTTTATCAGGATAAAGTGGCGCTAGATATGGGGTCAGGCAGCGGCATTCAGGGAGTAGTGATGGGTAGCTACGGGGCCAGCTGGGTGGTTTTCTCTGATGTCTATCCGCCGGCCGTGGCCAACACCCGTGCCAATGTCCTCCGGTTTGATTTAGCTGAGAAGGCCAAAGTTTTCTGGGGAGATCTATTTGAAAAGATCGAATCCCAGTTTGATCTAATTGTCTTCAATCATCCATTTTTTGCGGACGATCCGCGGGAGAATGAACCTGTATCGGGAGCCATGCTGGATTCCGGCGAGCTGCTGCAGCGTTTTTTGCGCGAAGCCCAAAACTATCTACAACCCGGCGGTCTGATTGTCATGCCTTTCTGGCATTTTGCCGGCGCAACGAACGATCCGGCTAAATATGTTGATCAGTATGGTCTGGAAATTGCCGGCCAGGATATCTTTGATCTTGACACCGAGCTACACCAAGGGCCGATGTCTGTTTATCAACTGCAATATGAATCTTAAGGAATATCAAGGTAAAGAGCTTTTTGAAGAGTACGGGATAAAAACCCCGGGCGGAGTTGTGTTACGAAAAGGTGATAAAACCCCAGGTGAAGTCGGGGACATGGGTGAAAAAGTGACGATCAAGGCGCAGGTTGCTAAGGGGAAAAGGAAAAAGGCCGGGGCAATCGTTTTTGTCGATAATGATAAAGATATTGTCCAAAAAGAGGTTGACCGAATTTTCGGTCTGGAGGTCGGGGGGTTGCCGGTGTCAGAAATTCTGATATACGGCTTTCTGAAGGTTAAGAACTTCATGTACTTGGCAATTACCCTGGATCGGGTTAATCGCTGTCCGATTGTGGTTTTTTGTGAGGAAGGGGGCGTGGATATTGAGGAGACGGCGGAGAAAAGCCCTGAGAAAATTCAAAAATTCAAAATTCAAAATTCAAAAGAAATCGAAAATTTAAAATCCAAAATTCCTGCAGGGCTAATTCCTGTCGTTGAGAAGATTTATAAGCTGTTTGTAGAGAAGGATTGCACTTTGGTGGAAATAAATCCGATCTCGGAGCTTGAGAAGGGAGGTTATATTGCGCTTGATTCCAAAGTTGTTATTGATGACAACGCGCTATTTCGGCACGAAGAGCTTACTAAGTTTAAAACTGATGATTATACAGATTTAGAAAAGGAAGCCAAAGATAATGATTTGTCATATGTTGAGCTCGACGGTGATATTGCAGTTATTGGCAATGGAGCGGGACTGGTGATGGCAACTCTTGATACTTTGGCGCACTTCGGTGGCCGGGTAGCTAATTTCTTGGATGTCGGCGGTGGCGCCAACGCTGCTCAAATGAAAAAAGCGCTCACAATAGCGCTCAAGAAACCAGGCGTCGAAAAGATTTTCATAAATATTTTCGGTGGCATCACTAGAGCCGATGAGATCGCACAGGGACTGGTTGATTATTGTCAGGAAAATGATTTGCAGATTCCGGTGGTGTTGCGGGTGGTGGGTACGCATGAGAAAGGTGCTAAGCAGATATTGGTAAAAGCTGGAATAGACTTTTCAGATGATATGGAGACGGCAGCTAAAAAAGTTGTAGAAATATAATGTCTATTCTTATAAACAAAGAAACTGATTTCATTGTCCAGGGAATCACTGGTTCCCAGGGGGCTTTTCATACCAAGTTGATGCTGGATTACGGCACAAAGATTGTAGCTGGGGTGACGCCTAAGAAGGGCGGTGAAAATGTTCATGGGGTGCCGGTTTTTGATACAGTAGCCGAATGTAAAACGCAAAATGTAAAACGCAAAATTGCGTGGTCGATTTTGTTTGTGCCGGCGCCGTTTGTAAAAGGTGCGGCCGAAGAAGCTCTTAACGCAGGACTAAATTTGATTATTATTACTGAAGGTGTGCCGGTGCACGATGCGATAGCGATTGTGCAAATGGCAGCTGAGAAGCAGCTGAAAGTGATCGGTCCCAATTGCCCAGGGTTGATTACACCGGGAGAGTGCAAAGCCGGCATCATGCCCGGGCAAATATTCAAGCCTGGTCAGACCGGCGTGGTGTCTAAATCGGGAACTCTAACTTATGAAGTAGTTGATCATTTAACGAAGGCTGGTGTTGGTCAAAGTACCTGTGTCGGTATCGGGGGCGACCCGATCACCGGAACCAGCTTCACTGATGTTTTAGGGCAGTTTGAAGCAGACCCGGGCACAGAGAAAATCGTCCTGATAGGTGAGATTGGAGGTAATCTGGAAGAAGTGGCAGCTGAATATATCAAGGAGAATGTAACTAAACCGATAGTGGCTTATATTGCCGGCCAGACCGCTCCGCCCGGTAAAACTATGGGTCACGCGGGTGCTGTTGTGTCAGGAAAGTCAGGTACGGCTAAGTCTAAACAGGAGGCCCTAGAAGCCGCCGGAGCCAAAGTAGCCATTCTTCCTAGTCAGGTAGCTGAACTGCTGAAAAATGCTTGACACGCTTTTTGGCTTCTGCTAAATTCATCTTGCGCTAACAAGCGCTTTTTAAATACACTTTATAGTTGCGCCTGTAGCTCAGGGGGAGAGCGCCCGAGTAACGACCAGGAGGTCACCGGTTCAAATCCGGTCAGGCGCAAATTTCAGTAGCCCACATAGCTCAAGCGGTAGAGCATTCGCTTGGTAAGCGGAAGGTTCCTGATTCGGGTCTAGGTATGGGCGGAGAAACTCGGCGCGTAGCGCAGTTGGTAGCGCGCCTGACTCGGGCTCAGGAGGTTGGGGGTTCGAATCCCTTCGCGCCGTTTTGTGTCAGTAGGGACGTAGCTCAGTTGGAGAGAGCACTCGGTCAACGGTCGCAGCCGGTCACTGGTTCAAATCCAGTTCCCCCTATGAAATTGGGGGATAGCTCAGTCTGGTAGAGCAGCTGTCTATGCCGCCCGAGGGGTCAGTGGTTCGAGTCCACTCGTCCCCAAATCAAAAAAGCGGGTATAGCTCAGTCGGTAGAGCAGGTGGTCGGTAACCACTAGGTCGGAGGTTCAAGTCCTTCTACCCGCTCAAGAATAGTGTCGTAGTCGACACACCCTCAAGGGGTCTCGTGCCAGTCACGTTCTTAGATTGCCTGTTCGCGGCAATCCCTGGACTTAATTAGCAAATCCACCGGAGTTGCTATCAGCAGGGAATGTGAAAAAACTAAGTCAGCAATGAGGCCCCTTTTCCATTGCGGAAATTGCTTTTTTTGGTATAATATAGGCATGGCGCGTCTTAGAACAGCGTACAAAGAGTTTTTGATTGCGATTGTACCGGTCATCCTGATCGCGCTTTTGGCGCGTCTATCCACCGGTACCTTTAGCTGGCAGGAAATGTTTGCCGGCAAGTCGCCCTTATCCGGCCTGGTGATTGAGCGCAGCGCTGATGTGGTAACAAATCCCGGTGCTAATCAGAATCTCTGGGTTGAGTTTGAGAATCGTAGCGACATCACTTGGACCCAGGATGGTGAAAATGCTATCTATTTATTGACGGACAGAGCTTTGGGGGATCCGTTCTATTTACCCGGCTCGACCTGGATTACTGACAGCAAAGTCGGGCTTTTCGAAGATGAAGTGGCTCCGGGAGAAACCGGACATTTCCGCTTCACGATTAATACGGATTTGGATGTCGGCGATTATACAGCTCGCTTCCGGTTAGTGGACGCTAACTTAAAGGAATTGCAGGGGGTGAAACCGATTACCTGGCAAATTGACATTGCCGAACCGGAGTGGGGATTCGAACTGGTCAGCCAATCAGACAATCCGACTGTGACCAGGGAGCAGACTGTCACGCTGACGGCGACGTTTCGCAATACTGGCAATACTACCTGGCATAATTGGGGAGAACACCCAATCAGACTAGCGGTATCTGGGGAATCGGAAACCGATTTTTACATAGATCCGCGCTGGCCGGATGAATTTCACCCGGCTTTTATTGACGAAACTAGTATCGCGCCTGGGGAAGAAGGAACCTTCACGTTTGATATCAAAGCTCCCGATTCGCTGGGAGTTGTCCGGGCTGAATTCAAACCGGAAGTTTATGGCATCGACAATCTTGATCTGCCGTCAGTCAGCTATGATATAACGGTGGCGGAAGAAGGGGAGGCTGCGGAGACTGAATTACCTGGTCAAAGAGGGGAATTACCCCATGATTCTCAGCTGCATATGACGGCAGTACCTGTCGGCCACGGTGATTGCTATGTTGTTATTACGCCCAACGACGAAGTAGTTTTGTTTGATACCGGCCATCCCAGCCGAGCCAACGTGGTAATTACAGCCCTGCATCAGCTGGGTGTTGACGAAATAGATCATCTTATTCTCAGCCATTCCCATTGGGACCATATTGGCGGAGCGCCGTACATAATGGACTATTTTCCGGTGAAACAGATTTATGTCAACGGCGAAGGCTATCCTTATGAAACTTATGCCCGGTTGGCGGAATATTTCTCCAACAACGGCAGCAATGTCGAAGTAGTGTCACGAGGCGATCTGGTGCCGCTCGGTCCGGAAGTGACTATGTCTATCTATAATCCGGCTGAGCCTTTGTCCGGTATCAACGAGAATGATGAAGCCGTAAACAACAATTCGTTGGTGGCTAGGATATCCTGGGAAGGCAGGGCTTTACTGCTGACATCCGATATTTATACGGCATCTATAGAAGAGTTGTTACAGACGGATCTTAATTTGCAGGCGGAAGTACTTACTCTGCCTCATCACGGCAATGACGGCTTCGGTGATCCGGAAAAACAATTCCTGGAAAAAGTGAATCCGTTGCTGGCAATTAAGTCGAGCGACTGGGGAGAGCTGGAAACGCAGACCTCACCGGAAATGGGAATGTTTTTACTACGCCAAGGTATTCAATTTGTAGCTACTGCCCGCGAGGGTTTGGTTAATATTACGGTTCCTACCGAGGGACTGGAAATGGAATCTGATAGTTTGGTTTGGAGGGAGTAAATGGATGATCTGATAACTTCGGAAATGCTGGGAAGTGATCCCGATTGGTGGATTCACTTGCTCATCTTTCTGGGAACCTTGTTCCTGGTGATGGTTTTACCAGGCCTGATCAAGGAATGGTTGCGGGAACGCAAGAAAACGTAGCTGGGGTGGCAAGCTGAGCTTGCCACCCTCAATCTCAATTTTATGAAAGAAACAATTAATCGTCTTTCTGAACTCTTGCCTCAGATTCAAAAGACGCTGGACTCACTTTGAGGTCCCCAAGAAGAAACAGGAAATAATCCAGCTGCAGACTTTGACCGAAGAGCCTGATTTTTGGCAAAACCAAGACAGGGCCAAGCAGACAATGCAGCGGCTGGATTTTTTACGTGATCAGGTGGAGTTGTGGGAAGGTTTGGTGTCGGAAACTGAGGAGACTTTGGAGATGGCAAAAGACGCGGAAGCGGAAGGGGCTCATGACCTCTACCCTGATCTTCGCAAAAAAGCTCAGGATTTGGATAAAAAATTCAGAGACAATGAGTTTCAGGTTCTCTTGGACGGCAAATACGACGATCGTGATGCCATTTTGTCTATTCATGCCGGGACGGGAGGAGTTGACGCGCAGGACTGGGCAGAAATGTTGCTGCGGATGTTACTGCGCTATGCCGAGAAAAAATGTTGGTCAGCACAGGTAACGGCAGAGCAGAGAGGAGAAGAGGCTGGTATCAAAAGCGCGACCATTCGTATTAGCGGGCCATATGCTTTTGGTTTCCTGCAATCCGAGGGCGGCGTGCACCGGTTGGTTCGCCAGTCTCCGTTTAATTCCGATGCCTTGCGTCAGACATCTTTTGCCCTGGTTGAAGTTATGCCGGAGATTTCCGATCCCGCCGAGGCGGAGATTAGCCCAGATGACATCCGGGTTGATACTTTCCGGGCCTCCGGAGCGGGAGGCCAGCATGTCAACAAAACCGATTCCGCTGTGCGTATCACTCATTTGCCGAGTAAAATTTCGGTTGAGTGCCAAAGCGAGCGCTCGCAAAAACAAAACAAGGAAACAGCCCTGAAAATTTTGGCTTCCAAGATACTGGCTAAGCAACAAGCGGCAGCCGAGGCGGAACGCAAACAAGCCCGGGGCGAACATGTCGCTGCCCAGTGGGGGAACCAAATCCGATCGTACGTTTTACATCCATACAAAATGGTTAAAGATCACCGTACCAAGCACGAAACGAAAGACCCGGAAGCGGTTCTGGACGGGGATTTGACCGGTTTCATAGAGAGTTTTCTGAAGTGGAAAATGCGCTCCTAAGAATGTTTGCCAGTAATTGCGAGGGCTGTTATAATTAGGTAATAACAAGGTGCTATTTGCGCCTATATTTTGCTCTATGGTTAAAGTAGAAAATGTCAGTAAAGATTATGCACGGGGTAACGTCCAGGCTTTGCGGGACGTAACTTTTGACGTGGAAGAGGGAGAGTTTGTGACGATTGTGGGTCAGAGCGGGGCCGGTAAATCCACCTTAGTCAGACTGCTGATTGCGGAAGAGCGACCGGATAAAGGGCATATCATTGTCAATAATTGGGATGTGGGTCTCATTAAACCTCGCCATATCCCCATTTTCCGTCGTCAGATCGGGGTGGTTTTTCAGGACTTCAAACTCTTGGAGAAGAAAACCACTTACGAGAACGTGGCCTTTGCAATGGAAGTGTGCGGTCGTCCAAGGCGCGAGATCAAAGAGCAAGTTCCCAAAATTCTCGATATTGTTAATCTATCCAAGCGGGCGGATCAGTTTCCGCACCAACTTTCTGGTGGTGAAAAGCAGCGCGTGGCCATTGCCCGGGCGCTAATTCACAAGCCTAAGCTGTTGGTGGCGGATGAGCCGACCGGTAACCTTGACTCCCTCAACGCTTGGGAGATTGTCCAGCTTCTTCTGAAGATCAATGAGCTGGGAACTACTGTTCTGATGGTGAGCCACAACCGCGAGATTGTGAACGCAGTCAAGCGTCGCGTGGTGACTTTGGACGAAGGTGAGCTGGTACGCAACCAGAATATGGGGAAATACATTCTCTAGGAACGAAAAACGTAAAACGCAAAATGCAAAAATAAAACCAGAGTCAATTTTGCGATTTGCGCTTTACATTTTACGTTCTCAGCATGGCAAATCTGCTCAGAGTATCAAAATTCGGCGTTAAGAATTTTTGGCGCAACATTTGGTTGTCAGTGGCCACGGTGATTATCATGGTGGTGACTTTGTTTATCATTTCCACCATTGTGATGCTGAACCTGCTTGCTAACGCGGCGGTGAATGAAGTTGAAAACAAGGTTGACCTGACCGTTTATTTCCGCAGTGACGCTTCCGAAGAGAAAGTTCTGGATGTGCGCACCCAAGTTCTAAATTTGAACACCGTTGAAACCACCAATTATATTTCCAAGGAGGATGCACTGGATCAGTTCAAAGAAGAGCACAAGGATGACCCGGTTATTCTGCAATCGCTGGAGGTTTTGGAAGAAAATCCACTGGAACCGGCTTTGGTTATCAAGGCGACGGAAACGGGTAATTACGCCGAAATTGCCGCTTTTCTGGAAGGAGAAAAATTCAACGAAGTTATCAGCAAGGTCAATTTCGAGGACAATCGTCAGCTGATTGAAAAGCTGATAAATATTGCGGACAATGTCAAAAAAGGTGGTATTATTATCGGCGCCATTTTTGTGATAATTGCTATCCTGGTTGTCTTTAATACCATCCGTTTGGCGATTTACACACACAAGGAAGAAATCGGGATTATGAAACTGGTTGGTGCTACCGACTGGTTTATCCGCGGCCCGTTCTTGTTTGAGGGGGTTATGTACGGAATCATCGGCGCGATTGCGACTTTGTTGTTGCTGTATCCGATTCTGCAAGCCGGGGCACCACGGGTCTCAACTTTCTTCGAGAACCAGGGGCTCAATATTGCCGAATATTATCTCCAAAATATCTGGTGGATCGCCGCCGGTTTGATTGCGCTGGGTGTTATCCTTGGTATCATCAGCTCGGCGATTGCGGTAGGGCGGTACCTACGAAAATAACAAAATTCAAAGTTTAAAATTCAAAATAAATTCAAAATCGAAATACTTGATTTTGACCTCGTTTAGTGATAAGCTGTTTCTGTTTGAATTTTAGATTTTGAATTTTTAGTTTTGGGTATTGGGGAGTAGCTCCGCCTATGCCACTTCGTGGCTTCGGCGGGCAAGCAAGTGTCCACCTTCATCGAGGCTATGGTGGACAGATGAAGAGAAATTTTACTCAGTGCTCGGAGGTCGTCTAATGGTAGGACACAAGGTTCTGGTCCTTGTAATCGGGGTTCGAGTCCCTGCCTCCGAGCCAAGCTTTTGTGCTTCTTGAAAGAAGTAAATATGTGGATAAATAATGAACCCCGAGAGGGGTTTTTAATTATATAAGGGAAATTGTCGATTTGAGCAAGGTTCTGGTCCAGGTTGGCCTTGCCGAGCACATGTTACGTGCTATCATTAATATAGATTTTAATTCCCAAATAAATGGAACTTTCGATTATAGCAGTCATCATCGACAACCTAGAGGTGACTAAGAGGTTCGTATCAAGCATCAGACAATACACTCAGGGTAAATATGAGCTGATTCTTGTTGATAATGCTTCTGGAGATAGGGCTGCAGCTAAATTTTGCAAAGAAGAATCTGATAAGCATTTCAGGTTCAGAAAGAGGGCTGGCTTGGCTGAGGCTTGGAATAAGGGGATAGAAATCTCTAGCGGCAAGTTTGTTGCCGTGGTGAATAACGATACTGTTGTGCCTCCTCAATGGTTTGGACCACTGAAAGAAACTCTGACCAAAAACAAGAGAGCCGGCCTTGTAAGCCCCATGACTTTTTGGATTATGAAACATGACTATCTGAATAATTCGAAAATGAACATGGATAGGCCATTCAGGTTGGCCAAATTCAAAGATGCTCTTTGGGGTGAGTTCATGGTTTTTAAGCGCAAAGCGCTTGAAGATGTTGGTGGATTTTGCGAGCTGTATAAGATAGCGAGTGGGGAGGACTTGGAAATGAGTTTCCAGCTATATTCAAGGGGTTACGAGATATATGTTGATCCGCGTGTTTTCGTCTATCATGAAGGTGCTGCCACTAAGACCATATCCGGAAAGAGAAGAGAAAAGCATTGGCGGAAGAATTACGAGCTTTTCAAATCAAGATGGCCAAAGCAAACTAAGGACTGGAAGTAGTCTATTGTTTCTTCCTTGGAGGTTTAGACAGAATAAGGAACATGTTCGCCACGCTTATGGCCAGCTCCCTGGCCTCGGCGTCGTCCAGCCTCTCGCCGTAGTCTTTCTCATAGATCCGCTTGAACTCGTCGAGGAAATGCTTGGGAATTTCCATGTTTAGTATTTATTTAATCGAGGCTGTACATTGTAGCGTACAGTTTCGGAATCAACCAGCATGCAGTATATATCAAAGAAAAAACAGCCCGATACTTGGGAAAATCTGCTTCTTTCGGCAGACTCGGATTATGTATCTCTCATTGTTCTTGCGGAGGCTGGCTTAGCAATGGGAACTTCTCTTTGGCTTGCTGAGCAGTCTGTTGAGAAGTATCTTAAGAGCTGGTTGAAGAAAACAGATCCTGGGTACAAAGTTAACAAACATGGTCATGACTTGGTTGAGATATGGAAGGATGCCAAATCAATATGTAATCCGGTGAATCTGAAATTTGAGGATTATGAGCGCTTCGTTACTGATCTGAACCTTGAAGGGGATAGCACAGATCTTCGATACAGCTTTGGGTTCACCATTCAGCTTCCGATTTTTTTCGAGGAGTTTGCTTCGCTGGGGGATCTTCTGAGATTCGAATTATTGGGAGAGGAAGAATATAAGATGAGGGGTCGGTCTGCTGGACTTCCTGATTCTTTCCTTGATGGGCGAGTATCTCAGCTTTCAGGAAACTCATCTGAGATAGCTTCTGGAGATCTCATTTCAGAATTTGTTGAGAAATCCAGAAATGTCGGTCTGGGAAGTGCATCCTTCAGGGAGTTTTTCAGAAAATCTTCTAAATAATAAACACTATGAAAACAATAATTCCAGAACGCCTGCGCAAGGGCGATACCGTGGGAATAGTCTCCCCTTCGGGTAACGTGGCAAAGGGCAAGCACAAGGAGCGCACGAAGCAGTTCATGGACGGCGTGAAGCGCCTGGAGTCATGGGGCCTGAAGGTCAAGTACAACAAGGCCGTGTTTGCCGAGCACTGGTACAGCGGCGGCACCAGGGAGCAGAGGATCAGGGACTTCAATAGCATCTGGAAGGACCCGAAGGTGAAGATGGTAATCATGTCCCAGGGCGGGTACACCGCCAACCAGACCCTGGACGGGATTGACTACGGGATGATCAGGAAGAACCCCAAGATGTTCGTGGGCTTCTCTGACGGCACCACGCTGGTGAACGCCATATACGCCAAGACCGGGCTGATGACTTACATGGGCCCGGACCTCATGTGGACATTCGGCAAGCCCATGGACAAGGCGGTAGAGGACAACCTACGAAGGACCTTCTTCGAAGGGAAAGTCGGGGAGATAAAACCCAACCCGGACTGGAAGCACAGGAAGGACAAGAAGATGAAGAAGCCAGGATGGAAGTGCCTGCGTCCCGGAAAGGCATCGGGTACCTTGGTTGGCGGCCATGTGGGAGTAGTGTGCGGAAACATGCTGGCGGGGTACTTCCCTGACACTAAAAACAAGATAATGATACTGGAAGGAACCGAGGGCGTGGACCAGACGGACTGGTACCTGCACGCGATGAGGCTCAACGGATCATTTAATGGCCTTAAGGGCATGATTCTCGGCTTCTTCGATGGCAGTAAGCTGGACGGAATGAAGAACCAGCCGAGCGTGCCCGATGTAGTCCTAGAGGCAACCAAGGACTACAAGTTTCCCATACTGCAGATTGCGGAGTTAGGCCACAACCTGCCAAACTTCGCGTTCCCGATAGGCGGCAGGGTGACGATTGACGCCAAGAAGAGGTTCCTGTCCGTTGACGGAAGGACCGCGAGATAGGATGCCCTATAAGATATCCAAAATCAGCGACTACGACGACAGGAAGGGATGGGTGTGCGGCCAGTTCTTCGACGAGGGCTCAATAGAACACTCGGAAGACGTGGAAGTTAAGCACTTCACGCTGAAGCCGGGTGACTCTTGCGGGGAGCACTTCCATCCCCGCAGCAGCAAGGAGATAGTAATCGTGCTGGAGGGAGAGATGGAATGGCTGATTTCTGGAAAGAAACACTTGCTAAAGTCGGGCGACATACTTTACTTGGAGGGCAAGGTGCCAGAAGCAGTCCTCGATGTCAGAAAGCCCACGAGGGCAATTGCCGTAAGGACGCCAAGCGTTCCGGACAACAAGGTTGAAGTTACTAAATAGTTAATGCATTGGAAACCATAAGAAAAATTACGGAGGACGACATGGTCGCTGCGTTCCTGAAAGCGGAGATAGATTCTCCGCGCTTCGGAGATGGCGTCAAAACGGCCCTGAAGAATGCCGGCGCTGGGCAGAACATCGTTATGAGTCCGAACACCGATGATTCCGAAGAAAACAAGCTTAGGGCAACGGTGCTGGGCGAGTGCAGGGGCTATCCCGACAAGCAGATATTCTCTGGCTTCCCGGTTGACGTGAGCTGGGAGTTTGCGAGCCTGGAAAAGTCAGACCTTGAAAAGATACTCTACATAGACGACGACTACTGGGTGAAGCTGTCCAACGGGACAAGGCTCCCGACCGAAGCGGCAAAGAACATCAATAACGGAGTTGAGATATACGAGCAGAGCAACCAGCGGTTCATAGACACTGCGGAAAAGATTAGGAACGGAATCGAACTGCCGGAGATGATAATAGTAGGTGACAGGAAGGGCGGGAAGCTGGTTGTTATAGAAGGACACTTGCGTCTTACCTCGTATGCCATGGCTTTGGATGCCGTTCCGGACAACCTGAAAGCAATAGTCGGGTATTCGGAAAACATGGGCAACTGGGAGCTGTTCTGACTTATCCACCTGATTGCTTCCCTTCGGAAGCAATCCCGGTTGGCGCATAGAAGTAACCTGATAAAATCAACATGAAGAACATAATACTCCTGACAGGCCCCGGAGGGTCGGGCAAGACCACGATATCTGAGCTCCTGGTGAAGGAGTACGGCTACGCGATGCTGGACGGCGACCACGAGGACACCGAGTTCTTCCCGGATGGAGGGCAGTGGCTTCCGGAGAATTCAGAAAATCTGAAGAAGGCCCACGCCAAGATAATCAGGAAGGCGAAGGAGATGGCGGATTCCGGCAAGAAGGTAGTCATCGACTACATTATATTCGGCCGGTGCGTGGAATTCATCAATGAGTTGCGGGAAGCGTTCGACAGCGACCTGCAGGTGGCAGTTCTGCTCCCAGACATGCCGGAGAACGTGGAGCGGGACAAGGAAAGAGAATGCTGGACTACTGGAAAAGACAGGATAGAGGCTGTAAGGTGCGAGTTTCAGAAAATACGGGACGAGATAGGCGAGGAGAGCTACATAGACACTTCTGGCGAGACGCCAAGGGAAACATTAGCATCAATAATGAAATAGGTCACAAACATGAAATACTCCACAGAGGAACAGAAGGAATGGAGGGAGGCCCTTCCCAAAAAGGTATCCGCAATCGCGGCCATAATTCTCAACGACAAGGACGAGGTTTTGATAGGTAATCCCACATACAAGGACCACTGGGTGCTGATAGGCGGCACGATTGACGAGGGCGAGTCTCCGAGCGATGCGGTTGTCCGCGAAGTGAAGGAGGAAACGGGACTGGACGCCAAGTTCTCAAAGATGCTCATGGTGGAATACCTGCAGAGCAAGATAGGGGACAAGACTTACGACAGCTACCAACTCACGGCATTAGTCGAATTGAAGGATTCAGAAAAAATGAAGCCAGGTGATGGAGAAATGGAGGAATTGAGGTGGCTCAGCATACCGGAGGCGAAGAAGCTGCTCAGCGAGTACTCTGCTGGCAGGCTAGAAACCGCTATTGGGGCGGCAAAGGAGAATATCACTTTGTACCGCGAAAAGTACGCGCAGAAGTAACTAGCCCTAGTCGAACGGACGACCTTGTCCTAAGAGGGTCCTGTTGGGATATGGAAAAATCCTTCAAAGCTCTCGAAGAAAGTTCTAACACTGTCCACGACGGCGAGCTTTGAGTGAAACTTCCATGGGTTCTGCCTGCCCGCCGTAGCCCTTCTAGGGCGAAGGCGGCGTCCCGTGATGCGTAGGTTCGAATCCTACCGGCCCAGCCAAAGGTTTTCTTAAAAAC
>Ga0180431_10003824_pt1 | contig 19041 bp, 16 predicted proteins | sample SS_ome_11_FD_132459 | JGI IMG/M metagenome (GOLD analysis project Ga0180431, IMG submission 132459) | Hypersaline lake sediment archaeal communities from the Salton Sea, California, USA - SS_1_MS_1 metaG | ecosystem: Environmental > Aquatic > Non-marine Saline and Alkaline > Hypersaline >... | reverse complement strand
TATGGAAAAAGCTGGAATTTACATACACATACCCTTTTGCAGAAAGAGATGTAACTATTGTGATTTCTTCTTCACTACTAACTTGAATTTACTGGATAACTTTATATTAAGCCTAACCGAAGAAATTAAATTAACTTCTCCTAACTACAATGATATAGAATTTGATTCAATCTATCTCGGAGGAGGTACACCATCATTAATTAAGTTAAAGCATATTGAAAATATTCTAAATATTCTCTATCAAGGATTTAAAATAAACTCACCAACAGAAATAAGTATAGAATGCAATCCCGAAGACCTTAATAACTATTACCTAAAAGAATTAAAACAAATCGGGATAAACAGGTTAAGTATTGGTGTTCAGTCTTTTTTAGATACAGAACTTAAGTTTCTCACAAGAGAGCATTCAGCAAAAGAAGCGGAAGACACTGTTATAAAAGCAAGGAACATCCTTGAGAACATAAGTGTTGATATAATATATTCCCTCCCTAAGCAAAAGATAAACGATGTTGAATATTCATTAAACAAATTAATAAAATTCAATATTCCGCACATTTCGGCATATACATTAATCTTTGATGAAAAAACTTTGTTATATAAGCAAATAAAGGGAAAGACTGATTTACAAAACAGTGATGCGATTGAAGCAGAATTATATGAATTTGTTTCAGATAAACTCAGAACAGAGAGTTACCAGCAGTATGAAATTTCAAACTATGCAAAAGAAGGATTTGAATCAAAACATAACCTGAAATACTGGGAGTATGTTAACTATTTAGGATTCGGACCATCATCTCATTCATTTTTCAATAAGACAAGATGGGAAAATTTCAGAAGCTTAAATAAGTATAATGAAAGTTTAAGAAATGGTCAGCTTCCAATTGTTAAAGAACATACCTTAACCTTTAGTGAAATGAAAACAGAATTCATTATGCTTACTCTGAGAAGCAGTGGTATTAATTTTGAAAAGTATAAAAAATTATTTGATGAGGATTTTAAATCTAAACATGAAAAAGCAATAAATGAATTAATGATAAATGAATACGCTGTAATAAACGAACATGAACTTAAATTAAATGAGAAAGGTTATGCAATTGCTGATGAGATTATTGCAAAGTATTTTTTATTGTAATATGAATCTAATATTATGAGAGCGATAAGAATCCTGTTTGTATTTTTATTAGTATCCAGTGTATCTCTATCCCAAACATTCGATGAGATTGACATTACAAATTTTTCTAATGTTGACGGATGGACTTACCTTGGTCTGACTGATGGCTTCGACACATACTATAAATCGAACGTAGGTTGCTTTGATAGAATAATTTTATTACAATTTGACAGTAAAACATTTTATGTAGAAAATCCCAACGTACCGGTATTCGAATCGATCTATAATCACCTAAGAAATAATTTTGGAGAAGAAGATATTAATGTAGATTTTATTCGATACGGAACTGATGTCAATGATGATGAGAATTTCTGCAAAGCAATAAGAGAAGGAAACGCAACAATTAGTAGAACATGGATTTTGTATGACATAAGGATTTGTTTGGATTGGTTCTATGACAACAATATGAGCAAAGATATGATAGTCATATTGTCATATTATAAATAAACGAAAGACTGCTTTTATCAATTTCAATTGAAATAACTAAGCACTTTCATCTTTAGTATCAAATAGAGCTAAAGCTTCCTGAAGCGGACTAAATAAGAAGGACCGGGACCTCCGATCATCGAGAACGCCATGCTTGCTACGTACAATATTTCCTGCCTGCTTGCCCCTTTTTCGAATGCGTTTTTCATATGATAAGCTAAACTCCATTGACGTTGTGTACATATTGACAATGCGATATATATCAATTCTCTAACCTTTGCTTCTAATATTGATGGATCTCCAGAGATCACTTGTAATACACCGTTAATCTTTTCAAACGAAACCTTTTCCGTATCTTTGTAACCTTTATCATCTTCATAAAAAGTCGCTAACCTTGGGTTCCTTTCATTTCCCACACTATCCTTTGCTTTATTGATTCGATTGATATCGATATGAATCTTTTTTTTATTAATGGCTTTCTCGGTAATATCGATAAGCTCGTTTGGTATAAAAGGTTTCGAGAGATAATCTATAGCTCCAAGTCTGAAAGCTTTCTTAGCTGTATCAAAAGAAGGGTAACCAGTTATAAGAATCACTTCAATTTCCGGATAGTAGTCTTTAACAATTTCAAGAAGTTCTAATCCGCTCACTTCAGGCATTTTCATGTCCGTTATCACTAAATCATAGGTTGTTAATTTGATCTTCTCCATTGCTTCATTCGCATTTAATGAATCCTCAACGGTGTACCCTTTCCTTGATAATATTTTTTTTACACTATCGCATACTGTTTTTTCGTCATCAATAATTAAAACTTTTTTGTTTTTCATAACTTTGTTATCCTTATTCTCTATTTAAAAAATATTAAACTGATCTGTACTTCGTATCTCAACACCTTACATCAACGATGTCTTTATATTTTTTATCAAATTAACCCATTACATACTCAAAGCTTCTTTAGTTACATTCTTGAACTCATCTATTGTAAAGGGTTTGTTAATATAATGAAACGCACCTGTCTTCATTACATCGACTGCTCTATTAACAGAATCTTTTCCCGATACTATTATAACCGGCACATCAGGATATAAACTCTTAATTTTGTTCAACACCTCTGTATGGGAGCTTTTAGATTGGTTCACATTCAAAAAAATTAAATCGTACTCATTATATTTCATTTTGTTCATTGCAGCAGCTTCATCAGACACTGTGTCAACCGCAAATTCATCTTTAGGCAAGATACTACCAAGAATTCTATGCACCATCGGATCATCTACGACCAATACTAAATGTTTCTTTGCAAACTCTCTTGCATAAAGTGCTGCTCGAGGAATATCCGTTCTGTCAAGAGCGTTTATATAATCAGGTCCTGTCATGCGAACCAATTCGGAATATTTATAAGGTAAGTACGTATCAACAATACCTTTTGATTGATTTTTCTCGGGTACATTGTTGAAGTCAATTTCCTTCATGCTTTTCTTATTCTTCTTTTGTTTCTTAGTATCAGTACGAATATAAGCACTATCAAAATCCTTATACTTGCTGCTGATAAGGATATCGGAACGAGTCAATGAATTGACATATGCCTTCGATGTATACTTTTCAAGCTCACTCTTATTAAAGGGCATATCAACATCAAGTAAATCAGATGGTGTCTCTCTAATATCATCACTTATGTCCTTTTTCTCTTCTTCAATTAAGCCAGAACTATAAACGGTTATTTCCTCATCCTTATCTTCGACTTTTTTACTTTCTTCAGGTTTTAGTTTCCTTTTCTCAAGTGCATTTTCAGCGATTTCTATAAGTTCATTTGGTGTGAAAGGTTTAGACAGATAATCAGACGCACCAAGTTTCATAGCTTCGACAGCAGTATCTACTGACGGATATCCAGTTATCATTACAACCTCGAGCTCAGGATAATATTTCTTTATGAGTTCAAGTAATTCTATACCGCTTACTTTAGGCATTCTCATATCAGTAATGACTAAATCATATTTATTATTATTGATTTTTATCATTGCTTCTTCAGCGTTTAAAGATTTATCAACTGAATAGCCTTTTCTTGATAATATTTTATTTATGCTATTGCAGACGGTTCTTTCGTCGTCTACTACTAAAATTTTTTCGTTTGTCATGATTTTATTCCCTCTGAGTTTAATTTTTAATCATTCAATAATATATAATCCAATTATTGTGCCAGAGAAAAAAGCCGTTAATTATGCGTTTTTAGCAATATTTTTATCTAAATAATTAATTCTTATCCTTAAATTTGAGTAATGCATCAGAATATTGCGAATTTCGCTTATTTTAAGCATCTTTCGTTGAATAGTATTATATACATATGTATAAAAATTTTATACATCTATTATGAGAATAATTATTTCAGACAATATTAAATAAAAATCCTTACTATTTGCCTTATTTTTCAAAAACCTCATTTTTGTTTAAATTTTGGGCATTTGTCACTGACCTGCGACGCAGATCAGTCGATTTGCGACGCAGATCAGTCGATTTGTAACGCAAAGCAGTCGATTTGTAACGCAAAGCAGACGATTTGTATTGCAGATCAGTCGATTTGTAACGCAAAGCAGTCGATTTGTATTGCAGATCAGTCGATTTGTAACGCAAAGCAAGCAGAATTTGGCACATTTCAACTGCTTTTTCCCGAATTTCAATTGGAAAATGATGCAAAACAAATGCTTTTTATGGTATGAAATGAAGATTTTCAATTTATAAACTAAATTACTTAAGTCATTAAAATTACCTTTAAGAATATATCCGAATTTAAGAAGTTCTTTTAAATAAATTATCATGAAAGAATTAACCAAATTCTCCATCGCTGTAAGAGAATCAACCTTAAAAAGATTAAGAGCAGTTCCAGCAGGATATGAAAACTGGAGATTAGATAAAGACTCGATGAGTGTTGCAGATTTAGCTCAGCATATCATTGATTGTGACCATGCTTTGATCGATGCTTATCAAACAAAGAGTCTTGGTCCTAACTTAGGAATGGCATATTCCGTTGATATCAAAAAGGAAGATGACATGCAGAAACTAATCGATGTGTTAGAGGGAACTAAAAACAAACGTGCAATTTTTATAGAGGGTTTAGAACAGAAAGAATATGTTAAAATAATAAAAGCTGAAAGAAAATCCGGAGAAGAACAGATGACTTTAGAACTGCTAATCTATAAAATGCTCGACCATGAAATCCATCATAGAGGACAGCTTGCTGTTTATTTGAAAACGATAGATAAAGAAGAAAGACAATATTACTACGATTAGGTTTTCTTTTTACTACCGATGTACGAGAACTTTTCAATGAGGTATACAACTACAAATCCAGCAACAATATACCCGATGATATAAAAAAACATCTGGTCGATTTCTGTTGGGAAGATATTTTCCTGAATTTTTTTCTCAACACCTCTCGGATCAATATATGTATCAATGATAACCTTCCAGGGCCAGATAATATTAAGCGATCCCAGCATAAATCCTGCAAGAACAGAAATAGTGGAGTCGTGATACCTTTTAAATAACCAGTTGAGCAACTTCGAGAAAATTACCAGACCCAGGACGCAACCTACAAGGAATATAATTGTAAGACCTATTTCGGATGCAGGGAATAATGAAATTATCTTTGAAAAATCACCCTTGAATACACCCACAACAGCGTTTTTGAAATAGCTAGTTAAGCTAGATACTAATACTATCGCAAATTTATACTTCCCTAATATTAAAAGAATATATGAACCGGAAATTCCGGGGAGTATCATTGCAATAATCGCAATGAAACCAGAAAGGAAAATATACAAAGCCGTATCAGGAGTGTTTATAGATTTTGATGAGGTTATTAAATAAGCAGCAATTGCTCCAACAATAAACCAGAAGAATATTAATACATTCCAGTTCTTAACTCTTTTCATTACAATTATTATCGAAGCTAAAATTAAACCGAAGAAGAATGCAAATAATAAAGTCTCATGATACTCAAGCAGATACTTCATTAGTTTTGCAAGGGTGAATGTTGATACAACAACACCAAGTATGAGCAAAGCTAAAAAACTACCATCTACTTTTTCATAAAGCTTTTTAAACTTAAACTTAAAAAACAATTTAACCGCCTGGTAGTCAAAGTTATGGAGAGCTGCTATCAATCTTTCGTAAATGCCTGTTATCAAAGCAATCGTTCCGCCGGACACTCCCGGGATAATATTAGCAGCACCCATCCCGAAACCTTTTAAGAATAATGATACTTTCTCAATCATAGTTATCGCTTTACTTTAGATTACTTCCCTATCCCGTAATAAATGAATCCTTTCTTCTTCAAGAGTTCAGGATTATAAATATTTCTTCCATCGAATATAACAGGTGTTTTCATTAGTGATTTCATTCTTTTGAAATCAGGTTTTCTAAACTCATTCCATTCGGTAATTAATAACATTGCGTCAACATCTTTCAATGTATCATAATAAATCTCAAAGAATCTTACTTTATCCGAGCTCTCTTTGAAATAAGCCTTACCCCTCTCAATTGCAGCAGGATCGCAAACATTTACCTTCCCGCCTTCTTCTATAATCCTCTCGATTAACGTTATTGCCGGTGCTTCTCTTATATCATCCGTTCGGGGTTTATAAGAAAGCCCCCATATTGCAAAAGTTTTATCGTTAAGGTCATGATTAAAATGTATTTTAATCTTATCAAATAGAAGCTCCCTCTGGTTCTGGTTTATCTCTTCGACAGCTTTTAATATTTTAAAATCAATCTCGCATTCTTCACCGGTTTTTATCAAAGCCTTTACATCTTTCGGGAAACAACTTCCCCCGTAGCCTGCTCCGGCAAATAAAAACTTATCCCCAATTCTTAAATCCGTACTCATTCCAACTCTTATACTATCAATGTTTGCATTTACTTTTTCGCAAAGCATTGCAATATCATTCATGAATGATATTCTTGTTGCAAGCATTGCATTCGACGCGTATTTTGTTATCTCTGAACTTTTCTCATCCATCACAATAAACCTATTTGAGGTTCTCATAAAAGCCGAGTATATTTCCCTCATTGCTTCTATAGCCTTCTCAGATTCCGAACCAACAACTACCCTATCAGGAGACATGAAATCATTTACAGCAGCCCCCTCTTTTAGAAATTCCGGATTGAAAGCATACTCTATATCATACTTTGAGTATTTCTTAAAAATATCCTTAACCTTATCACTGGTTCCTACAGGTACAGTACTTTTTGCAACAATTATCTTGCTTTCTTTTAAAAGCCGTGCAACATCTTTCGAAACATTTAGTACGTGAGTCAGGTCAGCGGAACCGTCTTCATTGGGCGGTGTCGGTAAACATAAAAAAATTATTTCGCTCTTATCTACTGCCTCTTCAAGATTATTCGTGAAAAATAATCTGTCTTCTTTAATGTTCTTCTTAATAAGCTCCTCTAATTGAGGTTCATAAATTGTGCTGATCCCTTTTTTTAATGTTTCTACAACTTTTGGATTATTGTCCATGCAGTAAACATCGTTACCGCTTTCTGCAAAGCATGTACCCGTAACAAGTCCAACATACCCTGTCCCAATTATTCCAATTCTCATAACTAACTATTTTTGTTTTTTAATTGACTAAATTTTACGTTTTCTTTCATAGAATAATAAAAACCTATTAGTATTAAAGCAATAAGACCTAAAAGATGCAGAACACTAACATATCCAATTGCTAACTCGGGATTAATTCCGAACACACTAACCAATACAGTCTTACCAAAGAAGTGAAACGAACCAGCGGAATTACCGGGCAATGGAATCATCATTGCAAATGCCATCATTGTCTGAACAAGGTTTGCATCGAGAAAGCTCAGATCTATTTTAAACGCAAACATAGTAACATACGCTGACGTAACATACGACACCCATATTAAAACAGATAAGACAAATATCTTTAAATACTCTTTTGGGTATTTAATAAAAAGAAATCCATTGATCAAAGAAATAAAAATATTATGAATCTTCTCATGGAATTTTTTTGGTAAGAACTTTTTCGTTAGCTTTCCAATAATCATATCAGTTTTTTCCAGATTAAGAATCATGATTATCATAATCAGAACAATAACTAATATCGCAATAGAAGCATATAGGGCAATGCTCACCAAATCATACTCTCCGAAAGCTTCTGATATCTTTTCCCTGTATAAAAACAAACAGAAGCCAAACATAATAAGCATAGTCAATACATCGATCATCCTTTCTGCAATGATTGTTCCAAACGAGGCGGCACGGGAAATGCTTTCTTTTTGTGCTAATAAAAGAGGTCTTGCAACTTCACCTGAACGCGGGATGACTGCATTTGCCAAATATCCTACCATAATTGCCGAAAACAAATTCCTAACACGAATATTTTCTTTTAAAGGATCAAGTAAATATCTCCACCTTAATGCCCGGAAATAACTGCCAATCACAACACCTATTAATGTTCCGCCTATCGCGTAGAAATAATTTGTTTTCTTGAGTTCATTAAGAAGCTTTTCAAAATCAATTCCTTTAAAGGCAAGATACATAAAAAAAACCAGCAATGCCGATAAGATGATAAACTTTAAAGTGTTCTTAAGCTTAGTTGACAAAATATCCGTATTGTTTAAAATAAAAAAAGTTAAGCATGCAAGTACTTAACTTTTGAAATAAAATTAAACTCAATAAATTATATTAGCGAAGGTCAATAATTTCTGCTCCGCTTGGTGGTGTAAAATCAAATTTTGAAGAACTAATACCGGCATCAAGTGTGACCTTCTTCAGTGTATAAGTATTTACAGAACCTTTCGATACGATTCTTATCTTTCTAATTATATCATCACTTTTATCTATCCAGATCTTTGCCGATTTAACAGAACCCTTTCTCCTGGGTGTTAACTTAATTACATAACATTCGACTCCCGATACGTTCTCTTCTCCTTCAAGGTCAGAGTAAAAGTTAACGGGATAGTCAAATAAAAATTTATTCGGGGAGAAGGTACTGCCGTTATCTTTATAATTATCTATGACAACCTGATTCTTCGAAGTATTATACGTCCAGGAAGTAACACCATTCGTAATAACCTTCTGACCTTTCGTTTCTATTCTGTATTTATTCTTCTTCTTGATATAAATCGTTCCAGAAGAAGTCTTCAATTTTCCTGATGAAGGTTTGTACGTTTGTGTGAAAGTTGCCTTACCATCTGAAATTCTCTTATACTTATCCTGAACCGCTCTTATTATGTCCTGGGCATCATCACCCTGTGCATATAAAATACTGACACAAAAAAATAATATTAATATTGAAAGATACTTTATACTATTCATTTATTTGTATTTTTTGATTTGAATAAACTTAGCAATTTATTGACCTCAGTTCAATAACAAAATTAAAAGTTACTACTTCTCAAATATCGGTGGTTTCCAACTGCTCTTTTTGTATGAATATAATTCCAATGAAATACTTCCAATTTTAACGTTAAACTGGGCTTTTAAAGGAACCCTTGCTTTATCATCAGAAAACCAACCAACGAATTCACCGGTTAATCCGAATACACCGACAAAATCAGCAACACCGGCAATTTTTACAACAGCCATATCATAATCAACTAGATCACTCGAAACAGCATCCTGGTTAACATTGTATGAATACCTGACAGAAGATTGCTGCTGATTAATAAATACAGGTACTATATAATTCTTATTCGTAAATGATTGAAGTCTTGCATTATAAAAAATCGAAAGTCCATCCTGATATTTGGTATTTTCATCTATGTTTACTTTATATTCCTTCTCAACATTATCATCCGTTTCCTTTTTGACTTTTATTACTTTCTTATTGTATTCGAACTTATATTCTTCTCTCGTTATTGATTTATCTTTAAATTCAGATGAATAAAATTTTTGAGAGAACACCTCATCCTTTTCTTTTTCCATAGTTGTTTCAAAAATAAAATTCACAGTAACAAACGGTATCCCCTCGTAACTTTTTATAGATGCCATTGCATTGTAAAAGCTCTTCTTATCCTCAGTATAGCTGCTTGTTATTTTGAATTTAACCTCCCCGAGTTTAATAAATCCAAAATATGCCCTGTAATTCAGTTCCTCCCCAACATCCAGAACTTTCGGATTCGGGTAACTATTCATTGCAACAAACAAAAACAATATGCTAAAAAGGACTTTCAATATTGTATTATGAAAGAATTAATTTATAAATGAAACTTAATTTTTATAAATAAATCGTTTCAAGCTTGCCTTAATTATTCAGCTCTGATAATTTGATGGCATCTTCAAACAATGTTATTGCCTTCTGAAACTGTTCATCATAATCTACAAACACCGCATAGCTGCCTTCATTTCCCCACAGGTCTCTTGCAATCTGTGATTTTATTGCTGTCCTGAGGTACTCAAGATCCGTTTGGTAGCCATCATAATTGAATGCTATATCCTTACTCGTTGCAAGATCTCTCAAACCTTCTAACATACTATCATCTACAACAAAGCCTTCCCTGAAATCATTATAATTCTTATAATCGTTTTCGATTCTCTGGCGGTTACCTTTTAAATAATTCTCTACATACTGGTATATCAGGTTCAGTCTTCTAATTTGGACAGTATAAGATGTAAGAGTATCGAGCTTTAGTATAAAATCAGGTGTGATTCCACCACCGCCCAAAACAGTTCTTCCACCAAATGTTTTAAACTCCGGGCGTGTCGTATCTTTTGTATCATTTTCATGCTCAATATTATTTCCATCTATATCTTCATTTTCCCTATCAGTATACTTACTACCCTCATAAGGCTTTTGTATCAGCCTACCAGCGGGTGTGTAATACCTTGCAGTAGTAACTCTGAATGCAGAACCATCCGAAAGATCAAACTGCCTCTGTACAAGACCTTTACCGAATGTCGTTTCACCAACTATGAGTCCACGGTCCCAATCCTGAATTGCTCCCGATACAATCTCACTTGCTGAAGCCGAACCACCGTTAACAAGTACTATTAAAGGAACATCCGAAAAAGCTCCGCCCTGCGACCTGTATTCTTCATTAAAATCTGACAACCTTCCCTTAGTATATACAATCTTCCTGCCCTCGGGAATAAAAAGACTTGCCATCTTAAAAGCCTGGTCTAAGTAACCACCAGGATTACCGCGAAGATCGAGAACGAGTTTCTTCATTCCCAGACCTTGCAACTTATTTAAAGCCTGTACAAACTCATCATAAGTGTTTGCTGAGAATCTCGAAACCTTAATGTAACCAATATCATCTTCATATATAAATGATGCGTCCACGCTGTAGAGTGGAATTTTATCTCTCGTGATTTCGAATTCAAGCAGTTCGGGAATCCCGCTCCTGTGAATAGACACGGTAACCTTCGTTCCTTTTGGACCCTTGAGCTTCTTCGGCACGTCTTCTCTTGGGATCTTGATACATCCCTTACCGTTTATCTTAACGATTTTATCACCAGCCTGTATACCTAATTCTTCTGAAGGACCACCGCTAATCGGGGTAACGACGGTTAATGTATCGTTAATTATATCAAACTCTATCCCGATTCCCTCGAAGCTTCCCTGGAAATCTTCGTTTACTCTTTTCAACTGCTCTTCTGTTATATAAACCGAATGAGGATCAAGTTCAGCGAGAAGACCTCTAATAGCAGCCTCAGTCAGCTTCTGCGTGTCAACCTCGTCTACATAATACCTCGAGGTTACATTCAGAACATCTTTGTATTTCCTGACCTGCTCTGTAACCTTATCATCCGATAGAGCATCCTGTATCTTCATTCCTACAAATACGCCTAAGATGATAAGTATAATCGAGATGGGTATAAAAATCTTTTTATTAAACATTTTATTGTTCGTTTTTTTTATTTATTAATACAAGTTATAAATATATAAGTTCCTCTTTTTAGAATACTATATTCAATCTTGAACACATAAAGTACCCTAAAATAAACAAAATCTCAGCAACAAAATTAAGTCAGTAATTTAATAAAAAACTTTCTAAACTGCTATGGAGTAAAAGGGGTAATTTTTTTTATTATGTAAAATTTTTATCTCGTGCCAATACTGAGGGTCATTCTTGCGGAAACAGGAATTCAGAATAGTTTGTGTTGTGTCAGGTCTTTCTGACCTGACACCTGTCAGATGATAAACAAATGCAACAATATTAAATATTGTTAATCCGCAATAAATTTCATCATTTGAATTATATTTCTCTCTGGTAACGTTTTTCTAATCATCATGACAGATCTCAATGCTATTTTACTAAAGTATCGTCTATTTATATCAGTAGCTATAAACATATCTTTTGTCTCAAGTGTTTTTGGAATATTCAAATTATATTTGAAAAACTTATCCCCAACTAATTTATCATTTATATAAAGTCTCATAAAAGAAAAATCATTAGAATATCCATAATCAAAATATATAAAGTACCATACATTTAATTGAAACGAATATATTTTTCTAGGTATTTTTATTATATGTTCCTCTGATTCATCATCAATTAAACGATACACTAAATTATTATTGTTATCTAAATAAAGAGAGATTCTATTTTTGGTAGAATCTTTACATATATCAATTATATATTTTCTTTTTTTATCATCAGCAGTTCTTATATTCATTACGAAATTTACACTATATCCATCAAAACTTTTATTGTTAATCTCATTATATTTATTAAATGGAATTGATTCCTGAAGGGTATTAATTATTTCTTCTTTATCTTCCTCAGAACTAATAACTGAACCATAAGTAATAAGAAAAGTTGCTACAATACTTAAGATAATACCAGTTACATTTTCTTTGTTAATCCATCTTTTCTTTTTACTTTTTTTATCATTATCTTTTGAACCTAATATAAAAAATAAAGTAGCCAATCCTCCGACTATTATACCCACATAAATTAATAAATTCATTTTATTATTATTTTTTTTACTTTTTCTGTCAAGAGTTCCTCCTGACAGCTTAAAAATAACCATTCCCAAAACAAAAAAGACTTCTAAAATATTTACAAACCCCCCTGTCCCCGCTTTCAGAAAGGGGGGAATAAAAGGGGGGTTATAATTCCCCTACTGCACTCTACTAACCGCAGTGCTCCAGGGACCGTTGCCCGAAGTATTAAACGCACGGACACGGTAAAAATACCTAAAGCCCGGCATTACATTATCGTCAACGAACTTTGTCTTCGATGTTATTTTATAATGCTGCAACGGGGGAACTGTATTTAAATCCGTTGGGTCTGAAGCAGTTCCCTTTTCCCATTCATATTTATCGGCATCCGGGTCAACCTCCGTCTCTATTATGAAACCCTCACCGTCTACGTCGTCCTCTATAACTGGTACGAGAACAGCCGTAGGTACCGGTCGCTTTTCAGGGGGTTTGCGAAGCTTGATGTCATAGTCATTCAAAACTTCTGGGTTTGCTGTATGAAATCCGATTGCCTTATTTTCTATGGTTTCGGCAATCAGGTTTAATTCAGTTTCAAGCGTCCTTCCGTCTTTCCTCTTTTGCGAAAGCTGGTCATCGAGAGCATTTATCTCAGACTGCATCGTATCAATCTGGTCAATGTTCGCTTGTATAGTAAGGGGTGTTTCTGCCTGTCCCGCCCAATCCGCTGCGTGAATCGTTACACCGTTCAGCAGTGCGGTAAACCGGTTTTTCAGTTTCTGCAAATAAACAAGTACCATCGTCTTAATCCTTTCTTTTTTGATTTTTAAAAGATTTTTTAGAAAATCGCTAAAAATAGCCTAAATTCCGATTTTTTAATTTGAAATACCGACATTTCAAATGGAAATACCGACATTTCAAATGGAAATATGGACATTTCAAATAGAAATATGGACATTTCAAATAGAAATATGGACATTTCAAATAGAAATATGGACATTTCAAATAGAAATTCGGGAATTTCAAATAACTATTTCAGGATTTATAATAATTCTTTGAGAATTATAAATAATAATCCTTGAATCTCTAATATCATTTCGGGAAATTAAAATAACTTTTCCCGGTGTCTAAAAAACTTATTGAAGATTGATAAAAACTTTTTCCAAAATATTAGCAGCTTTGTCTGTAGACTTTAATTATATTTTCCGATTTACTTATTCATTCTATTTAGTGTCGCTTTAAAAATAAGCATAAAGGTTTAAAATATCAAACAGATTTTATTGGTACTTACATTTAGTAAGCAATATTTATTACAGCAATTAGAAAACAATACTGTATAAAATTGCAAACAAGAATTTATTTTTAAAATTAATAAGGTTATTTTGCCAGAGATAATTACACAATTATGAATTTGTATGAAGAATTAAGAGAAGCTCTTAGAGAGGAAGTGAAAAAACATAACCTTTCAGGACAAAATATAAGCATAAGATGCAAAGCCCTTTCCGCCGAAGAAGCAATAGGAAATCCTGACCACGATGATTACCCGATAATAAAAGGTAAAGAAGTCATGGTAGAAGCAGTCTTCAAAGAAACGAAAGGGCAGGCTTTTACAGATGAGTTTGAAAATGCGGATTATACAATTGAGGAACTAACAGATATCGAACTTAACTCAAATAAAAAGAGAGCAAGTTTTATAGCCGGTCTGAATGCCGTTTTCAGATATCTTAATCTATGCGATAAAACAATTCACTGCAAAGATAATGAGCCCAAGGAATGTGCAACTAATTTACCCAGGGCTATCGGGGCTGTGAATAATGTTCTTCTTGTTGGTTATCAGCCGAGATTTCTTGAAATGCTTGCAACGAATTACAATATAAGGGTTGTGGATATGGATCAGGATAATATCGGTACAAATAAGTTCGATACTGCTATTGAACCGCCGGAGATGATAGATGACGCTATAAAGTGGTGTGAATTAATATTCGCTACCGGCTCTTCTATTGTAAATGGGACAATCATAAATTTTCTTAAACAGTATAAACCAGTGCTCTTTTATGGCGTAACCATTTCGGCTGCAGCAAACATACTCAAATTAAATCAATATTGCCACTGCGGTCATTAAGAATCATTATCATTCTTTTGTTTATTTATTAATCTTTGCAGGACTTGTTACTTTTTTATGATAATCTGAAATTTCTTGCACTATAAATTTACAGGCAATCAAGAAAAGAAAAGCACCGAATATCTTTGTAAGTATAGGAGCTGGGAGGTAACTCGATATCACTGCTCCTGTTACTGCCCCTATGAGTGCAGGAACGAACATGCTTTTCATCGCTGTCGTGTCTAAGTTCTTCAATTTCTTATGAACAATTGTCGCAGAAAAAGTAAGGAAGAACATTGTTGTCAATGATAACCGTATTGCTTCGTGAATTTCTAGCCCCAGGAAAATCACAGAAAACGGAACGATAACCAGACCACAACCTACTCCCAGCAATACTGCAACGAATCCAACAAGCAAACCGAATATCACTATGACAATAATTTCATTAACGTATGATATGTTGCTTATGAAATAATAAAACAAAGACGGGAAGTCGATTATCTTCAGTATTCTTAGACTTGCAACTATTAAGAATAAGGAAAAAGCAAGTTTTAACCAAGAGCCTTTCCATTTAGGAACAAACCTTCCTCCAATAACCGCTCCGAGTATACTCATTGGGATAAACAAAAAGTAATAACCAAGAGGAGGAGCATTTGAAAGTAAAATAAAATAACTGATCGAACCAATGAAGCTGATAGGGATAATTGTTGAAAGAGAAATGCTTGCAGCTTTTTTAAAATCAAACTTAAAACCCGACATGAGTGAAGAAACTAATATAGTTCCCCCACCGATGCCAATGCCTGCACTAAAAAAAGCCACAATAAATCCGAGTATAACTAAACCATAATTGATTTTACTTTTATTAGAGTCTGGCATTACTATTCATTAGAAAATTCGTTTTCGATTGATCGAAATAAAAGCATACCGCTAAAATGGAATGTTAATTGAGGAAAGATGTTAGTATTACTACTTATTTTTAATATACTCTGTGCTGAACTTATTTTTTGCCTTCTCAAAATTAACAAGTATCTTTTCAACACTCTTTTCTGAAATTTTCAAGAAAGTATTCGGCTGAACACCTATCCAAACAACAAAAATCAAAATTGGAACAATAGACAACAGCTCATTTTTATTTATATCCTTCAGAGACTTATTCTTAACGTTAGTAATAGGTCCGAGCATCACCCTCTGGAATAGCCATAATAAATAAACAGCAGAAAAGATCACGGCGGTAGTTGACAATATAACATAGATATTTGACCCAAGGTTTGGGGAATCATACGCACCCACCAGAACAAGAAACTCACCGATGAAACCATTGAGACCCGGTAAGCCTATAGAGGACAAACAAATTACTAAAAATATTCCTGAGAATATTGGCATTACTTTCATCAAACCACCGAACTCTTTTATTTCCTTAGTGTGTCTTCTTTCATAAATCATTCCAACAATCAAGAAGAGTGCCCCTGTCGACAGCCCATGGTTAATCATCTGTATCACACTTCCCTGCATTGCAGTTTGCGTCAATGCAAAGGTCCCCAACACAATAAACCCAAGGTGGCTTACAGATGAATATGCAACGAGCTTTTTCATATCCTTTTGCGCAAGCGATAATAATGCCCCGTAAATAATTCCAACGACAGCCAATGTTGCAATGTATGGAGTCATAATAACAAACGCATCAGGGAACAATGTAAGTGAAAATCTAATCAAACCGTAAGTACCCATTTTCAAAAGCAGTGCTGCAAGTATAACACTACCGGCAGTCGGTGCCTGTACGTGTGCATCGGGCAACCATGTATGGAATGGGAATAAAGGAACCTTTATCAGGAATCCTAAAGTGAAGAATATAAATAGAATAATTTGTTTACTTAAAGGTAAAGTCAAAGCCGCGAACTTAAGCTTGGTCAGGTCAAGCGAAAACTCACCTATGTATGGTTCGCACAAAAATCCTAACCAGATAATTCCTATCAGCAGCAAAACACTGCCCGTCATTGTATACAAAAAGAACTTCAAAGTTGCGTATATTCTATTCTCAGCACCCCATACACCGATGAGAAAATACATTGGGATTAAAATGAACTCCCAAAAAACATAAAACAAAACCAAATCTATTGAACAGAAAACTCCTATAAGTCCAGCTTCCATTAGTAATATCAGGAAATAAAACTCTTTGACTCTGATTTTAATAGTGTACCAGGAAGCAATAATACTCAACGGCATAATCAAAGTAGTAAGGAGTATAAGTAAAAGTGAAATACCGTCAATGCCAACAAAATAATCTGAGTTAATTATTGCGATCCATTTATACTTTTCTATGAACTGATAATCACCCGTAGTAGTATCAAATAAAAAATAGATATATATAGAAAAGGCAAACGTGAGCACGGAAACTGCAACTGCATACGTTTTAATTATTCTTTCAGAATCCTTTTTGAATAACAACAGGGGTAATGAAAAAACAAGAGGGAAAAAAATCAGTATGCTTAGTAAATACTTCTCCAAAATATAAAGTGTTTAAATAATTTCAACAATATCCTTTAAGTATAACCTTTGTTTTAAAAATTAATTTTTAATTTATAATTTTTGATTTTTAATTAAAGTCACCCTTTCATTCGATGTCCTTTTTCTTCGTTGATAAATATCCATCCAACTACTTTCCCAATGTTAATATCTTTAAAATCATCCCAATAATCATCATTAAATACAAATCTTGAACTATTAGTACTATCTGACATCAATTTTGACTGCTCCATAATATTCTTAAATCTTTCCTTCCACGATTTCCAGTTGCTTTCTCTAAGATCAATCCAGCCATCTTCTGCCCAATTATCAATATTTTTCCTTGTAACTTTTATTTCCTCTCCTTCACTTTCAGCAGGAATTTTTACCTCAGGACCTCTTATGTATTCTTTACCATTCGGGAAAAGTATAGGAACACCAATCGATACCAATTCATTTCTTAATTTTGATTCACTCTTTATTAATTCAAATATTCTTTTCGAATGATTCTTTGGAGTGTCACTAATAAAACTTTCGAAATTTCTATAAACAAGTCTTATTAAGTGAGCTTCATATAATAGCTTAGATAACCTTGGTGGTCCTAACATCTCAAAAGCCACTGAATCTGTCCTGTGCTTTTTCTCAAGCTCCTCAATTTTTTCAACTGCAATATGCTGCATAAATCCTGCCCTGTATGAAGGTTCCATTACTGAGTTATCAAGAGCATTAATGACCTCGTGTCCTGTATTACCTCCTTTTAGTTCTCTAATAATATCTTCTGCAATTTCCTCAGGAGTAACATACTCCATTTGTCCTAAAGTAGATATTGTTTCGAATTCACCTCTCGAGAAAATCCCGTTTTCACCAGTATCGATAAACACGGTCTTTAGATTTCCTTTCGCCGTGTACTTTTTATCTGTACCCCTTTTAAAAGTCTTTCCAAATTTTTCCACCCCATCGAGCTTGATGTCATATATTTGTATAGGTTGATTTCTCTTTTTAATATCACCGTATTCAATTCTCTTCCATGCGATCGAAGCGGTTGGTTTAATCTCTTTAATCACCGGACCATCGGGTGTTCGAGCCATAAGGAACAGTAACAATGTATGAGAACCCGCAATTGAAGATTTACTCAGCAGGACACGTGATGGTCTCTCTTCGCTATGAGTAAAGGGTATATTTAATCCCATACCTCCGGTACCGCTTGTACCGACCTTTAAATAAAACAGAGTTCCAAATTTCAACATCGAATTGTACAGAATCTGAATGTGCCTGATAAGCTGTGGGATATACGATGTACAGATAAGCTTTTCAACAGAGTTCAAGAGTTTATCATAATCATGATCCCTGCTCTTCGTTATGTTAAGTAATTCATTATATGATTTATATATATTCTGGTAAGCAATTGCTGTAGCGGTATTAATACAATCAATAATAACGTCTGGTTTATATTTCTTTAATAAATTATAAATACACGAATCCTGGAGCATATCATCATCGAGTTTATCAACTATATCATGAATAACAAGCCTTCTTTTATCTATATCATCCAGATAGTCTTCCCTGTTAAGATCCTTAAAATCATGTCTTACAAATATATTACCCCACCAGGGCTCAAACAATTTACGGTTATTAAATTCCTTTGAAAGTTCAGTACAAACTTCTTTTGCTTCATGCTCAAAAAGAGATGTCAGTATTATTTGTTTGGGACCATACTCTGCTATTCTTCTTGCGGTAGCAGCACCAACCAAACCCCAGCCCCCTAATATTAAAACTTTTCTATTTTTTATATACATCTTTTTCTTATTTAATATTTTTAAATTATTTTTTTCCTACTTTTAAATCGAATACTGTTTTCCATTGCCAATCCTTTTTTAAAAAACTAATCACAGAAGATATTTCTAAAATTAGCATAATCGTTAGACATTAAAACAAAAAAT
>Ga0180431_10003821_pt1 | contig 19053 bp, 16 predicted proteins | sample SS_ome_11_FD_132459 | JGI IMG/M metagenome (GOLD analysis project Ga0180431, IMG submission 132459) | Hypersaline lake sediment archaeal communities from the Salton Sea, California, USA - SS_1_MS_1 metaG | ecosystem: Environmental > Aquatic > Non-marine Saline and Alkaline > Hypersaline >... | reverse complement strand
TTTTACAGTGTCTTGTACAAAAGAGCGCTTTTGGAAAAGGTGGGGTTTGTTGAGAAACAAAGATGCTGGAGAGATATGAGTGATGAGGAAGTCTTAGAAGTTGCAAAGAAATTGGTTGAGAGAGAAAAGATAACTGGAAAGCATGAATTGAGAATAGCTGATTCTGGATTGCACCGTGTTTTAGAGAAGAGAGGTTTACTTGAGGAAATTGGATTTGAAGAAAAACGAGTGAAACACAGATCTTGGAAAGATATGAATAATAATGACATTGTTGAATTTGCAAAGAAAGTGATCCATAATGAGGGCATAAGCGGAAGATATGAGTTGAATAAGCATGATTCTGGACTTTATAGTATTTTGAATAGACGTAGATTGATTAACCGCGTATTTGCCCATATTGACCTGCAAAGAATAGACAATGCAAGAAATGCAGTCATTGATGCATTAGAGGCATTCGGTGCTGCTAATGATAATGCGACCAAGAAGGACGATGTTGCATAATTACTAATTGAGAGCTGCAAATGCACCATCAACGAAATTCTCAAGAACGCGGTGGTCATGGCGCTCAGGATTGATTGTAGATATGTTAGATAAATCAAGCATTCTTCCAAGGCGTGATCTTCTTCGGTCAACAAGTTCGTCTATATTCTGTGGAGAATAATCAGGGTGGAATTGAACTCCCCATGTTGAGCTTCCGATTTTATATGCCTGGACCATGTCAGATTTTACACCATATGCAAGAACTGAACTGTCCCGAGGCGGTTTCGATACATAGGTAAAATGAGAAAACAGCCCGCTAAAATTAGCAGGAATGCCGTCAAAAATTTCATCATTTTGACCTTCCTCGGTCATGAAGACCGGGGAGAAACCAACTTCAGCACCCAAAGGCTTGGGAATTCGCTCCACCCTTCCCCCACGCGCTACTGCAATGGCCTGATGACCAAAGCAGATGCCAAGGACAGGAACCTGGTCAGCCTCGCGGATAAAATCCAGAAGGCCTCCCATCCAGTAATTTTCTTCTAGTCCTTGTTTGTCAATGTTAAGCTTGGATCCTGGAAATACTAGTGCGTCATAAGTGCCTGGGATCGGATAGTCTCGCGGATTGCCTGCTGGCCAATAAAGATGCGGTTCGATTATAAGTCGTTTTGATGCTGCAAAATCCTGAAGCTTTCGTCCAAGCAGACCACGGACTGTCCAGCGGGCTCCCATATAAGTCAGGGGTTCCTGGCTTGCTGGGCCGCTGCCAATAATGGCAATCCTAAGTCTACTCATGGTGCGCTTGTATGGCATGGAAATGCACCTTTTATGCATGGGGGATACGTTTAAGTAGAAAAAGCTTTTAAGCATTGTTACATTTTATCAGAAAAAAACCAGTACAAACACCAAAAATTCCGGCCAAAACTATAGAATAGCATAAAGATGGAAATCCTGAATCTCAGAAAAACGGGTGTAACTTCTTAAAAACTGCGGATCAAACTAAACAACTATGAAAATTCTTATCACATCAGCACTGCCATATGTAAACAATGTACCACACCTTGGGAATATCATTGGCTGCGTACTTTCTGCAGATGTCTTTGCAAGATACTGCAAATCCAGGAAATATGACTGCATCTACATATGCGGAACAGACGAATATGGAACAGCAACCGAGATAAAGGCACTCGAGGAAGGAATTACTCCAAATGAAGTGTGCAACAAATACTATAACATCCACAAGGAGATCTACGAATGGTTCGGGATCAAATTCGACAGCTTTGGAAGGACATCTACAGAGAACCATACAAAAATCACTCATGACATCTTCAGGCGTCTTTATGATAATGGCTACATAGTTGATGAGGAGACAGAACAGTTCTACGATGAAAAATCAGACATGTTCCTTGCAGACAGATATATCGAGGGAACCTGTCCGTTTTGCAGTTATGAGGATGCAAGAGGAGACCAGTGCGACAAGTGCGGGAAGCTTCTGCATGCATCAGACCTGATAAACCCAAGGAGCAAGGTTTCAAAAACCACTCCGGTCCTGAAGAAAACAAAGCACCTGTTCATCAATCTCCCGGGAATTGAGAAGGACCTTGAGAAATGGATAGAAAAAACATCAAAGGAGGGCTTCTGGTCTGAAAACTCTACAAATATAGCAAGGTCCTGGCTTGCAGAAGGACTTAAGAAAAGAGCAATAACAAGGGATCTGAAATGGGGAGTTCCTGTTCCTCTTGAAGGCTTTGAGAAAAAAGTATTCTATGTCTGGTTTGATGCTCCAATAGGATATATATCGATTACTTCGAACCTCACTGAAGAGTGGAAAAAATGGTGGATGAACCCAAGCGAGGTCAAGCTCTACCAGTTCATGGGAAAGGACAATGTGCCATTCCACACTGTGATATTCCCCTCAACACTCATGGGAACGAAGCAGGACTGGACAATGCTCCACCACATAAATACAACCGAATTCCTGAACTATGAGGATGGAAAATTCTCAAAATCAAGACATGTGGGAGTGTTTGGCGATGATGCCATGAACTCAGGCATTGCAAGCGATGTCTGGAGATATTATCTTCTTATCAACAGGCCTGAGAAATCAGATACCCAGTTTACCTGGGCAGATTTTGTGGACAAAAACAATAATGAGCTTCTTGCGAATCTTGGAAACCTGATCAACAGGACGCTTGTATTTACAAAAAACAATTTTGAGGGAAAGGTTCCGCAGATGAGTCCAAGCGAAGAAGATAGAAAGTTCCTCGCAGAGCAGGCAGAGCTGGTAAAAATTATCACAGAAGACCTTGAAGGAGTAAAGATCAAGGATGGACTCCACAAGATAATGCTACTGTCCAAAGCTGCAAACAAGTACTTCCAGGACAACAAGCCATGGGAGCTGGTAAAAACAGACAAGGAAAGGGCAAAAACAGTCCTGGCAGTCCTGATCAATCAAACAAAGGACATCTCAATACTTATTGAGCCTTACCTTCCTGCAACAAGCAAAAAAATTGCCAAGCAGCTTGGGATAGAACAGCAGATCTGGGAGGATATTGGAAAACCGGTTGAAGAAGGTCATCTGCTTGGAAATCCAAAGCCGATATTCCGCAAGCTTGAGCAAAAGGAGATAGATGAGCTCCGGATAAAGTTTGCAGGCAAGAAAAAAGAGGAGACTAAATTCTCGGATCTTGATCTGGAAGTTGGTGAGATCCTTTCTGTCGAAAAGCATCCTGATGCAGAAAAGCTGTTTGTTGAAAAAGTGAAACTGGGCAACGGAGAGAGGCAGATCGTGTCAGGACTTGCAGGACATTACCTGCCAGAGCAGCTTGTTGGCAAGAAGGTAGTCATTGTCAAAAACCTGAAACCAGCAAAACTTCGCGGGATTGAATCAGAAGGAATGCTTCTTGCTGCGGAAGGAAGAGAGTTCAAGCCAGGAACTCATACCATGGAAGGGGCACTTGAAGCATTATTCTGCGATGAGTGCAATGTCGGGGACAAAGTCATCCTTGGAGATGAGAAGAGCAAACCAAAGCCAATGATAACAATCAAGGAATTTTCAAAAATAAAAATAGAGGTTGCTGATTTCTTCGTAAAATCAGAAGGAGAAACACTTACTGCAAATGGAATTGAGCTGAAAATGAAAAACATCAAAACCGGAGTAGTGAATTAGGCGGTCACAATGAGCGAGAGAAAAATATGCAGGGCAATTGTATACAGGCAGGGACCTAAGGGAGATATGGACCCCAAGAGCTGGAAATTCGTAGGCCAGATAATGGTAGATCGAAGCAACATAAAGAGAGTATTTGGTCCTAGCCCAAAGGCAATGGCAAATGATTTGGCCAGGAATATTCGTGAAGAGGAAAAAGACAGCTGGAGCCTGGAACAACTTGACCACGATGGAGAGAGATATCTCAGGGCAAAGGGATTTGTTGAAAATAACCAGGATGTAAAAAGAGTAGGACTGACTGATTTTCAGAGAATTGAAACAGTCCTAACAAGCAGACTTGGAGAAAAATTATAAAAGAACTCCATTTACAAGGCCGTCTTGTCCGACACGGTTTGTTACCTTGACTTTGCCAATGTCGGTTTCAACAACAGCTCCTTTTGTAATGATGTTTCTTCGCACATATTCTGGATTGTGGCTCTCGAGAAGCTTCTTGATTGTTGCCTTCTTGACTCCATCCTTGGTAACAACGTTGATGGCAGAGGCTTTTTTGATTCTCTTTCTTGTCTTTCCGCCGCGTTTTCGGACTGTGATCTTTGAGTCTTCTTCTGCAACCTTGGTTGATGCAAAGACTCCGCCCACATGTGCAAGCTTTTTGTCTCTAGCCTTTTTGCGGCGTCCGCCGGTTCCAGCACTTACTTTCTTACGATGAGATTTGTGATATTGATCCATAATAACCATCTACATAATACTGAGAAGTTAGTAGGTTAAATTAAAGTACAGAGATTTTTAAATATATCCATCTGCAGGAATTTACTTAGATGAGGGGTTTGGACAGAGCCTTCGAAGAGCCTCGAGGTTCTTTGCCTCCATCGCTGCAACTGCCCGAATGAAATTCCTCTGAAGATCTAACAAATCAACTTCAGCGCTAAATACAGATCCAAGAGCACTGATCTTTGAGAGAACCCTTGCAATTTCTTTCTGGGTCTGGGCAAGATCAAGTTCTGCGTATTCAAAATATTCCTTTGGATCAGTGGATTTGTCTATTGGCCCGATAAGCTTTACTCCAAGAGTTCTTTGGATATGTCCGGATGGAATAGTTGTAATAACCTCGATAAATAAGCGGTTGTCTCCAGTTAGCAGAAGTCTTGCCTGACTAGGAGTATTTGTTTTTTTCAATCTTGGTCTGCCAATATCAGCAGAGCTGGCAGGTTTTGTTTTTCTGGAATTCATAAGGAGATATTATGGCGAAGCATTTAAAAACACCTTTTCTATCTTTTTAACACAAATTTAGATATAAACACTACCAAACTGAATAAGATTCATGCAGGTTTACGAAGTTGATGATCTTCCACAAGGTCTTGATGAGGACAATTATGTCCAGATAAGCAAGGGATCAGCAGAATCAATGGAAGAGATAAGACTTGCATACCACCTGGCAGTTGAAGCGTTCAAAAACAACACAAACATTGCAAAAAAGCCGAAATACGAATTCCTGCTCTGGCTTGCCCATACCCGCGATATAAAAAATGCAATAAAAAAGACGGCTCCTGGAAAAGGAGGGATGCTGCTAATTTTGTTCTCAGGAAAAATAGATGGAAAAGCTGCAAAATTAAAAGAAAATGCAGATCCTCTGAGACTGGAGGAAATATCCCTCTCAAGGATTTAGATTCCAAGCTGCTTTGAGAGAACGTCCTTGTCGATTGGAAGTTCGATTCCCAAGACCTGATGGATGAAGATGAACATATCGATTATCTGGGATTTGTCTTCAGTAATCATATCTGCCATCTGCTTGATTGTCATCTCCTTGCCGATAAGCTCATAGAGCATCAGGCCTTCTTTTCCATAGCGCTTGTAGACAGAATAGCCATCATCGCCATATTTCTTCCTGACATCTGTCCTGGAGAGCGGCTTCATGATAAGCATTCCGTTTTGCATGAGGAACTGAAGGATTTTTGAAATCTCGAAAAGCGGAAGCTCCATCTTCAGCGATATATCAAGGATATCGTTCTTCCCATTGATAAGTTCGATGATCTTGTTCCCCTTGTCCCCAAACTTGAGCATGACCTTTGCTTTCATCTGCACTGATTTGACAATATCAAGAGGGGCTTTGATTGGAAGCTCAACCGGAGAAGAGATTCCACGGGCCCCGTCAAGGTTTCCTCCCTCAAGGATCGGATTAAAGCTGGAGTCAGCAGCTGGCTTGGGAGCCTGTGGCGCGCCACGAGGAGGCGGAGCATATGAAGGAGACTGCGGGGGCGGAGCCATGACAGAAGTAAAGCTCCTTGTATTCGGAGGAGGCGCTTCTGATCTTTGAGATCCTCCTCCTTTTGGATAATCAAGCTTGATTATACCCTGCTCATCCATGAAATCAAGAATTTCGACAAGTTTGGACTCTGTGAGGCCAGTCTCACGCATTATCTCTTCTGCAGTTCGCTGGCCGTCAATCAGGGCATAGACCTGGATACCAAGATCGCCATACTTGTCTGAGATGATCTTTTCAACAGGGCTTAGATCTGATTCCGGCTCTTCTTCAACATCATCTACTGCAGAGAGAGACATGTCAGAATCGTCAAAGCCAGAATCATCATGAGTCTTATCAGAAGTCTCTTCTTCTGAAGAGTCTCCAAAATCATCACCAGATGACTTAACTTCAGGCTCTTCATCCCCCATGCCCATCTCAAGCCCGCTATCATCTACAGGCTTGATGTCCTCGAATTCAAATGGTTTGATGCCATCATCAGCTGTTTCAGCCGGTTTTCCCTTTTTAGAGGATTTTCGATGCTTTGGCTCTTCAGGCTCAGCTTCAATTGCCTGGATTTCATCATCCTGGGGCACAGGCGAAAGCTCCTCTTCTTCAGGTGAAGGCTCATCAAAGGAAAAGTCATCTTCTGGTGAAATTCCATCGTCAGGGGTTATCTCCTCTTGCGGCTGCTCAGGCTCTTCTTCCTGGGAGATTTTCTGCATAGGAACAGCTTCAGGCTCTTCCGGAGCAGATGGCACAAATTCTTCCTTTTTCTCGGCCTTTCCTGTAGTAACCGGCTCAAGCTCAACCATGCCGGCATCCTGCATATAATTGACAATTTGATCAAAAAGGTCTTTCTCAAGTCCAAGATCCTTGCATAGCTCTCCGGTGCTTCTCTTGCCTGTTATTGCTTTATATACCTGGAGACCAACCTCGCCGAATTTTTTTATTAAGAGGTTTTGGTTCTTGAATCTTTGAAGAGGGCCTTTCTCGCGTTTTATAATATTATAATCTGCCCCTTTCGCCATAACACCACTATCGATAGAATAATTAGCAAAATGTTTATTAACATAGTTACATTATTATTGCGCATGGAGTTCGACGAGTTACTGATCACTACGGGCGTAGATGCACTTGTTCGCCTGATTAAAGAGAAACAAAGGATTGAGCTCGAAGATGCTTCATCCATTCTAAATATCCCCGCAGAAAGCCTGGAAGACTGGGCAAGAGTACTTGAAGAAGAGGGGATAATGCGCATTGAATACCGCCTTACTAAGATATATCTGGTCTGGATAAAGCCGACAGTAGATGAAATCGAGACAGAGCGGGAATCATTCTATGAGGAAAAGGAGGACATTCAAAAGCAGGTTGAAACATTTAGGGGGAAGATGAGCGAGCGAAGGGATGAGCTTACTAATCTTCACACTTCTTTCGCTGAGTTTTATGACAGGACCCATTCAAAGATGCAGGAGCTTGAGAAGAAGATATCACCGCTTCCTGCAGGAGAACTTTTATCTGTAGGCAATTTTGCCAAAGGAGAGCAGGAGCTCTCTGACATGAAATATGATCTGGAGCAGATCAAGGATGCGCTTGGCGGAATCAGAAACGAGATAAAGGATGTTGGAATTACTGATGAGGAAAAAAGCAAAGGCAGAATTGAAGGACTTGAGAAAATAAATGATGAGCTCAAGGCCATGCAGGAAGAAATGGCAGAGCTTCGCAAAAAAGCAGGAGGACATTCCAGGGATGATACCTCGCTTCCTTCAGCTGCTGCAATCAAGAAAAAATTCGAATCATTGAAAAAGGAATTTTCACTGCTCAAAACAAGGAACACAAGGCTTAGGGAGGACATGATAAGCCTTCATGAAAGTTCGCAGATTCTCCAGGATGTTGCAGAATCAATAATGGGACAGGAAGAAAAAATTGGCAGTATTCACGAGGAGGTTGAAGCTGTTTCAAAAGAAGCAGAAGAGCTTCTCAAGAAAGTAGAGGGAATAACAAAAAAGGCAAAGCAAAATGCTGAGATCGTAGAGAGGGTTGGAGAATCAGTAACTGTTGCAAAAGGAATTTTGAAGAGATTTCCCAACCAGCAGAAAATGGTGCAGGAGCTCGAATCAATAAAAGAGAGCGAAGCAGAGCTTGGTGAAAAGTACGCATCAATGGAAAAACTGATTGATGCTGTTGGAGGAAAGCAGCTCACATCAAAACAATTTACCGAGCTTAGCAGAAAGATGGATGACAAGATAGAAACAGTAAGAAGAGATATGGACGCGCTTGAAACTGCTCTTGAACATGAAAAAAGCACATACCTGACATTCCAGAAAATCAAGGAAAGAATTGTTCCGTCAATAAAGCGCTATGAAAAGCAGCTCGATGGAATAGAAGAGAGGATAGTACAGATCGGAAAGGAATCAGTAGCACAAAAAGAAAGCCTGAAAAAGGATGCAAAGAAACTCCAGGAAAGCCTCAAGGGAGGAGAAGTGAACAATGCACTCAAGCTGGCCGGACAGATCAGGGAGAAGAAGAAGATGCTCGAGGATGTGAAGACTTCGCTTGATGATCTTGTCACATTATCAGACAACCTCAATAAGAGGATCACGCTGCTCTCAAGAGAAGCAAAGCTCCTGCAGATAAGGGCAGGAACAGATAGCACATCTGGAAAATCCGAGGAAACTGTAAAGAGAAAGCAGGTAGTACGTCAGCAGCTTGACCTTACAAAGGACGAGGAGAGAGAATTCCGCAAGAAAAGAGAGGAGCTCAAGAAACTCATCAAGCGCTTGTGGGAAGAATGATTGTTTATAAAGCATCATGACGAAGTAAACTGGTGGTAAGTATGCCGAAAGAAGATATCAAGGAAATGATTAAAAAGAAATTGAAGACAAAACCACAAATAAAAAAAGACGTGGAAGAAGAGGTAGAACAAAAACCACGGCCAAAAGTATCCTTACTATCAGCCTATGGATTTAGCAGCGAAGGACTTCCTGTTGAAGTGAAAATATTCAGGAAAAGATCTGAATTTGTTCCGAAGTATGAAGTGACAATTCCAGGAATTGCAGAAGGTACCAAGCTTATGCTTGAGACAAAGCTCAAAGGAGAGCTTGTTACTGAAGTGAAACTTGATATCAGCGAGATCCTTGATCCAAAGAAATTTGAAGAAGTAAAGAAAAAATTCCTTGAAGCGGCAAAAAAGATACTTGCAAGGAACTTCCCATCACTTTCAGAAGACAAAAAAGAGGTCCTCGCAGTGTTCCTGCTGCAGAAAACCCTTGGGCTTGGGGAGATGGAAGCGCTACTTTCTGATGAGCAGCTCGAAGAAGTCGTAGTAAATAATGGTGTCGAGCCTGTATGGGTTTACCACAAGAAATTCGGATGGTGCAAAACAAACCTCAGGCTCAAGAACGAGGAAATCGTATATGATTATGCATCGATGATTGCAAGGAAAGTAGGGCGGCAGATCAATGTACTTAATCCAACCCTTGATGCACACCTTCCAACAGGAGACCGTGTGAATGCAACACTGTTTCCGATCTCATCATTTGGAAATACTATAACAATAAGAAAATTCTCAAGAAACCCATGGACAATTACAAGGTTCCTAAAATCAAAAACAGTCACTCCTGAGGTTGCAGGGCTTATCTGGCTTTGCATGCAGAACGAGCTTTCCCTTCTTGTTACAGGAGGAACAGGAAGCGGTAAGACATCTTTCCTCAATGCAATGGCAGGATTGATTCCTGCAAATCAGCGTATAGTTACTATAGAAGATACAAGAGAGCTTACCTTGCCCAAATTCCTTCACTGGGTTCCTATGACAGTAAGAGAGCCAAACCCTGAGGGAAAGGGAGAGGTTACCATGCTGGACCTTATGGTCAATGCACTTCGTCAGAGACCGGACAGGATACTTGTAGGTGAAATCAGAAGGCAGAGGGAAGCAGAAGTGATGTTTGAAGCTATGCACACTGGTCACAGCGTATATGCAACACTTCACGCAGACAATGCCGAGCAGACAATCTCAAGATTAACAAATCCGCCGATAAACGTGCCTTCTGAAATGCTTGATGCGCTCGCAGGAGTCGTAGTAACCTTCAGGCACAGGAGATTCAATATCAGAAGAGTGCTTGAGTTTGCGGAAATGACAGAAAAAGGAAAGGCAAATGTCCTATACAGATGGGATGTGAAAACAGACAAAGTCAAAGGCGTTGGAAAAATGTCAAGGCTTGCAAACACTCTCTCACTTTACTCCGGAATGACTGAAAAGGAAATTGAAAGTGATGTTGGCGAAAAGGTCAAGGTACTCAACTGGATGGTCAAAAAAGGATACGACGGAGTAAATGAAGTTGGAGAGGTAATATCAAGATATTATATGGATCCAGAGGAAGTAATGGAATCTGTAAAGAAAAATCTCGAATGGGAATTTAAGGTGTAGCGATGTCAAGAGATGAGTTTGAAGCAGCAATTGAAAGTGCAAAAAAACTCGAGAGAAAAATACTCGAATACGAACCGTTTGACGGAGAAGTTGAGATTGAAAAATCACTGGATTTAGAGCCTTCAGAATATATTGATCTTACTTTTGATGATCTTATCAATGAATATGAAAGAAGCCAGAAGATACTTAGCACAAGAAAACTAGGAATTTATGCTTCGAGCGAAAAGGTCCAGGCTTCAGTTGAAAGTGCAGAGGTTGAAACAAGGCTAAGGGAGATGACAAAGAAGACCCTGAAGCAGGCTGAAAAGGTTGCAGCAGAACCATCAATTGAACGTGAAGCGCCAGCGCCGCCTCAGGCTCCGGTCAAGGAACCAGAGCCTTCACTTGATATCGAGATAGAGCGAGAAAAGCCACCTGAGATCGAATTTGAAAAGCCAAAACCGATAAAAGAGGAGATTGCAACTCCGGAAAAAATAGAGCCGGAAATTGAAAAAGAGACTCCAGAGCCTGCAAAGCCGGCTGCTGCCCCAGAGCCAAAGCTGGCTCCAGAGACTCCAAGGGAAGAGCCTGAGATGACAAATGGCAAGAAGCCTGTTCCGCCAGCGCTCATGGAAAGGCAGACTACTGCGGCAGATGAGAGATACCAGAGGATGGAAAATGAGATCAGGACCATGCTCGGGGAAAAGCCGGATGAGCTTTCACTAAAGAAGAAAATGCTTGAGCTTACCAAGCAGCTATTCAAGGAAAAGAGCCACAACAGAAGAGCTGAGATAAAGGTTCAGATCACGGTCCTCAAGAACATGCTCATTCGCGCCAAAGCAGGAAAGAGCATGGTAAGCAAGGGAAAGAAAGATGAGACATATGCAAACTTGTTCCAGACACTTGAAACAACGCAGCAGTCAGAAATTGCACAGACAAAGGACAGGGTAATTGATTCATACAATGAAAAGATAAATGAGATAAAAAAGAAATTCTATTCAGACCTTTCAAATGCAGATGACAAGATAAAAAGAAAGGAGATATATGAAGGGTTTGTCTTTAGCGTCACACAGATAGTAGAGCAGCTTCCGGATACGATAAAAGAGCAGCGCGAAGAAACCAAAAAGAAGCATCTGGATGAGCTTGGAAAACTCAGGGAATCTGCTGCAAAGGACAAGAAAACACTTGCCAAGGTAGAAGAGAGGGTCGAGCAGATTGAACAAAACTATGAAAAGCAGTTCAATTCGATAAAAAGGATCCTTGGCCAGGAGATAGAAACCTTGATCGAAGTGACCGGAACTGAGATTTTCAAAAAGCCGGAAGAAAAGGCAAAGGACAAGGAAGCAAAAATACACGAAGTAGTAAAGGAGATCAACAGCACAGACGAGGGAACTCTACTGTATTTCCTCCATACAAATGATTCTGAATATTATAGAAGTTATGAAAGGAAGCAGATATCAAAAGCCGAAGCACTTTGCAAGGCCAAGTCGCTGATGGCAAAGGAAAAGGGCCTGAGCAAAGCATCGGTGAAGAAATACTTCAGTGAAGTAGATGAGTAATATGACCACTAAACAAAAACAACATAAGAAGAGAGGTGCGTTCACTGCAATTGCAGAAATACTTGCAACACGGCAGCCAGAGCTCAAGAAAAAGCTGAAGCTGGCAGACATGAGCGACAACCCGGTGGAGTTTCTTGAGAAAGTAGTCAGCTCAACAGTCTTCATGTCAATAGGACTGATAATACTCACATATCTTCTGCTTCTGGACCCGCTCTCATATAATCTCAAAGTGGACATTGTAATGTTTATCGTGATGATTATAGCTCCGCTGATAATCATCCCGCTTATATTATTCTCATATCTTATGCTGCTTCCTGAGGCAACCAGGATAAAGAGACAGAAGGAGATGGACTACGAGATTGTCTTTGCAGGAAGACACATAGTAATCGCATTGAAATCCGGTATGCCCCTCTTTGATACCTTTGTCGGCACTTCGAAGGGATATGGTGCTGTGAGCAAGGAATTTGCAAGAATAGTCGACAAGGTAATTCTTGGGGTTCCGACAACACAGGCAATAAGGGAGACAGTACAGTACAATCCATCAAAATACTTTACAAGAATGCTGATACAGATCGCAAACTCACTTTCAAGCGGTGCTGATGTTGGAGATTCGCTTGAGAATGTTCTTGACCAGATTTCTAAGGAACAGCTGATCTCGCTAAAGGAGTACAGCCAGAAACTGACTCCGATTGTCATGTTCTACATGGTATTTGGAATCATAGTTCCGTCTCTTGGAATAGTGCTTGCAACAGTAGTGTTCTCTGCCATCAGCGGAGGCAACTTTGGATTTTCATCCGGGATTTTAGTCATTGCATTTATCATAATCGCACTTGTGCAGTTCCTGTTCTTGGGCTTCATTGAAAGCTCCAGACCGAAGTATCTCATATAGGTGTTCTACATGTCAAACGATAGCTTATTTGAAACAGCCGGAAGGGTCTTCTTTACAAGAGACCATATCAAACGCCTGGAGAGAGACATCAATATAGCGGGAGTCAATATGCCTGCAGACTCATTTGCAGGCTACGTTGCACTGAATATCATCATAGTCACTATTTTCCTTACATTGCTGATACTTTTATTCCCGCCGACAAACAACCTCCTCACAGAGATAATCAGCGAGTATATTGAGCTGCCTTTTGTACTGATTGCAGTATTTGTCCTGATCATTTCATTTATGGTCAGCTATATCGTGACCATGGCACTTTTATCAACATACCTGGTCATGAAGGCAGATGAGCGAAGAGCCAAGCTTGAGACCTCACTTCCTGATTTCCTCATGCTCGTTGCATCGAACATCAAGGCAGGAATGGCGCTGGACCAGGCAATGTGGTATTCTGCAAAGCCGGAGTTCCAGGTGCTTTCGGTTGAGGTAAAGAAGATAATCAAAAGCTCATTTAGCGGTGAAACCCTTGGAGACACTCTTGAGGCACTAAGTGCCAGATTTGATTCGAAGGTCTTCAAAAGGACAATACTCCTCCTCAAGCAGGCATCTGCAACAGGAGGTGAACTTACAGATGTTCTTGAGAGAACATCTGAAGATGTCCGAAATACTATAATCATGAAAAAGGAGATTGCAGCTTCCCTTGTGCTCTACGAGATATTCGTGCTTTTTGCAGCAATTGTCGGAACTCCGTTCCTGTTTGCAGTTGCATCAAAGCTTGTCCAGGTCTTTGAAAAGATAGGGCCTCAGGTAGGCGGCGGAGTTTCCGGAGACAGCGGCGGTCCGTTTACGACATTCTCAAATGTCGGTTCATTCTCAGGGCCGGTCATAAGTTCAGCGGAATTCTTCTGGTTCAGTATTCCGACAATATTCATAACCGCACTGATCTCATCATTCATAGTCAGTGTAATAAAATCAGGCTCCAAGAGCGCAGGGATGAAGTACTTCCCATTCGTTCTCATTGCAGCATATTTCGTTTATTGGTTAGTAATAAATGTAGTTGATTCGCTGTTTGCAGCGATCGCTTAGGGGATTTTATGAAAGATTTACTAAAATCAGGTGGATATAAGAAGGGGCAAGCAGTGATGGAATACCTCATCACATATGGTCTTGCTTTGTTTGTTATTTTGATCGTACTTGCAATCCTAGTTGCAGTAGTGTTGCCTTCTTTGCAGGCACCAGAAACATGCCAGTTTACTCAGCCAGGATTTGGATGTAGCACAAAAAAACATGTTGTTGTATCTGATATCAACAACGAGGTGAACATTCTCTTCCAGTTGGATAATCACCAGGGCAAGTCAGTTATCATAACGGACGTTATGTGCTCGACAGCAACGCCTGGCGATGTGAGAAAATCAGATCTGGCAATCAGGGATCCTGATGCGATTGCGCCAGCAAATGGACAGATGTCAGCTGGCAGCACCAAATCATTCGGGGGAACCGGTGCAGACCTGCCAGCAGAAATTCCGTGCTATGATGAGTCCGGAAACCTGCTGATTTTGACTTCAGGATCAAACTTCAAGGGAAGCTTGGCAGTAACATACAGATTTAGCGAAGATGTACCAGGCGCTCCTGAAAGGCTTGCAGTTGCAACAGTAACAGGCAACACACAGGCAGAGTAATTTTTTCTTTTTTTTTAATTTTCTAATTCTGAGACGTAATCATCAGAAGCACCTGCAATAAGGATAAAGTGTTCGATTGATTTGTCAGTCCATGGCAGGCTCAGGAGCTTTCCCACAGTAAATTCAACATCATCAATGTTGTGGAGACCTCCTTCAAAGCAGCCGGTTTTTATCGGCTTGTTTGGGCGGGTCAAAAGCGCCTCAAAGCCCCACCACCATGATGAATACTCAAGCATTTCTGAGATTACAGTTCCCATAACTGAAGAATGATACTCTATTGCATTTGGATGGAGGATGAAGACAAGGTCAGAATCTGTTGGCCCGTCACGATCAGTATTGCCGATAACCAGCATCCTGTCTCCTGCTTCAGATTCTGGAATTCCAAGTGCAGATGCAACAGGAAGGTAGTTTTTATCAAGGCCATCAGAGCAAAGAACATCAGGGCCAAAAACATGGTCAAAGCGGGATGTGATTCCATAGCGACTGAGAACATCATCTGCATATTCGCGCGGCGCTGCTGTTGTAATCACATGTGAAATATCCTGAGACCTGAGCCTGTCCAAAAGGACTTTGATTCCCTTTGTCAGCCCTCGTTTCTTTGGCAGTCCCCTCATGAAGATATTTGCTTCCCGCGGCCGAAGGCATCCAATAGTCTCATCAAGGTCCCAGCAGATATATCTTCTTTTTCCCATTATGCCACCATCTCGGAATTATTATCATTGATAGGAGGAGATTCCAAAACTGCTATTGTCCTGTCATAATGCCTGGTCCTCTTGGGATTCCAGTATGCAAAGCCAGTTGCAATGGAAATTCCCCCGACATTGTGGAGTGAGCCTTCAAAATGCTCGATCTTGACAAAGTTTGGTCCGGAAGAATGCAATTGCCAGTGAGCCTGGCCCCATGAATCAGATTCGCTGTTCAGCCTGTCTATGATCGGAATAAATGCAGCCGCATCATATGAGCTTCCATAGGGGCGAAAAATAAATGGAAAATCAAGATCTGCCGGAGCATCCCGCTGATGGTTTCCGATTGATATCATATCATGGGAAGCCTGCTCAGGCGAAATGCCAAAAAAAACTGCAACAGGAAGATAATGCTTGTTGAGTCCTGTTTCTTGAGAAGAATCCCCATAGATATGCTCAAGTGAGAATACTGCCTCAAAATAGTGACCAAGAGAAAACGATTTGATGACAAAATCAGCATGGCCGCTTGAGGCTGCGGTGGTTATGACCTGCCTAAAGCCAAGGGCCTTTAATCTGTCGAGAACAGGAAGGATTCCTTTTGTCAGACTCATCTTTTTGGGATCTCTGAATTTTCCCAGAGTTTCATCTAAATCCCAGCAGATAATGCGCCTTCCCTTTGACATAGTGTTAGTAGATAATACAAAATGTTTATAAAATGAGATAAAATGTGGAAAGGTGTGATCAGCTTCCATATTTTTCTGCTCTCTCGGTTATGTTCAGGATCAGAGGGATGATGTCCTTTCCCTCAATATGACCAAGCCCTCCGAGAGCGCAGTTCAGTTCATCGAATTTCTTCACATTGTCAGTGCGCTCTCCGCGGTAGACCAGGATCGGGACTTCATGGCCAGTGTGCTCCTTCCTGCTGACAGGCGTGGAATGATCTCCTGTAATAATGATGCATGCCCCTGTTTTTTCAAGGATTGGGATCATTTTGTCGATCTTTTCAAGAGCTTTGCATTTGGATTCAAAGTCCCCGTCATGGCCAGCGCTGTCGCAGGCCTTTACGTGAAGAAATACAAACTCATATTCAGAAGCAAGGGCTGATGATACTGCCTTTGCCTTTGCAATAAAATCAGTATTTTTGTCTCCGGTAGCCCCTGGAACAAGGGCAAGGTCCATATTCATAAATGAGGCAACGCCCTTGTAGAGAGCGCCTCCTGCAACGCAGATTCCATGCATTCCAAATCTTTCAATGAATGAGGTTGCATCCCGATATTCGCCTGCTCCCCTAAGCAAAACAGCATTTGCAGGTTTTTTTCGTGATTTGTTCTCAGAAGCCATGGATAGGCGCTCCTGTGCAAGTTCGGTGAATTTATTTACAATTCTGGCTGTTTTTGCTGCCTCTGAACTGTCATCAATAGGATAGCACTTTGAGATGGGATCATTTGAATGAGGATCAGTTTCCCCGATGTTACAGCTAAGGCCATTACCACGAAGAACCAATGCTCCCCTGTGCTCAACTGAATTTTTGAAGATTAGCTTGATCCCTTCGATTTCCATTGAAAGCAGCTTTGATAGCGAAGAGGCTGTTTTGGTATCAATCCTTCCGGCTCTCCTGTCAACTACCACCCCATCCTTGACAGTGGCAAAATTTGCCCGAAATGCAACATCCCCCTCCTGCAGCTCAATCCCAAGGCCAAGTGCTTCGAGAGGTCCCCTTCCATTATAGAAGAACTTTGGGTCATACCCAAGCAGCTGAAGATGAGAAGTGTCTGATCCTGGAATAAGATATCTGGAGATAGGACTCAGCATGCCAGTAATTCCTTTTTTTGCCAGTTTGTCAAGATTAGGGGTTTTTGCAGCCTGAAGCGGAGTTTTTGGAGTTGGAAGGTCCCCAAGGCCATCGATTATGAACAGAATTGCTTTTTTCATACTGAGAGTAGCGGAGGAAAAACTAAAATAGCTTTCAGTAGTGGTAATAAGGGATAATCATGTTAGAAGAGAAGGGATAAATAGATTTATTAAACTCGGACTCTAAATAGACATCCACTAATTTTTAGCGTGGTTATTATGGATGTTGATCTTTCGGCTCAGGTATCAAAATTCCAGGAATACTTCAGCACGACATACAAGAAGAAAATCAATGAGCTTCGAAGGAGATATCCAGCGAGCAAGAGCCTCACAATAGACTATGCTGAATTCGAAAAAATAGACCCGGATCTTGCAGATGCGCTGATAAAAGAGCCGGATTTGATCATTGCCGCAGCAGAAGAGGCAATAAAAGAGCTCAATTACACTGTATCAGTAGGAGATCGCTTTGAGCCAAGAGTCAGATTCGAGAATCTTCCGAACGAAGACAGCCTGATTGAGAATATAGGATCAAAGAACATCGGTGAGATGGTCTCCTTCAAATGCGTTGTCACAAAAAGAGCAGAAGTAATGCACAGGGTAAAGGTAGGTGTGTACAAGTGCGATCTTTGCGGCTCTGAAACCAAGGTCATAATTGGAAAGAACTTCAACCCGCCAAAGAGATGCGAGGACTGTAAGAAGCTTGCCCTGAAGCGGGATGAGGAGGAGTGCACTTATGTTGATATGCAAAGAGCAGAGGTTCAGGAGCTTCTTGAGCGTGTTCGCGGAGGCGCTCCTGCTGCGCATATAGAGCTTCTGCTTGAGGATGATCTTGTCAACAAGGTAGCGCCAGGAGACAATATTTCAATTGCAGGAGTGCTGAGACTCAAGCCGCCGATGAAGATGAGGCAGAAACAGGAGCTGGTATTCAGCAGATACATAGAGGTAAACAGCGTCACCAGCCTGAAAAAAGACTTTGAAGAGATAGAGATCACAAAAGAAGAGGAGAGAAGACTCATTGAACTTTCAAAAGATCCGAATATTACAGATATTGTAATCAAATCCGTAGCTCCGTTTATTTATGGACACAATGAAGTGAAGCAGGCAATAGCACTTCAGCTTTTTGGAGGAACGCGCGGAAAGGTAATGAAAGGAGGAATGACTATCCGCGATGACATACACATACTTCTAATCGGAGATCCTGGTATTGCAAAATCAAGATTCCTTCAAAGTGTCGGAGACATTGCGCCAAAGAGCATCTATGTCAGTGGAAAGAGCGTCTCTGGAGCAGGTTTAACAGTTGCGGCAGAGCGTGATGAGCTTGGCGAAGGAGGCTGGACACTCAAGGCAGGTGCGCTTGTCCTTGCCAGCGGCGGAAGCGCGCAGATTGATGAGTTTGACAAGATCGATGATGAGGACCGGGCATCACTCCATGAGGCAATGGAAACTCAGACAATCTCTGTTGCAAAGGCGGGGATTGTTGCAAAGTTCAGGACAAAGACAGCAATTCTTGCTGCTGCAAATCCAAAGTATGGAAGATTTGACCAGACAAAGAACCTGTCTGATCAGTTCGATGTTCCGCCAACACTGCTCTCAAGGTTTGACCTGATTTTCCCGATTGTTGATATTCTGGATGAGACAAAAGATGCAAAGCTCGCATCGCACATCCTCAAAACTCACATGGATGAACATGTTGATGAAGAAGAGACATTTGACAAGGAACTTCTTCGAAAATACATCTCATATGCAAGAAGGAAGATTGCACCGAAATTATCAAAGGAAGCATCTGAAAAGATCAAGGAATTCTATGTTGAATTGAGAACAAAGGGCAAGGATGCCGGATCAGTTGCAATTACCCCAAGATATCTGGAGGGCCTGATCAGGCTTGCCGAGGCAAATGCAAAGATAAGATTGAGCAAAACAGTTGAGGCTAATGATTCAGATGTTGCAATTGCTCTCTTCAATTATGTAATGGCCCAGATAATGACTGACAAGGCAACAGGAGCCTTTGATGTTGATGTTGTTGCAACAGGAAAGCCAAAATCAGAACGCGACAAGATGCAGAAGGCAGATACAATACTAGACATAATAAGAGAGCACCTAAGAAAGAATGA
>Ga0180431_10003820_pt1 | contig 19055 bp, 15 predicted proteins | sample SS_ome_11_FD_132459 | JGI IMG/M metagenome (GOLD analysis project Ga0180431, IMG submission 132459) | Hypersaline lake sediment archaeal communities from the Salton Sea, California, USA - SS_1_MS_1 metaG | ecosystem: Environmental > Aquatic > Non-marine Saline and Alkaline > Hypersaline >... | reverse complement strand
TCACGCCGACGTACAGCTCCCGGCCCTCGATATACTCCTCGACGATGGCGTCGCTTCGGACCTGGTCGTGGATGAACTTGACCCGATCGACGAGCTTCTCGTGGTTGGTGACGATCGACGCCTGCGAGATGCCCCACGAGGCGTCCTCGATCGTCGACTTGACCAAAAGCGGGAAGGAGAGTCGCCGGGGCCGCTTGGGCCTCTTTCCAAAGGGAAAGACCGAAAACCGGGGCGTGGCGATGCGGTGGTAGGTGAGGATCTTCTTGCTCAGCGCCTTGTCGTGCGCGATCATCAGCCCTCGCGGGTTGCAGCCGGTGTACGGCTGCCGCATCAGCTCCAGGTAGCTGACCACCTGATGGTCGTAGATGGCCACGCCGTGGAACTCTTCGAGCAGGTTGAAGGCGACGTGGGGCTTCCACTGGAGGATCGCCCTGCGGGCCACGCCGAGGTCGTCGACCATACCCAAGGGGCGGACCTCGTGCCCCAGGGCTTCCAGGCCGGCCACCACGTCGAACTCGGCCTTGAACGGGGCGATTTCCTTGTCGCTGAGGCCCTCGATGCTCGCGGGGGGGATCAGGTCCTCGTGCATGAGGACGAGCACGCGAAGCTTCTTCATAGGGCTACCCGATGATGGCCACCGTGGAGATAGTTCATGGTCTGAACGGTGAGCATCACGAGGGTGTCTCGCTTGACCTGATCGGGTCGGCGGTCGAGACGCAGGTTCAACTCCCGGCAGCGATCGATCATCTCCTCCAGGATCTGGTTGATCGTGTACTGGTATTCGCCGGTCCAATGGCCCACGGCCCGACGCAGCTCGGGCCCGATGCGGCGGAGGAACGCGGCGGCCGAGGGAGAGCGGGCGTGCTCCGGGGCGTCGGAGAAGAGCCGCCGGAGGTCGCGATCGTAGAAGTTGGGATGGTCGAGTCCGTAGCGGGCCCGCTTCTCCTCGTAATGCTCCCGCAGCGTCTTGCGGGTCTTTCGGAGCGGGGCCACGTGGCGCCGCGAGACGACGTGCGGCTTGGTGTCGCAAATACCCCGAATGAGCTGGTCGACGTATTCGAGCTTCTTCATCGCCGGCCAGCCCCGGTAGTGACCTCGCCAGCGCGACCGCGGCTTCAGCCACACCGCGAACGTCTCGGCGAAGTCCTCCGCCGGATGACTCTGCGCGTACCACGAATCGAGGTGCTGGACGTAGCTTCGGCTGTACGGTTTCGGCTGGTAGTACTCCGGGTAGGGCTCGGTGAACCGGCCGAACAGCTCCCGCCAGCGACGCCGGCGATGGAGGCCGTACGCCGTGTCGATGGCGTGGCCCGACTCGTGGCGGAGGATGCGCATGCACCATTCCTTGGTGCCTCCCTCCACCTCCAACACCTGCTTCCGCTCGAGGCGCGCCAGGCGCGGATGTGCCAGATAGAAGGGGATGCCGATTCCCGGGACCCCGTCCGGAGAGAACCACTCATCCGACAGCCAGCAGTGCGGACGGAACCGGATCCGACGCATCTGAAGCTCTTCCCACAGCCGCTCGATGTTCCGCTCCAGCGGAGTCCCCGCGATGTGCAGTCTCAGATCGCAAATCCGCACATCGAGCAGCTCCTCGTCGGATAACGCCGCCCACTCCGGCTCTCTTCCGTTGCGGGCCGAGCCGTTCCTCGAGGCTCGTGCGGTTCTCGAATTCCTGGCCTTCCCCGACCAACGACCGTTCTGCATGATCGGTCCCAAGCCTCCGCGCGTCGTCCCCCAGGCTAGAAGTCTGCGTAAGTATAATGCTCTAAATCGGCAGAATCCAGACGTGTTCCCCAAGTTAATCTCGGGCGTTCCGCCGCGAGCCGCCGCCTTCCCGCGATGACGATGCGATCGACGCCGATCGAGCCGGGTCGTTCGCCCAGACGCGATGGTTCGCCGCACGCCGGAGAGCCGATCGCGAGTCCGCTTTCGGCGCGACGTTCGGCCGCGTCCGGTCTTCCTCGGTCCCGATTGAGTCTTCCTCGCCGTCACGGATCTTGGGGAGGCTGATCGCGCTGCTCGCAATTCGTGACGGTCAGGAGTTCTCGGGTGCCACGGGCATCTTGCCCGTGCTTTTGCCGACCCACCCGCGAGACGCCGCGCGCAAGGACCTCATTTGGCGGACGGCTGTCAGACGCAGCAGCGCGCGTGTTCCGCGCCCGCGAGCGCGCCGCGCCCCTCGTGCCTCAAAGCGTGCCCACAGCGGGTGCAGGTCGTGCCATCCAGCGGGTCGACTCACGTCCTACGCCGGGCGCAGGCACAACACGGATCCCGGCGAGGGAGGTAGGCAGATGGGGTGCGACCCCACGATAGAGGTGGAGGTCGCCAAAAAGAAAGGCGGCCAGCCTGCACAGGCCGCCGCGCGCATGCCGGGGGCGGGACCCGGGAGAGCGAATTCGAGCGTCGGATGGGTCGTCGGTACGGCCCCCCAATACTGGTTCGGCGGTAACCGCACCGGTCCGACGTCACGCTCACTCGCGCGCCACTCAAGCGACCTACACGAGCCAGCAGTCGACCCCCGGACCGGGCGGACCCAATCCGAGGGAACCAGACACCGGAGCCCGCGCCCTGGGCGGCTCGACGGTGAAGGGTCGACCATGGTCAAGCAGGCTGGCCGCCAACGATTCGCATGCGTTGAGTCGGAGTGGACCACACCCCCCCAAACGAGGATATTGGCGGGCCCACCGTCCCCTGAGTCTATCGATTTCCCGAAACGTTGCAAGTGTTTTTGTCCTAAAAGGCGCGCTTTTTCTTCGCCTACCCGCCCCCGCCACGGTGGCCAACACCCTTGTGTGGGCCGCGGGACCGTGCAAGAATCGCGTTCTTGCGGGTCCAGCAGTCCCTTCCCGGGAGGAGTCAACTCAAAATGAGACTGGTACCCTTGGGTGAGAAGGTCGTCGTCAAGCGACTCGACGCCGAAGAAGTCACCGCCGGCGGCATCGTGCTCCCCGACACGGCCCAGAAGAAGCCCCGGCAAGGGCGGGTGCTGTCGGTGGGGGACGGCCGCCTATTGGCCGACGGCTCCCGCGCCGGCCATCAGGTCGCCGAGGGGGATCGCGTCCTGTTCACCGACTACGCCGGGTCGGAAGTCGTCGTCGATGGGGACGAGCTGCTCATCATGGACGAGCACGATATCTTGGCCGTCGTCCTCTAGCCCCTCATTGTATCTGAGGTTGTGAGTTGCGTGGCACTGGCGTCTCGCCAGTGCCTGCACCGGAGCACGGGCAAGATGCCCGTGCCACCCGACGCTCCCCAGTGGTTGGGCCCGATGGATCGACGCACGACGAGCCCTTGGGGTGATGTCGGCGAGCGAATGGGCCGGTTTCGGGACCTTCTCGACGCGGTCGACGTACAATCGAGAGGAGGCCGAGCCGGGGAAGCCGCCGGAGATGGCAGTCCCCTCCGCTTGGGTGCCACCTTCTGCCGTCTACCCCCGGCCGGAAACGGCTTCCGAACCTCCCAGCCCCCGAGCGAGGCCCACCATGGACCACCACCGATTCCTCTGCGTTGCGTGCGTCGCGGCGACCGCGTTGGCGACGCTCCTGATCCCCGCCGCCCTCCTCGCGCAGGCCAGCGGGCCCGGTTCCCCCTCGCCGCCCGACAAGGCGGCCTTCCGGGAGTCGGTCCAGCGGGCGATCGACTTCCTGCGGACCAAGGCCCAGGCCCCCGACGGCTCGTACGCCGGCGCCGCCGGGCCGGGTGTGACCGCCGTGGTCACCACGGGCATCCTCCGCCACGGACGCACGCCCAGCGACCCCCTCGTGGCCAAGAGCCTCAAGCACCTCGAAGCGCTCGTCCAGCCCGACGGCGGCATCTACCAGCCGAACTCGCTCTACCGCAACTACGAGACCTGCCTGGCTCTGCTCTGCCTGCGCGAGGCCAACCGGGATGGACGGTACGACAAGGTCATCCAGAACGCCGACCGCTTTCTGAAAGCCCACCAGTGGGACGAGAGCGAGGGGCACGACCGGACCAGCGTGAACTACGGCGGCGCCGGTTACGGCAAGCACGAGCGGCCCGACATGTCGAACACCCAGTTCCTCCTCGAAGCGCTGGTGGCCGCAGGCAACGGGCCCGACGATCCGGCCATCCAAAAGGCCCTGATCTTCGTCTCCCGATGCCAGAACCTCGAGACCGAGCACAACACCACCCAGTTCGCCCCGAAGAACCCCGACGGCGGCTTCTACTATACGATCGCGGCGGGCGGAAGCAGCAAGGCGGGCGAGACCCCCAACGGCGGCCTGCGGAGCTACGGCTCGATGACCTACGCCGGCCTGAAGAGCATGATCTACGCGGGCGTGGGACCCGACGACCCCCGCGTCAAGGCGGCCTACGACTGGATCTGCAAGCACTACGACGTCAAGACCAACCCCGGCCTGGGCGACGCCGGGCTCTACTACTACTACCACACGTTCGCCAAGGCCCTCGACGCGATGGGCATCGACCAGGTCGACGCCGCCGACGGCACCCAGCACGATTGGCGCCGCGAGCTTCGCCAACAGCTCCTCGCCTGCCAGCGACCCGACGGCTCCTGGATCAACGACAACAACCCCCGCTGGCTCGAAGGCGAGCCCAGCCTGGTGACCGGCTACGCCCTGCTGGCCCTCTCCTACTGCCGGCCGGCGACACCGGACAAGCCGTGATCCCACCCGCCGACGGCCTCCTTTCCCATGCCGATCGTGAGAACCAGGTCGCCGTGGTCATGCGCTTCGATCACCCTGCAAACGGGGTGGCGTCGATCGGTCCTTCTTCCGTGGCGTGTTCTCTTGCCCTGCGGCGGGCCGGCACCTAGACTCGGAGTATGCCCGGGCCCGGCCGCGTCGCGACTCGGCCGGCGACCGAGGTCGTCGCGTCGACAAGCCTGCATTGGTCCTACCGTCGAGAGGAGCTTCCGCCATGAGAATCGCGACAGGTTGTCTCGCCCTCCTGCTGGCCGTGGCCCCGGGCGCGGCGCCGGCCGGGGAGCCGATCTTCGTGCCGGTCAAGATCGACGGGCCGGTTCACGACGCGGCCCAGCATTCCTACTGGTTCGGCCCGTTCTGCGAGTGCGCGTCGGCCGCCGATTTCGACGGCGACGGCGACGTCGACCTGGCCGCCGGACGCAACTGGTACGAAGCGCCCGAGTGGACCAAGCACGCCGACTTCCGCGAGGGCGCCGAAACCAACGGCCCGGAAACCGACGACAACAGCGAGTTCCCCATGGACGTCAACCGCGACGGCCGGCCCGACGTGGTCAGTTCCGGCTGGATGCGGATGCGAGGGGCGTTCTGGTACGAGAACCCGGGCCCCGAAGGGCTCAAGGCCGGCGCGAAGTGGAAGGCCACGCGGATCCACGCGGCGCTGAACATGGAAGGCGTGATCCACGGCGACATCGACGGCGACGGCGATGACGACATCCTCTGCAACCACTGGGCGCCCGTGGAAGGCCAGGCCATGACCTGGATCGAGCACGTCGACCGGGAGCCGTGGCTCGTCGAGCACGTGGTGGGCACCGAGGGCGAGAACCACGGCAACGGGCTCGGCGACGTGAACGGCGACGGGCGGGTCGACATCGTCACGCCGAAGGGCTGGTACGAGCAGCCTTCGGAGGCAACCGCCAAGAAGTGGCCGTTCCACGCCGACTATCTCGTTCATCGGGTGGGGCAGCCCGACCAGTACATCCCGGCCTCGCACCCGATGCTGGTTCACGACGTCAACGAGGACGGGCTGGGCGACGTGATCGTCGGCGCGGCGCACGAGTACGGCCTGGCCTGGTTGGAGCAGAAGCTCGACGCCGACGGTAAGCGGACGTTCACCACCCACTGGATCGAGACCGACTTCGGACAGTTCCACACGATGGCCCTCGGCGACCTGAACGGCGACGGGAAGGCGGACCTGGTGACCGGGAAGCGCCTGTTCGCCCATCACGGGCGCGACACGAGTTGCTACGAGCCGCTGTTCGCCTTCTGGTACGACATCCAGGGCGGCCGCTTCGAGCGGCACGTCCTCTCGTTCAACCACCTGCCGTGGATCCCCGGCGAGGAGAGCCACAACCCGCCGCCGAACGGGGCCATCGCCGTGGGCATGAAGGTGATCGTCGTCGACATGGACGGGGACGGCGACAACGACGTGGTCGCCCCGGGCAAGCCCGGTCTGTACGTCTTCTACAACACGGCCACTGCCCCCCAGCCCCGGCCGGAGCACCGCCTGCCGCCGGAGAGCGAATACCCGAGCTGGGTGCCGTGGTACCAGCGGGCGAAGCGGTAGCCATTCCCGATGGAAGCGCGACCCAGTGGGTCCCCAGCCGCTGGGTTGTGGGTGGCACGGGCATCTTGCCCGTGCTCTTGCGGGAGCACTGGCGAGACGCCAGTGCCACCCAACGCACGAAGAGAGGCTTCACAAACCCCAAAAGACGCGGAGCAAACGATGACCAGCCACCACGACACGAACCCCAAGCGGGCACGCGGAATCAGCCGGCGACAACTGCTTTCGGGCACGGGCGCGGGGGCCGCCCTGATCCTGGGCTGCTCGGTTCGGGCGCCCGGCCAATGCAGCGACGAGCCGAAGGTGCTCAAGCGGGGCGACCGGGTGGAGATCGAGGGCACGGCCGAGGAGATCATCGCGAAGGCCTACGAGTTGGGTCACCAGTACGAGAAAGCGCACGGCGGCTGCTGCCGATGCACGGTCGCCGGCTGCCAGGACGGGATCCCCTTTGTGCCGGTCGACGTCGACCTGTTCCGCGGCTCCACCTGTCTGGACGGCGGGGCCACGCCGGTCAACGTGCAGAACTGCGGGGCGTTCACCGGGGCGGGCATGATCATCGGCCACCTGTGCGGCAGCACGCGCGGCGAGACGTTCGAAGGCGGCGCCAAGCTCGCCCACGAGCTGTTGCACAAGGTGTACCATCGCTTCAAGGAGCACTACGGGACGGTACTGTGCCGCGACGTGCGCGAAGGGGCCGAAGGCGACTGCCCGAACGTGGTCGGCCTGGCGGCCCAGTGGGTGGCGGAAGTCCTCCTCGAAGAGTTCACCGACTACCAGCCGCCTGAGAAACCGGAAGAGAAGAAGAGCGAAGCGAAGGAGGCGGAAAAGAAGAAACCGGGAAAAGAGAAGGCGGCGAGGGAGAAACCGGAGAAGAAGAAGGCGGGCGGCGCAAGCGAGGAGAACACGTAGGGGGCGGGGCGGCGACGGGCCGGGGTCGGCGATCGAGGATGGGCTAGTGCTCCGTCAATCCTCGAATGGCAGGTCCGATGGTTCGCAGTGACCCGATTCATCGGGTCCGCTTGCAGCTTGGACCGCATGAATGCGGTCACTACAAGCCTGTCAGTCGAAGATTGACGAAGCAGTAGCCGCCGGGCGTCGGTTCGCCGTCGCGAGGAGGGGTGATCCGCGCCCCGAAAGACCGCCAGGGCACCGCGCGGCCGCTCCCTACGGCCATCGACGTTCCCGGGCGCGCTCGACCGCCTCGAACCGGTCCTCCGCTTGCAGCTTCTTGCCAAAATGAGCCCCTTGGCGTCCGCTCGCCCGGAGAACCCCTACGCTCGGCTTCGCCAAGGCCGACGTGCCACCAGGCGGCGCCCCCTTCCCCCCGAGAATTGCCGGTCCTGCCCACGCCGCGCGACGCCGTTGGTGGTCACCGCATTCAGGCGGTCGTGAGTGGCTTCGGGCCGTCTGGGCTCGGTGAATCGGGGCACTCCAAGCCCGTATGACTAATCCGGACTAACGGGCTTACGCACAAATGGCCGAACTGCTGAATAGGGGAGCGTCTCGGGACTGGAGGTGGGTAAGGGGGCGCGGGACGGCAGAAAGGGCGAGGTTCCCCTACTGGGGGGGAGATGCCGGCCCGCCACGCCTTCCCTTCCAGCCTGGCACCCTGGGGGGTACGGTCGACCAATGGCGTTCCGGCCACGCACTTGTGCGCTGATCCTGTTGGCTTTCGGGGGCTTCGTCCCCCCGAAAGCGGCCGCCGACCCGTGGCCGGACCGTTCTTGCGCGACGAGGCACGGCGGGCAGCCTCCGGCGGCGGCAGAAGACTTCTCGATTCCCGGGCCGGCCCAGCCGTCGGTCGTCACCCAGATCGTTCGCCGCCTGCCCCCGGTCGATCGCGAATCCCCCCAAACGGCGCTGGCTCGCGGCGACGACCGACCGGAAACGCTGGAGGCGGCGTGGTCGACGGCCCTGGCGGTCAGCCAGAAGCTGGAAGCCGAGCGGTCGGAAGTGTCGGCCGCCAACCACTCGTTGCAGTCGGCCCAGGCCATGCGCTGGCCGACCCTGAGCGTGGAAGGCTCTTACGTCGCGCGGGACGCCGAGCCGGCCTTCCACTTCGATTTTCCCGGGATCCCGCTGACGACCGACCGGTTCCCCTATGCCCAGGACGAGAGCTTCGCCTTCCGGACGAAGGTGGACTTGCCCCTGTACACGAGCGGCCGCATTCAGCACGGCATTGCCGCGGCGGATGCCCGATTGTCGTCGGCCCGGTTCGGACTGGAGCAGTCGGAAATGGACCTGAAGCTGCGGGTCGCCGAGGACTACGTGATGGTGCTTCGGGCACGGCGCGAGGTCGAGCTCGCGGAAACGACCGTGAAGAGCCTGGAGGCCCATCTGCGGGACGTGAAGCTTCTGTTCAAGTACCAGCAGGTCCCCGTGAACGATCTGCTGGCCGCCCAGGTGTCACTCGCCGACGCCCGGCAAACGGCCATTCAGGCCCGCAACCAGCTCGACGCCGGCTCGGCGGCGTACAATCGGAGACTGGGCCGGGCGCTCGACGCGCCGGCGCACCTCGCCGAGCTGGAAGCGGAACCCGCCACGGAAGACCTGGAAGCCCTCACCGCCCGCGCCCTGCAAAGACGCCCCGCCTTGACGAGGCTCCAGGCGCAGGCCCGTGCACTGGAGCACCAGGCTCGCAGCGTGGTGGCCGAGAACCGGCCGCAGATCGAGCTGCGCGGGGAGCACGCCTTTGAAGAGAACCGGTTTCGCACCCCCGAGGGGGTCACGTCGGTGGGTGTCGGGCTGTCGTGGAACGTGCTTGATTTCGGGAGGAAGGGGCACGAAGCGGCCGCACTCTCCAGCCGGGCCGAGACCGCGCGACGCTATCAGGCGGAGCTGGAGTCGGTGATTGCGCTGGACGTCCGCCGCGCGTGGCTTCACGTCGAGGAGACCCGCCGGCGCCGGGAAGTCACGGCCGAGGCGGTCCAGCAGGCCGAAGAGAACCTCCGCGTGGCCCGGGAACGCTACAACTCGGGCATGGCAATCCACGCGGAAGTCCTCGACGCGGAGAAGCTGCGTACCCAGGCACGCCGAAACCACGACCACGCCGTTTACGACGCCGTGTTGGCCGTGCTCCGTCTGCGACACGCCACGGGCGAGCTGTGACGGCGCGGCCATCCCCCGGGTGCGAGGCGTGCCGGTCGTGCGGGTAGTGACGATTGGGGGCGTTGGGGGCTCCGTGTTGTCTGGCGGCCGGCGGTTTGCGAGGCCCGACCCCCTCCGGCGCGGCGGTAGAGCGTCGACGAAAGTCGTTTGACACCGCGGGCGGGCGACGTAGGCTTCGGTAGACTCCCCAAACCCCTTCGCCCGTCGCTGAGCCGGCCATCGCCCGTCCGTTCGGACTCGAGGGCAGCCCAGGTCAAGCGACCCCGAAGTGAAGGGCCTTTTCCGTAAGCCAATCCGTGTCGCTTGGGGTGCAAAAGCTCCGGCAAGGCCGCCTACGCGCGCCGTTGCCGCCGCGGTTCGTCGTGTCGAGATTCACCCGTGATTCGTGCTTCCGCCGTTTACGACGCGCCGTGACGTTGCGTTGCACCTCGTACGTCCCTTGTCCCGTTGAACCCGTTTCGACTTGTTTGTTGCCTGTCACGTTCTGCCTGCGCGCGAAACGGAATGTCTCGTGAAGCTCGGCAGCCGGGCCTTGTTGGCCCGGCCGCGTTTGACGGGGACCGGCGCCCGCCCGAAGGGAGCGGCGGCCGGCCCCGCGTCGGAGGCCGTCGACTCCGGCGTCGCGTGAGACCCGAGCGAACCAGCCACTTCATGGAGCACTAGCGACCGCGGCGATGAACGACGGCACCTAGGTAGACTCGCACCATGCCAATCGCTGAGCTTGAGTTGTCCGCGCGGACGACCGCGGACATTGAATACCGCATCGCGGCCACCCGAGAAGAACGCGCCTCGGCGTTCCGGCTCGTCTACAAGTCCTACTTGGAGGCGGGCTTGGGCGAACCGAACGCCTACCGGATGCGCGTGACGCCCTATCACCTGCTGCCCACCACCGACGTGTTCGTGGCCACCCTGGACGGCGTGGCCGTGTTCACGGTGAGCCTGATCATCGACGGCCGGTTGGGGCTCCCCATGGAGTCGGTGTACCCCGACGAGGTGACGACCCGGCGCGAGCGGGGCGTGTTGCTGGGCGAAGTCTCCTGCCTGGCCGACCGCCGCAGCCAGTTCCGCGGCTTCTTTCCCGTGTTCCTGAGACTCAGCCGCGTGATGGTCCAGTATGCGCGGCGACGCGGCGTGGAGGAGCTGCTGGTCGCCGTCCACCCCAAGCACGCCCGATTCTATCGGCGCTACATGGACTTCCGAACGATCGGCGGGCAAACGGCCTATCCGACGGTGCGCAACCATCCGGCCGTGGCGTTGAGCCTCAACTTCGACCGGATCGACCGGGAGCGCCCTAAAGCCTACGACACGTTCTTCGGCCTGCCGATTCCGGAGGAGCAGCTCGAGCCCCAGCCGATGTCGCGGGCCGACCGCGAGTACTTCCGGCCGATGATCGATCCCCGCTTCACTCCCGCGCCGCTGGGAAGCACCAACGGGTTCTCCACGGCCGCCAGTGCCCTGCCGGCGCTGAGCGTGACGTGACGGCAAGCGCAAAAGGCGGTACGGCGATGCAGACCGCCTGCAGATCGTCGAGCGCCCGTTGCAGCCGGTCGAGGTTCTCCGCGTCGGCCAACACGGCCACGTCGGTATCGCGGCTATTGGGCCTCGACAAAGTGATACCGGGAGGGCGACCGACGGGAGCCCGGCTTCCACGGTTCAGACGCCCGAACCCACACGACGTTTCTATCCTGATCATCAATAAACTGGGCTCCGCCGTACAACACGCAGGCTGGTCCGCCCATCAGACCGACGGTGAACAAACCCCTTTTCACGCAGCGAAGAGCGACGATCGTGCAACCCGGGCCGGATTGACGGCGGGCCCGATGCCGCATCAAGGGAGTCGCCGCTGACCAAGGAACGCCCCGTCCGACCCTGCCCGCGACCCTTCGCCTCGCACAACCGTCATCGCGCCGCCCTGGCGTTCTTCCTCCTCGCCGGCTGGCTGGAAGTGCGGGGCAAGCGCTTCTGACCGCGGGCAGCGAGGAACGAACCGCGCCGTCAGTCGGCGGAAGCAGGAATCGCGCGATCAGTCGGCAACAGGCGCCGCTTTCTCCGCTCGATGGCCGTGATGGACTTCCGACCAGTCCACGACGTCGTCCCATGCCTGCTCGCCGTCGCGGATGCGCAACCCCAGCTCGCCCAGCGCCGTGGCGACCGCCTGGTATTGGTCCAGGAAGCTGGGAGAGTGCAGCACCCGAAGGGGAATGCCCAGCTCGGCCACTCGGAGCACGAACTCGTAAAAGCGAACGTAGATCCGGTTCTTGTCGCCCGGCCAATGGAACCAGGTCGGGTGCCGGTCGAACGAGGCCGCGATCTCGTCGGCGTGGCGGCAGAGGAGCAGCACCGACAGGTCCTCGCGGTACGCGTGCCAGGTCGAAAGGATGCTCGGATGCCCCAGGAATCGCGGGTCCTTGACCACGCGCGCTTCGATGCCTTGAATCGGCTTTCGATAGTCGTCGGGCCGGAACGTCCCGGCCTCCAGGTTGTTGATGATCGCCTGGTTGATGGCCACGACCTTGGGATGCTCGTAGCCGGCGTTGACCTGCTCGTACCAGGCTCCGCCCGGGTCGTACCCGACCGCACGGCAGAACTTCGCCAGCACGCTCGTGCCGCAGCGGCCGGTCCCCGTGATAATCAGCATGTCTCTCCTCTTCCCGATCGAGGCGTCGGGGCCCGTTCGAGGGTATCTGAGAAGGCTCGCAGTGACCCGATTCATCGGGTCTTTCGGCCGGAACCCTGGGCACTCGCCCTTTCCCGGCCCACATGAATGCGGTCACTACAAGCCTTCTCAGACTCTCTCCGAGCCCCTCGCACAACCAGTTTGGTCTCCCACGAGCGACGCGACTTGTGAAGCGCGGAAGAAGTGCGGCGACGGCCCGACGAAGCCGAACGGCGTCTTGCATCCGCCGCCTACTCAACCATATCATCCTCGGGCATGCCGCACGCGCCCCGCGCTCGGAGAGGGCGTTTGCGCCGAGTTTGGCTGGCATGTCGGGTGGCTGGGGTTAGCCGGAGGCTGCCCCCAGTACGTTTCTCTGGGGGCTCGCTGCGCTCGAGCCCAGCCACCCGACACTGCCAGTCTTGCCACCCACGAGAGGGCGCTCGGTTTGACAGTGCCTCGAATCCGTCCCATACTTGAAGTGGCACGCCAGTTGCCGACACGTCTGGCAATCCGCGAAACTCGCCCTCGAGTTTCTCGATAAGGGCAAACCGGTCGCGAGGCCGGGACGCAAAGCCATGGGTCTCCCTCCGGGAGATCGCCAGGCCGCCGAAGGAAACCGTCTGGCGCCTCGAGCCGCTCGCCTTCCGGGCGAGCGTCGAGGCCGTCGCTGAGTCTTTTCTACGCGTTGTCTGAGCCGCCGACGAAGTCCGGGCGGTACGGGTGCGCGTCAGGTTCCCGGTGCTTGCGCCGGGGGCGTTTCTGGCGGCGCCGTGCCGCGCTCGGTCGTCCGGCTCACCGGGGGATGGAGGAGCGGCAATGTCCGCGTTCATCGAGCGACGTACCCTTCACGCGTTCTGGGCCAAAGCGCAGGCGGCCGGCCGGTCGTTGTGGCTTCGCCTCAAGCGGGCCTCGACCTGCCGCGAATGCGGTTGCCCCGTCAGTCCGTTGGCCAGCGTCTGCCAGAGCTGCGGCGCGGGCAACCCGTTCAAGGTGGGCGTCTCGCCCCAACTGTTGCTCACGGCCGTCGGCTGCGAGATCATCCTGCTGCTGCTCCGTCTCCAGTCGAGCTGACCGCGACCGTCCACGACCGCGCAGCCCACGCACCCGGCGGTTAGGGAAGAATAACCTCCATAAGGCCCGCCACGCCACGCCGTGTTCGATGGCCGGCGGCCCGGGCAAGTTGGAAGCCCTTGGGGGTGGCCAGAAACCGGCTTGCGGCTCGGCGCTAAGCGGGTATGATCGAAGCGGTTAGGCCGACGAAGGGGCGTCGAAAAGGTGCCCAACAAGGCGGGCCAGACGTCCAACAGGGGCTGCGGAGGCCGGTTGTAAGTCGCTGGTCAAAAACGAGTTACGCCAACACGATTTGTTGGGCAGGGGTTGTGAGTTGCGTCCGGAAATACAAGTCGATGTATGTCAAGAGGTTGCGCCGAGCGCGCGTCCAATAAGGCGTTTTTCGCCGGGAGTGGGCGTGCGCGCACTCACCGCGCGCGCCGCACGCATTCACCCTGCGCGCCGCGTGCACTCACCCTGGGCGCCGCGCGCACTCACCCTGAGCGCCGCGCGCACTAGCGCGACGTGCTAATGGAGACCCCACGCCGGGCACAAGCGACCAAGCCGCCCCGTTGGGGGGAAGAGCGCTTCGGGAAGAAGTTCTTCCGTAAGGGCGTGGGGCGACCGGGCCCGCCGCATGATTGCATTGCCCCAACAGTCCCCCGCCGAACGGAGCAAGAAAGCCGTCTCTTTTGTTGAGGCTTGCATAGCCAATGAACGGAGGGCTTCCAACGGAAGCCCGGCGCACAAGGACCCGGTCCACGTCGGCCGATCATCGGCAATGCAAAGATCAATGGACTCAGACTGTAAGCGCACGGTCACAGCGCGTGTGGCACGGCTTGCGGAAGTGCCTGAAAACCGCCGACTTGCACGGCGGCACCGCTTGCCGGACACCGCAACGCTCCGGGAACCCCGCAAGCAGTGCAACGACGCCGCCAGCGACAGCGTTTCCGGCAGGCAGGCAATGGCACGCCACTCGTCGGCTTTCGGTTTGAGTTCCAGAATCACGGGCCGTCGCCGGCTTGCGTCGTTCGCGAGCTCCAGCTTGGGAATAGGTGCATGTGACACCAATGAGGAAACCTTCCCCAAACACCCGTCGTCGGAGGAGTGTCCGCCTTGTTGGTGCGCAGGCACCCCGAGGCGCGGGCAAGTTTATGCAATGGGTAACGATTGCTGCGCGAATGCGTCTGAATTTGACAATACGGAAAATACACCCCATACTTGAAATGCCATCACGGCAATTCGCACCTCTTCTCGTCCGCGGAACTCAGGCGGAGTTCCCCCGATAAAGGCAAACCGGTCGTGAGGCCGGGACGCAAAGCCATGGGTCTCCGTGAAGGAGATCGCCAGGCCGCCGAAGGAGAACCTTCTCCCCACACGTCAGGGGCAGGCTTGGCCGCCGAGCGGTGGTCAAGCGGTTACGTTTGACATTGCCACCCAGCGCCTGAGAAACCCCGTTTCGGGACCCGGCGGTCTCGGGATGCGCTTGGGGAACGGGATTTCCCGCCTCCCCCGGCGCCGTTCGCGCCCGCCGTGCCGAAACGGGGCGCTCGTCCAACGCGGAGCACGTCCCGTGACGCGAATCTCGACAAGCAGCGACGGCGTCCGGCCGGAACACGGGCCGACGACCCGCCGTCCGGCGCGCCGGCGTCGCCGCGGGGCAACCGTGGTCGAGTTCGCCCTGGTGGCCCCCATAGTGCTTCTGTGCGTCTTTTCCGCGGTTGTGTTCTACGGAATGTTGACGACACAAAACACGCTGACCGCCGCCGCCCGGGAAGGCGGCCGCACCGCGTCGCTTCCCCACGTGATCTCCCAAACGGCCGTGATCGAGGCCGTGGAGGATCGTTTGCGCCGAGGCGGCGCGGATCCGGTGTGGGCCACCATCGAGGTGAGCCCGGCCGACTTGGGGAGTCTGACCACGGGCGATGAAGTGCGCATCTCCGTGTCGATGCCGTTGAGTAGGAGCACTTGGCTCCCGCTGGCCGGCGTTCCATCGGCGGCCGCTTTGGCTTCGGAGATCACATACATTCGGGAGTGATTTGGGATGCGGCACCGCAAGACGAACCGACGAGCTCGTCGCCGAGGCGCGGCCGTGGTCGAAACGGCCGTCGCGCTGCCGCTTCTCATACTGCTCGTGCTGGGAGTGGCCGAGCTCAGTTGGTACATCCATTGCGCCCACGCACTGCACAGTGCAGCCCGGCAGGGCGCGCGGGCCGCCGTCTACCACGGCAACAGCAATGCCGAGGTAGAGGCGGCGGTGCGTAGTTCGGTGACGCACTCCACGGGGCTCGACGCCGGGGCGGTCCACGTACGGATCTCGGCGCTTACCTCCACTGGCGAAGAGCAGTACCAAGTGCAGAATCTCAACGACAATGAACAGGGCGTCGCCATCCGGGTCACGGCCTCGGTGGATTATGGGCGAATCGGACTGGCCACGAACATGCTGGGCATGAAGGGGAAACAGCTCTCGGGCCAAGCCGTGATGCGGCGGCGCAAGTAGCGCGCCTGCGACTCCAACTGAAGGGAAGCTCCCATGAAACAACGTGCTTCGGCTCGACGTAAGGGCAGCGTGCTGATCCTGGTGCTGATCCTGCTTCCCGTCTTGCTCGCCCTGGCGGCGTTTGCCGTCGATCTCTCCCGGGTCAACCTCGCCCGGTCGCGGTTGCAGGCCGCCGCCGATGCGGCCGCCCTCGCGGCGGCGGAGGAGCTTCCTTACGCGGCCGTCGCCGTGGCCACGGCGCAGAGCGTTGGGGGTTTCAATCTCCCGGAACAGTCCAACGTCGTAGTTGGTGGAGACGTCGAGTTCGGCATTTGGAGCCAGCATGCCCAGACGTTCACCCCTTGCGCCGCCGCGCAGGCCAACGCGGTGCGCGTAACGGCCCGGCTCAGTGAACACAACGGAAACGCGCTCGCGTTCGTGTTCGGCGGGTTCGTGGGCGTCTCGCACACGGACGTCCGCGCGTCGGCCATCGCCGTTTGTGGCGACATCGGCACGCGTTTCCTCATCGACGACGAAATGATCGACAAGGACGTTCCCGCCATCCAGGACCTGGCAGCGTCGCTCGGACGGGACGTGGAGGAGCTGGTCACGCCCCGCGGGTTCAACCGGGGCAAGGAGTACGGCGACCCGGACTGGACGTGGGAGGACAACTTCCTCGACCTGCCCGCCGGCATCGAGTTGAGCCTTCCCACGGGGCAGGGCACCGATTACGACAACAACGACGCCGGGATGTTCGACATCGACCACCCGGCGTTCCCGTTCACCGACGAGGTGTCCTTCGCGGATTTCGTGATGTACAGCGAGAGCGGCGACGACCCGACCAAGTGGGGCACGGACAGCGGCTACGTCTACGATCAGCTCGACCCGCTGCGCGGCGTCGCCCCCGTGACCGACGGGAGCCAGTACAGCTCCTTCGTCGATCCGTACTTCACGCACGTCAGTCCCGTCACCTACAGCGACATCAGCACGCTGAACAAGGACGGGGACGTGCCGCAAATCAGCGCGAAGGGACTTCGGCGAGGATTGATCGCGTTCAAGATCATTCGGGTTGGACCGGACATCGACGGCTCGGGCAGCGTGCTTCCGGAGCTGGTGATCGAAACGGTCGACCCGGCCACGCTCCGTCTGCAAGACGTCAAGCCGAGCAACAGTGTGGCTTCACTGCGAATCGTCCACTAAGCGTTCCGCCCGCTGCAACGCGTGTGTTGCGCCGCTGTGTGTTGAATGCTCTTCAATGTATCGCCCGCGGGATGGTGCGCTGTGCGCCGGTCGACTGAGATGGACCGCCAACGCCTCAACAAGCTGACAATCCGTCTCCCTTTGCTGGTTGCTCTTCTTTTCGGAGTGTGGCTTTCCTCCCGATGGCTGTCCGCATGGCCTGGGCGCGGCCATGCGGACAGCATCTCTCCTCAGGTGGTGCTTCCCTACGCGGAGCGTGACTTGGGGACCATCCGTCAGGGGGCCGTACTCAGCGCCACGTTCCCAATCGCCAACGCGGGCACGCGCCGACTGATCCTCCGCGAGGAGGGAGCAGGCTGTTGCGGTCAGTCGACGCGTCCGCCCGCAATCATCGTCCCGCCGGGCGGGTCGACGGATCTCACGCTGGAACTCGACACCCGCCGATACGACGGCCGCCTGGAGCATACGGTGCGCTACGTGACGAACGACCCCCGGTGTCCCCGGATTGCGCTCCACGTCAGCGCGACCTGTGCGGTCTTCAGTCCGGACGGCAAGAGCTTGGCCACCACCGGCCGCGACGGCAAAATAAACCTGCGGGGCACGGAAGATCTCCTCAAGCACGCGCACGATGCCGGGAGCCCCGAACAAGTTGGCTCAGCCTCGGGCGACGGCAAGTGCCCCTGCCGGTCGGACTGAGACGAACAGGAGCACCAATCACCCGGGCCGCGGTACACGGCAGAAGACGGCCCAAAATCGCCGGCCCTGGCGTGCGCGTTTGCCGGCCTCGCTCGACGTGCTCTTTGAAGGCTTCGGCCTTTACGCCGCAGCCTTCGGGGTCGTTTCCTTCTTCGGGTGGAAACCGTTCGTCATACGCGACACTCCTTCTGACGACGCTATCGCAGCACTTGCGGATCGAGCGGTTCGACACCGGCCGCCTTGCGAGCACGATTCACCAGTCGCAGGATATTCAGCAATTGTTGGCGAACCGGTGCGTACGGCTCGAAAGGCAAGCTGTACAACTGTCGTGCCAGCTCATCAGCCGGCCGCCGGCTCGCTACTTCCAGAAAGTACGCCTTCAGTTCGGTGTACGTCTCTCGTCCTATCTGGACCCGAGCGTGCCATTTGTCGTCAGCCATTGCCCGGTCGCCCGGGAAGGCTCTTCTCTTGTACTGACCTCGCTTGTAAGCAATGGAGTAGCCCCTGAACTTGATTGGGACCCGCCGAACGTCGCGAATTGCCCTTCCTTCGTACTCAAAGGAGGGATGCAAGCCGTGCGTCGCCAGCAGCACGAAGTACTGGCCGAATCTGAGGTAGTGCAGGTTGGCGAGCCCTGCCCGTTTCCGCCGCGCCCGTGACTGCCGAGAGATGTCGATTCCGTACTTCTCAATCAGCTTCCGGTCTACGTCGTCCGGCGTCTTACGCTCCGGCACCCAGCCCGTCACGTAGAACCAATAGCCGTGAGGGAGATAGCAGCAGGCCAACTGCTGCACGAACCCGGCGACCGACTTGGCTTCACAACGATACTGCACATCACACACATCGCCGAACAGGGCGAAACTGCTTCAGATGCAGCCTATCTCTCTTCCCGAATCGCGAGAACTGATTTGAGAAAGCCCGGCCCTCTGCCGCACGATCGCCCAACAACCGTTCGCCCCGGTTCCTACCTCGACCTCTGTACAGAGAAGAGGAACTCGTGTCGCTCCGAACCTTCAGCCGACAACCGAACGAGGCGGCCTCGCGGCCTCCTAGCGCAGGCCTGAACAGTGCTTCCCCCAATGAATGGGGTTGTTCGAGGCCAACCCCGTGCCTTCGTGTTGCCGCCGAAAACCTTGTCCGTAGCGTCTCTCGTCAAGAACAGCAACCGTCGAAGGCGCTACGGTAACCTCTCCAGCAACCTCAATACCTTCGTACAAGAACCTCGCGAGAGCAGTCGCCTGGCGGGGTCGTGACTGTATTCCAAGTACGACCCCGCCAAATATATTGGCGTTCCGCTCAAGAAACCTCTGGACAGAGATTGTCGTGTGCAACGCACACGTCTCCTGTCCATCGCCAATGCACCGTCACAGGAGGTCACTTCTCCCGAAGCAGCCTCCCGTGACCGCATCGCTTTCAATCAAGGACTCACGCAACCGAGCCACTACGCCCGGTCGCCCAACCTTCCGATCGGCTCAAAGGCCGGTCAGCCCTTTCGTCGTGGTTCCTTGTTCCCGAGCAACAACATCCGTCGAACGAACATTCGTTCTACCAACAAACATTGACGCGTTGAAGAACAAGGCGTGTCCGGCACCACCCGCTGACACACCAACGGATCGC
>Ga0180431_10003813_pt1 | contig 19097 bp, 17 predicted proteins | sample SS_ome_11_FD_132459 | JGI IMG/M metagenome (GOLD analysis project Ga0180431, IMG submission 132459) | Hypersaline lake sediment archaeal communities from the Salton Sea, California, USA - SS_1_MS_1 metaG | ecosystem: Environmental > Aquatic > Non-marine Saline and Alkaline > Hypersaline >... | reverse complement strand
CGCCGCATTTTTGTTCCTCGGCCCCTAAATTTTTGGCGAAGGGGCCTGCGGACAAAAATGCTTGTTCTTTAACAGTGAAAAATTTTTTGAAAAAGACTCTTGACTCGGCTCCGGTTCATAGGATTGCACAGATTTGATTTCTATTAGAAAAGAAGCTTAGCAGGGCAAAGATACCGGAAGGCGCTCAGGTCAATGGTGCGTCGGCCGCCAAAGTGATCCCGGGTAAGGCGATTAACCCATCATTCCCTACACTGCTACTTTTGCTCGTTTGTTTTATGCTCGACTGTATGTGAGTGTCTCTGTGTTCGCAGGTTTAACTCATCGAGCTGCTTGGTGTCCACTTCGCTGGGTGCATCGGTCAGGAGACACTGTCCTCGCTGGGTCTTCGGAAATGCAATAACATCTCTTATATTGTCCGTTCCGGTCAGAAGCATAACAATTCTGTCAAGGCCAAAAGCTATCCCGCCGTGCGGCGGCGCTCCATATTCAAGGGCCTTTAAGAAAAATCCGAACTGCCGCTGTGCCTGGCTCCTGGAAATTTTAAGCAGGTCAAATATCTTCTGCTGCAACACGGTCTCGTGGATACGAATGCTTCCGCCGCCGATTTCCGAGCCGTTGACGACAATATCATAAGCCATTGAGCGAATATTGGCAGGGTCGGTTTCGAGCTTGCCAACATCCTCCGGCACAGGCGCAGTGAACGGATGGTGCAGAGAATCATAGCGATTTGCCTCCTCATTCCACTCAAACAACGGAAAATCCACCACCCAGACAAATTCAAAACTGTTTTCATCGTATAAGTTCTGCTCTTTTGCCAGTCTGCGGCGCAGAGCAGCCAACGCTTTATTAGCGGTTCTTTCATCATCGGCAACTAACAAAATCAAATCGCCGTTTCTGGCACCGAACCGCTCGATAATCCGCTGCAGTTGCTCGGGGGTAAAGAACTTGGCGATGCTGCCGGACAGGGTAAGCTTGTCGTTTTCCTTCTTTACCTTGAACCATATCAGCCCCTTCGCACCGTAATCGCCGACAAATTCGGTCAGCGTTCTTTCAATGTCACTTCTTGAATACCTGTCGCCACCCCCTGTGCAGAGACCTTTTACAACGCCGCCTTTCTCAATAACCGATGTAAATACCTTGAAAGTGCATTCCTTTGCAATGTCTGATATATCTCTGAGCTTCATATCGAAGCGCAGGTCCGGTCTATCGGTACCGTAATCAGCCATCGCCTCTTTATAGCTCATTCTTCGTATCGGAACTTCCACCTCCACATCCAGTATCTTCTTCCAAACCTCTGCCACCATTTTTTCGTTAATGCCGATGACATCATCGACATCGGCAAAGCTGACCTCGACGTCAATTTGAGTGAACTCAGCCTGGCGGTCGGCCCGCGGGTCCTCATCACGGAAGCAGCGGACTATCTGGAAATACTTATCAACTCCGCTGACCATTAGAATCTGCTTGAAGAGCTGCGGTGATTGCGGCAGGGCGTAAAAACAGTTTTTATGCAGTCTGCTCGGCACAAGAAAATCTCTCGCTCCTTCCGGCGTGCTCTTTGCCAGCATAGGTGTCTCAATTTCCCAAAAACCCAGTCGGTCGAAATAATCACGGACAACCTTGCCGGCACGGTGACGGATTCGCATTTTTTCATGCATCTGCGGCCGGCGCAAATCGATATAGCGTCGGCTCAGACGCAGCTCTTCGCCCGTCTTTTCGGCATCGTCCAGCTCAAAGGGCGGAGTTTTGGAGGTATTGAGTATTTCCAACTTTTCAACAGCCACTTCGATTTGACCGGTCGCCAGTTTTGGATTTTCCAAACCTTTGCCTCTGTGTTGAACTACACCCCGTGCTGCAATCACCCATTCGTGGCGAACTGTCCGGGCCAGCTTGTGGGCCTGTGGTTGAGATTCGGGATTGAAGACTAACTGGGTAAGGCCCTCTCTGTCCCGCAGGTCAAAAAAAACCAAATTGCCGTGGTCGCGATAGGAATGCACCCACCCTGACAAAGTTACCTTCCTGCCGGCATCCTCCAGCCGAAGCTGCCCGCAGGTATGTGTTCTTTTGAGCATGTTAAAAATTCCTACAGACCTAATACAAAAAACCAGTAGTCAAATTTAGAGAGACTTTTGCCTTTTTTTCTAATGATATGAAAACGATTTCTCTTTATTCGCCCACGATCTCTCCATAATCTACCTGAATTCCATCTTTAATCTTTTCGTAATATATTGTCTTAACTGATATATCTTCCTGTAAAGCAGCTTTAACTTTGTATGTGTGTGGTTTTATTGAAACGGGAATATCTGCAACATACCCATCAATTCCTTTTGATTCTTCCGTTCGTTCCGATAGGCGGAAGTTTACACCTTTTATCTCGGCTGCCTTTTTTAACACAGCTTCGTGGAACCTCAAAACCCATAAAGGTTTTGACAATCACTAAATCACGAACCCATTTTTCAACAATATCTTTATCGATTTTTTCTATGCCATTTTTAAGATTTTTAACCATTTGCAGGATTTTTTCGGTTGCTGTTTTTATGGCATCTGTTTTTTGTTGTAGATACCATTGCTCCCATTCAGGTAAGGTTTTACCGGTAAAGTGCTGGATAAGTTCGGTCATCTGACCGACAACTTTCGGCCTCGTCCCCTGGGCATTTTGATTTGCTAAATTGATAAGCTGAGTCGTATATGTAGGAAACTCCGGCGTTTCGATATCTAACAATCTTCTGATTCCTTCATTGCTTAATTTTATTTTCATGTTTTTCCCACCAATTGGGCAGACAAAGAAACAAACTTGTTTTTCATCTTGTAATCCGATATTGTATCAACATCTACGAGTCTGTTTTTAACAAGGCGAGCATTCACAAAAGTCTTATTTTTTAAGTATAAATAGCAGAGAAGATTGTTATCTTTATCATGTTTTACTTCATCAAACCGCAAAAATATTTTCTGCCCCTTAGTTAAATTCTCTAAGAACCGGATGGCCTTACCGTTTCTTTTGCTGTTCGATTTTACTCCGATGAGGTGTATTTTTGCTCCTGTATCCAATAAAAGCTCCGAGGGTGAAATAACTTTTTTCACTATGTAGTATCTTTCCTTGTCCGGTTCCTTTCCGTCGACTCGAGAGCCGAATCTTAATGGTTTTGGGGCGGTTCTGCGCTCAAAAGTGATAGGGTCTTTAAATATATAAGGAAGGTTTTGAACCTCTTTGTTAAAGTCTGTGTTTTTCAATTGTTGCTTAACAACCTCGACTTCCATATCTCTCTCAAAAATACCTGTATAGCTCGTAAGTCTTTTCTTTATAGCTGGTGAATACGCTTCGTTAATCTCATATCCTATCGAATTTCTCGCGTTTTTAAGAGCTACGACAGATGTTGTCCCGCTTCCGAGGAATGGGTCAAGAATCATATCGCCGACGAAGCTGAACATTTTAATAAGTCTTTTAGGCAACTCTTCCGGGAACGGAGCTAAATGATGGTCTTGTTTTTCGCCACTGAAGTTCCAATGTCCATAGAAATACTGATTCCATTCATCGTGAGAGAGCTTCGATTTCTCTTTTATTTCCTTTGATACCTTCGGTGGTTTTCCTGATTTTTTAAATATCAGGATAAATTCATAGTCCAGCTTGACAATCCCATTTCTGGGGTAAGGGAAAGAACCCATCACGGTAGCTCCGCCGGTAGTATTGCAGGTGGTAACTTTCTGCCAGATTATTGCTCCCATATAATCAAAGCCAGCCGTCTCACAGAATTTAATAATCTCCGTGCGAATGGGGATAATCTTATACCTGCCATAATAAACAGCTCGAGCAAATTGATCACCGATGTTGATACAGAGTCGACAACCTTTATGAAGTACACGATGACACTGGTTCCAGACCAAATTCAGATTGTTGATATAGTCTTGATAGCTGTCGTTGTATCCGATCTGCTCTTTTACGCCGTAATCCTTCAATTGCCAGTATGGTGGGGAGGTGATAATTAGATGCACGGATTCATCCTTTACCTCGTCCATTTTTCGCGAATCGCCGATTATTATCTTATGGCAGCTCATTCGTAACCACCTCTTTAATTCTTCAACTGGTACCCAGCGTAAATTAGGATAGCCGAACGGCTGTATTTCGTCAACAACAGTTTTAATATTTGCTTCGTAGGTGACCGAACAACAGCCAATACCGGCATTTTTTGTTATTGAAATCACCCAGCCAGACTCCACAATAACAAAAGTTTCACAAAGACCTGCCTCCCGAAAGGTTTCGGGCAAGCAAGGTAAATTTGTTGCGAAAGAACGACATAGGAGGATATATCGAAGACTTCAGTCAACTTTGTTATTTTGAAAATTTCGTAAATCTTTGTGTTTATATTGCGAAGTTGTAATTGACCCCTGCGTTCGCAAATATTTTTGTGGATTTTAACTAAAAGTCCTAAGACAGCCGAAGGCTTTTAGTAAGCATTTGATACAAAATGACATCGGCACTGAAAATATCCGCTCCGGCAATCAGTGCGAAGCTTCGAACTTGGCAGTGCCGAAAAATATTTTAACCTTCATCGGCCTTTGGGTTATGAGTCAATAGCGTTTGGTGCCGCGATGTGCAAAATTGTTGTTGATTACGAGTTTGATTGCTGAGCAACGGTGTTTTCCATAAGGTCGTCCATTTTCTCAGGTAATACCTCTGACGCTGATTTGGCAGCTAACGGTAAAAAGACGGTAAAGGTTGTGCCTTTGTCCACTTCACTTTTCACCTCAATTCTGCCGTCGTGCATCATCACGATTTTATTAACGATGGCAAGGCCCAAACCGGTGCCCTGAATTTGTTTGCCGGACCTTTGTACCCGGTAAAACCTCTCAAATATTTTTGGAAGCGACTCCTTGGGTATTCCCATGCCCGTATCTTTGACGCTCAGAACCAATTCTTCGTTCTTGTGCCGAACATTGACGTAAATGCAACCTTTTTCAGGTGTAAACTTGATTGCGTTACTAATCAGGTTTGTTAAAACCTGAATAATTTTATCACTATCAAAACTGGCTTTGGGCAGGTTGTCCTCCAGTTGAAGATTAAGAGCAACCCCTTTATTTTCTGCCGAAGGAGACATTGCCTTATGAACGTCTTCGATGACTTCTTTTATATCATTTAGCTGTATATTAAGTCCCATCTTGCCGGCCTCAAGCTTTTGAAAATCCAGAACATCATTGATGAGTCTGGCAAGTCTGTCTGCGTTTCTTTTTGCAATATTTAAAAAGTTCCTTTGTTTGTTGTTAACTTCTCCTAATACTCCGTCCAAAATAATGCTGACTCCTTCTATTATCGACGCCAGAGGCGTCCGCAGTTCGTGTGAGACTGTAGATATAAACTGTGATTTCATTTCCATCGTCTCTTTGAGTTTTTTCTCGGCCCGCTTGCGCTCGGTGATATCTTTGAAAACACCTATCGAACCGGTCGTTTTGCCTTCGGGATTTTTCAGGACGCTGAGCGAAACATCAATGTTAATTACTTTGCCGTCCTTTTTAATCATCTTTGTTTCCAGGTGATGCTGCATTCCTTTTTGTCTTACATTGTGGCTTCTTATTTTTTCCCACTCCTGGGCGGGGTAAAGTGAACTGACCGGTTTAAGATACAAAGCTTCTTTGTCCATCCCAAGAAGAGTCTCTGTAAACTTGTTCCAGGAAATCAGCCGTTCCTGTTCGTCGGCCATTGTAATGGCAATTGCCGAGTTTTCAAAAATTGTCCGGTATTTTTCTTCGGTCAACTGGAGTTTGTTGTCCGTCTTCTTTCGCTCGATAGCATAATAAATGGATTTATTTAACGTACGTGTGTTGTAGTTACCTTTTATAAGATGCTCCTGAGCACCGCAGGTAAAGGCTTTTAAGCCAAAGTCCTCATTGTATTCGCCTGTAATAACTACAATTGCGGCTTGAGGATGTCTTTGACTTATTCCAACCAAAGTATCCAGGCCTTTACTGTCCGGAAGGTTTAAATCGAGCAGCACCACGCTAAAATTAATTCTGTCCAAAAGTTCGAAAGCGGCCTGAAGAGTTTCAGCAGATTTTACTTCTGAGACAGGCAGTGAGGTTCTGGATAACAATTGCAGTAATAGTGCCTTGCTTGTCGGGTCGTTTTCGACGATGAGTATTGTTAATGGTTCTAAAGTGCCATATTTTATTGCTTGACTCACTTTTTGTTCCTATAAATATCTTTTGTCACAAAATGTGAAAAAGTTACTCTCTTGCCTGTGATTACACGAGGCAGCCGAAGACGGGGCTGATATTCAGCAAGGGTTCCCATTTTGCGAAAAATGGCAAAATGAGTCCCTGTCTGTTTTAATAATACACTTTTGGTCTCCGCCGGCTCCGTTTTTGGGCCGGATTTTATACATTATTCCGGGGTTTTGTTTTCCAGGGTATTTGTGATTTTTTCAATCAACTCCGTGAAATCAAACGGCTTTGTGACGTAGTCCGCAATGCCATATGATGAAGCTCTGGCTATGTCCTGTGCCTCGCAAAGTGCGGTGCACATTATTACGGGTATGTCTTTTAAGTCCGGGTGCTTCCTGATGCGCTCAAGCATCTCGTGCCCATTCATAACCGGCATATTGGTATCCAGAAGTATAAGGTCGGGTTTTTCATTCACTGCTTTTTCCAGCCCTTCTTCGCCGTTGGCGGCGGTGATGACCTCACATTTACACCATTCCAGGCGGCATTGAATGGTGCTGACCAAATCAGGCTCGTCATCGACGACGAGTATTCTCGCCCGGCCGAGCTGCTTTTTTGACTTAAATATGCCTAACACCACCACATTCCTTATCAAAATTGCATATTTTGAATCTGTTGAAGTTCTGTCCTCACAGATTCGTTTTATAGATTTTTTCGACTTAAACCTGTGTTCATATTAGCCAAAAAACAATTGCCGCCTAAAAATGGGGCTGGAGGAGAATTACAGCCCGATGAGTTTAGATGTCTTCGGAATAAAATGGGATTATCAGCCGTGTATTACCTATGCGTGCTAATAAATTTTTCTCGTTTGGTTATCGGCCCTAAGAGTCGTCTTTTGCCGCCTCGAAGCTGAAATGCAGGATGTTTTTCGTTAAGTCGGTACAAGGTGATGTCGATTGAAATTGTGGAATTAATCTAAACTTGTATTGGACAGAATAGCCAGTTATGCAAAAGCAAAACCATACACTTTCATACATTCTGCAGGAAAATATCCTTGACGAAGAGAGTCTGCAAAAGGTTGTTGAACAGCAGCAATCAAGCGGAGAAAGTTTGATAAAGATTCTCAAGAAAAATGACCTTGTCAGTGAGGAGCAGCTCACCAGGATAATTGCCGCCGATAATAAAATAGAGTTTGTGAACCTTTCACCGGCTATGGTGGACCAAATGGCCGCTCATATGGTAACCTATGAAATGGCAAATCAACACAATGTAATTCCAGTGAAAAAAGAAAATGGCAAGCTGCTGGTGGCAATGAGTGCGCCGTTGAATCTCACCGTCAGAGACCAAATAGAGATGAGGACCGGTTGCAAAGTAATTCCTCTTGCCGCTACGCCCGATGCAATCACACAAGCCATTAGATACCACTTCAATGTGCAAAATGTTACACGTCAGGCCATTGCTTCGATGCGGCTGAAAACAAACAGCCGTAAAGATGAATCTGACAGCGCTAGGCTTGATTACAGATTGTCACGAGCCGCTGACGACCCCATTACAAAACTTGTTTCTTCAATTATAACAGGTGCTATTGACGCCAGAGCAAGTGATATACATATTGAGCCTCAAAAACCGGATATGAGGGTACGCTACCGAATCGACGGGCTCCTGCGTGACGCGATAAATGTGCCATCGTCAGTTCAGCAGGAACTTGTATCGAACATTAAAGTCCTGGCAGAGATGGATATTTCCGAGCGGCGTGTCCCCCAGGACGGCCATATAGCACTGGAGCATAACTCACATCAGTACGACCTGAGAGTTTCTTCATTGCCCGCAGTCGGTGGAGAAAAAATTGTTATCAGAATCCTTGATAAGAATGTAAAAAGGTGGATGCTTGACGAGATAGTAACTTGCCCTGATGATAATCAGAAATTCCAGTCTCTGCTTAAAAATCCTTATGGAATGCTTTTGCTTACAGGCCCAACCGGATGTGGCAAAACCACAACTCTGTATTCGATTCTTCAACTTCTCAATACGCCCCAGAAGAATATCGTTACCGTTGAGGACCCGGTTGAGTACTGTCTTGACGGCATTACACAGGTACAGGTCAACCCTGCCGCCGGAGTAACTTTTGCATCAACCCTGCGAAGCATATTGCGGCAGGACCCCGACATCGTGCTCGTCGGCGAGATTCGGGACCTTCAGACCGCGGAAATAGCCATCAGCGCAGCGTTGACCGGCCACTTGGTCCTGAGCACATTGCACACAAATGACGCAGCAGGTGCAATCTCACGTTTGATTAACCTCGGAATACCTTCGTTTCTTGTTGCCTCGGCACTTTTGGGAACGGTTGCACAAAGACTACTGCGAATAAGCTGCCAAAAATGTAAGCAGCCATATACGCCGTCATCCGAACAGTTGGAACAGCTTTTCGCTTTATCTGAATCTAAAAGGGACAAAAATGTTCAGTTGTATCAGGGCATTGGCTGCGACGATTGTTACAACACCGGCTACTACGGACGCAAGGCAGTTTATGAGATACTCGGCATTTCACAACAAATCCGAAAAATGATAATTAACGCTGATAGTGATGACGCTATTAAGCAGCAGGCAATTGCAGAAGGGATGAAAACGCTGCGGGAAAGCGGAGTCGAACAGGCCGTTGACGGCACAACGACCGTTGAGGAGTTACAACGTCTGGTGGATATGAGGATTGAATAATGGCCGTTTACGAATATACAGCAGTTGATAAAAGTGGGAGCGAGTTCCGCGGCATTTACAATGATGTCGATAGTGTTGCCGTGCTCCGGGAAGACCTGGCTAAAATGGGTGATACGCTGCTCAAAGCCAAACGCACCAGAGCCGTCGGACAAAAGAGAATAAGAGTCAAGCAAATTGAAGTTGTTACTTTCGCTTATAAGCTCGCTGGAATGTGTTCAGCGGGACTGTCGATTGTCAGATCTCTCAAAACACTCGAGGAACAAACCCAAAACCAGACATTCAGATATGTCCTTTCAGATATCACCCACAGCATCGAAACCGGTTCTTCACTTAAAGATGCCCTCGAAAAACACAAAAACATATTCTCCGATTTCTTCGTCGGAATGATAGAAGCGGGAGAATCAGGGGGAAACCTCTCTGAAGTCCTCGAAATGAGCGCAAACTACCTCGAAAAACAGGCTGACTTCAGACGCAAAGTAAAATCCGCCTTTGCTTATCCAATCGTGATAGCTGTTATGTGTATTATAGTGGTTGCTTCGCTGGTAATCTTTGTTATTCCGGTATTTTCAAAATTATATCAGCAAATGCATACGCCGTTGCCCTGGCCTACAAAAGCCCTTGTAGATATAAGCACCTTTGTCAGAGACGGCTGGTGGGCAATTCTGCTAATCACGGCTGCAGCGGTTTGGCTGTTGAAACATTTCCGGAGAAATCCGCACCTAAAAGCCCGGTGGGATGCTTTTAAATTGAAGATGCCTGTTTTTGCCAGGCTCAACTGTATGGTTGTTGTTTCTCGTTTTATAAGGACCTTTGCTATGCTTGCTTCAGCCGGCGTTTCATTTGTCAAGGCCCTGGATGTTGCAGGCGTTGTCGCCAATAATTCAAAGGTCTCCGATATAGCCGGGCAATTGCAGCAATCAATAGAAACGGGTAATTCTGTTGCCGGTTCTCTCAAAAACCATAACATTTTTCCTCCGATGATTATCCAATTAGCGGATTCCGGGGAAAATGCGGGAAAGTTGTCTGAGATGCTCAATAAAGGCGTCGATTTTCTTGATAAGGATATTGACAGGACAATACACGCTCTGCTGGTCAAGTTAGAGCCTGCTATGACGGTTATTATGGGAATAATCGTCGGCTTTATACTTATCGGTGTTTATTTCCCCCTGTTTGATTATATGAGCCATATTGAATAATTCAAAGTTTTTTGCAAAAGTACCAAAGCAGCCCGCTATTTATGCCGATACCATATCGGTTTTGGAGTGTGATTAAAATCGAATATCCAATAGGGAAACCATTTTGCAATAAGGCGCAAAATGGGAACCCTCAATAAGGAGTCAAGAAATGTGTAACAGAAAAAACAAAGGTATTACGCTGATTGAGTTGTTGATTGTGGTCATTATATTGGGAGCGCTGGCTGCGATTGCAATCCCAAGGATAAGCGCAAGTGCCTATAACGCCAAAAAGTACGCCTGTTATACCAACATTGACATACTGAATTCTCAGCTTGAAATGTATGCTGCGGATAACGACGGTGAGTACCCCGCCGCCTTATCAGACCTTACCTCAGATGCGAATTATTTCCCGGATGGAGCGCCAGTGTGCCCCTTTGACTCGGCAGCATACCCCGATACCTTAACTGCTGATAACAGGGTTGATGCCAGCAGCCACACTCACTAAAAATTGCAGGTTGCGGGAAGGGGTCCAATCTTGCGACTTATTGCAAAATGGGGCCCGAAAAATTACCCGTGTTCCTGATAAAAATATAACGACAAAGATGGTTTGCAGTTCCGAGCTGTAACCATCTTTGTTGGTTTTTACAGGTTTGAGGTTATGAGAAAACCCAATGCCTATACTTTTGTGGAGCTGATTATTATTCTCCTGTTTCTTGGCGCATTGGCGGTTATTGCTGTGCCCAAACTTAATTTCTCCGCTATTTTCAAGCAGCAAGCGGACTGCCTGGCCAGGAAAATCGTTACAGACCTTCGCCGAACACGCTCCCTGGCTATTTCCGACGCCGCAAGCAATACCGACGGCTTTGCACTGAATATGACCGGCTCGTCACCTTATACAGGCTATGAAATAGTAAAACTCGATACCGAAGAAACGGTAGATTCACATACTATCGATTCGGATGTCAGTTGCACCGGTGGAGATGAGTTTCAATTCGGTCCTTTGGGAAATCTCTTAAGTGGAAGTGACACGCAGCTTACTGTCTCAGCTTCGCCAAAGACCTTTACAATCACTATTACTTCAGCAACGGGTATGGTAAAATGCGCCGAAAATTAGAAACCGAAAAACGCTCAGCCGGGCTTACCATCACCGAGGTCGTTGTCGCATCGACACTGTTGATTATCGCAACTGTACCAATTCTAAGAGGGCTGACCATGGCTCATCTGAGCAGTGCAATTATTGAACGAAAAACCAAAAGTCTCACCCTTGCACAGGCAAAACTCGATGAAATAAAGGCTCGCTCAATCTATAGCTATACCAGTGATTTTACCGAAACTGACACATCTCTCAACGGCTCGTACCTGTGCAATGTAACCGATACCGCCTCGGGCAGCGACCTTAGAACGGTAACGGTCTCTGTCGGCTATGACCTCAATGAAGACAGCAGCCTTGCAGGCGACGAAATTGAAGTTACCCTGGCTACCTACCTAGCGAAAAGATGGTAACCATATAGGACTTTTCCCTGGTCCGAAATTATCTTTAATGCAGCAGGTGTTATTGCCCGATAAAAGCGGGGCTGCTTCAAGCCTGAAGTCCTGTTTACAACGGTTTTTTTGTTCTCTTTTTTAGCGACCGATAATTCAAAATTCACGTAACAACTCCCGCTTTATATGCCGAGAATACCGTTGATAGTATAAAAAGACAGTATGCGGTAGCTAAAGATGCAGCAGGTAAGCTATAAAACCCGTGCAAATTCGTTATGCGCTCAGCGTGGTGCTTTGTCCCCAAACGGTAGATTCTCAATCTTCGATTTACAACTGCAGCTCGAAAATCGAAAATCGAAAATCGAAAATCGAAATGCTCTTACGCTTGTGGAGATGGTGATGGCTTTGGCCATAATGGCTATTCTCTTTGCAGCCTTTTTGCCGCAATTCAGGAGCATACGGAATAGTTGGGATTCCAAAAAAGGCGGCGCAGAAGCACTGCAGGGCGGCAGGGTCCTGACAGAGCACTTATACCGCAACCTTGCAACCGCCGTCCGAATAACCACCGTTAGTGACTCGACCGAAACCGATGGCTTCATCGAATTTGAAGACAACGACGGCAATACACTGCGGTATGACGTTAACGGTACAACCAGCTATGTTGAGTTCGGTGTTGTCGGCGACCTTGCCGAGCTTGCCGGCCCGGTCAGCCGGCTGCAATTTACCTGCTACGATGCCTATGATTTTGATACAGCAATCAATGACTGTAATTATATCCGATTAGTGGAAGTGCAAACAATCCTGACCAATTCAGCCGCCCTGGCCCAGGAAAAAAACTTCACTGTCTCAGCATACCTCCGCACCAACGTAAGTTCGCTTGTGGGCTGGTGGAAACTGGACGAAACTTCCGGTTTAACCGCAGCTGACAGCAGCGGTAAAGGCAACGACGGAACCTTGACCAATATGGCCGGCGACGAATGGACTAACGGAGTTCGGGGGGGGGCACTCGATTTTGATGGAGGAGATGATTATATTGAAGTGCCTGATGACCCCAGTTTTGATATCGCCGAAGCAATCACGGTCGCAGCTTGGATCAACCCTGACGATGCCGGCGCTTGGAGAACCATCCTTTCTAAATTTGCCCATACCCCGGGTTGGAGAAAGGACCTTTACTGGTTTCTTTATGATGGTAAGATCGGGGCCTCTTTAGCTGGACCATGTGGAAGTCAAGGCAACGACTGGAGACCAAATGTTCCTATTCAGAGCGGGACATGGACGCATGTAGCCCTTACCTACAATGGCTCCACTATGATAATGTACAAGAATGGAGCTAATGCGGCTTCAACGAGTGTAAGTGGTGCTTTGATGTTAGGTGATTCTTCCAGTAATGAGTCGTTTTACATCGGCACAAACACAGAATGGGGCGAATATTTCGATGGGACCATCGACGACGTGCTCATCTACAGCAGCGCACTGACTGCCGATGAGATATCCCAACTGGCCGGTCTGCAATGCTTGACATCCTGGACAACCGGCCTGTCGCATACAGCACAAGCTGGTTCTAACCGCCTTTTGGTCTTTACCGCACACGCCGAAGACGATAACAGCGATATGAACCTGACCTCCGTAACCTACGGCGGTCAATCAATGACGAAGGTGATTGAACGCAATGTCGGGTCAGACTACCGGGCGTACGTTGTAGCATACATCCTCGATGAGGCCGGCATTACTGCTGCGAGCGATAGTGATTTCACAGTCACGTGGGCCCAGACGCCTTACAGGACACCAGAATACTCCAGCGTATTCCTTAGGAACGTTGACCAGGATAATCCTACCGGGGCCGGTGCCGCTAACGGCGGTACATCCGCCACCCTGACGACCAGCGCCCTTTCTACGGAGGATGGTGATATGGTTTTTGTAGCAGGTACCTGCGGTAACACCGGCAGTTATTCCGTCAACAACAATTTTACTGAAGCTGTCGAACTGACAATCACCTCGGCCGATGGAATAGCTGGTTATAAGAAAGCAGACGGCAGTGATGAAATACCAAGTATCACACACTCTGATGTTAACCGTCAGGTTATCATTGGGTTCGTCGTAAATGATGACGACAGCGGCGGCGACCGGATATTACCGTAAATGGATGTTTTTATGAAAGCTAAGCGTAAAAATAATGGCTCGGTGTTGTTAATAGCTGTCTTTGTCATAGCGCTGCTGTCGGCGCTGGTTATGGGTATGGCGCAAATGAATACCGAAGAAATACAGCTTATGCGAAATCAGATTTTCGCCGCCTATGCATTAGCTACCGCAGAAGCCGGACTCAACGATGCTTTTTATGAAATCCGAAGTGATTCGAGCTGGACTACCGGCTTTACCGACAAGTCCTTTAACGGCGGCTCGTACACCGTTACCGTAACGGGTACCCTGCCGAATCGAACTATCACCTCGACCGGTACCTCAGCCCAGGGTTTTGTCGCTAAGGTTGAAGCGGACATAACAATCGGACAAAACGTCGGCCAGAGCTTTTACGCAATTAGAATTGATAATTTGAGGATTAACGAATAATGTTCGCCCCTAAAACAGCACTGGGAATAGATGTTTCTGATGGCCGGATAAACCTGGCCATCTTAAAAAAGTCCACAGGCAGCGTCAAATTATTAAAGGCCGCCACAGCACCTGTTCCAGACGGGGCAATAAAGAATGGCAACATCGAAGATGCAGTGGTTTTAGCTAAAGCTATAAAAAAACTCAAGGCCCAGAACCGAATACGCTCACATCCGACGGCGATGTCGCTTCTTACAAATCCTGTGCTTATGCAGATTCTGGATATGCCTGATAGGCCGCCGGGGAATTTGAGACAGTTTGTACGCGACCAGGTAAAGCACTATGCCATCCTGCCGATGAACAAAGCCGCAATAGATTTCTGTGGGGTAGGGACCCCATTTTGCAATAAGTCGCAAAAATGGAAAACCGTAAAGTCCGCCGGCTCAGGGGGCTCCCAAACGCCTCTTTTTGCGTTTGGAGACCCAGCCAGTAGCCGGGCACTTGTAGTTGCCACTGATAACCAGAAGCTCACCGATGCGGCCAGGATACTCCACAGGGAAGGCCTGAATCTCGATGCCATTGAACCGGCTTCACTTGCTTACATCAGGGCTTGTTATGCAAAAAAAATTGAGAAAAAATTCGACCGAAATCTGCTGCTCGCTATAGCTGATGCGGATATTCTTACTTTGTGTCTGTTCAAAAACCAGGCCTTGGATTTTATCAGGACCAAACACTTTGAGGCTGACATTTATCACTCTGACAAATATCTTGAATGGCTCACCGAAGAGATATATACGGTTATACAGTTCTATGAGCTTGAGGTTCTTGATAAACGTGATAAGTGGGAGGTAACCCTTATTACAGACGTCGGGAACCAGCCGGTTAAGGACGAAACGTTGTCGCTGGGAACAAATGTCGAGGGGGTGGACCTGAAAATCAGAACACTCAGAACCGCATATCTCGACACTCCTGTTGCAGATACCGAACAAAGCGAAAAGCCCTCTGCAATTGCTGTTGGGTTAGCTATGAAACTTTTGGATAATTCCAAAAACACCCCGGATATTAATCTGCTTCCGCCCCAGGTAGCTCAGGCCAAAACCACGGAAAAGCAGGTCCTGATTAGTGCTAATGCCGCAGCAGTTATTTTCTTTCTGATGATTGTCAGCATAGGCATCTTCAATCTGAAAGCAAAAAAAATTCAGAACGATATTAACCAAAAGGCGCAGGCACAGGAAAAACTAAATATGCACGCCCTGCTGGGCGAACAGACCTCTCTTAACAGCCAGACTATAGACGTATCCGATGAGATTAACCGGCTGAATGCCGTTTTGGATGCAGGCTCTTTCAAAAGATGGGACCAAATCCTCAATGATATCCGCTCTGCAATACCTAAGACGGTGCGACTTACAAGACTTTCCTGTGAAAGTAACTCAAAGATGTTGCTCACCGGCCAGGCTGTCTCGTATGAAGCTATTCATCGTTTCGTTGATATGCTTAATGCAAGCAAACATATTGAATCCACCCTGTTTCTTGGAGCCGAAGAAGAAAGCCAGACGAATGCTTTATTGAACTACTCTGTCGGATGTTCGTTAGAGGCCCTCGAACGCAAAGTAATGCGTTTGGGAAAACCATAATTCAATAAAAAGGAATATTAGTTGATGTTATTACGGAACTGGAAAAAATCGAGTCGCCCTTCAAAAAATGTTATGCTCGCAGCGATTGTGATGATAGGGGTAATTGCTGTTTACAACTGGCTTGTGGCGCCTCATAGAAATTATCTTTTGGCTGCACAAAAATATGAATCAGCAGCGGGTAATCTTGCAAGGAAAAATCGTATTATCGCTAAAAATATGAAAGTGAAGACAAAGGTGCTTGACCGGTTGAGGAAAGAACTGATGCAGACCCGTGACGGGTTATTTGACCCCGCTGAAGCCAGGATGTTTTTCAGCGACATCCCTGCTTTCTCACAGGAGGCAGGCTGTATTGTAGATTCGTTGGAATTCTTGTCAGCCGACCCGGATTCTGATGTAGGCAGGCCGGTAAAAAACAACCGTCTAACTACTCAGAATGCTAAGTTGTCTGTTCTGGGCAGCTATTCAAGCATAGTTGCGCTGATGAATAAATTACAGCAGCGAGCCGAACAGGTGCGGATAGATTCGGTAACCGTTAAGCCGATAAGACGAGGCTCGAGCCGGTTAAAATGTGATATGACTATCGCAATTAATGTGATACAGAATAAGGAGAGAGAACCCGATGATTAATCGAATGTGCGTCAGGATTATTTTGTGTGCTTTACTGGTCGGGGTCTGCTTCTGCTGTGAAAGTGCACAGTCAAAGCAGGCTGATAATACTATATTCGGACAGGACGACATCGGCAGAGAAGACCCTTTTTCGCGGCTTCCCCAGCAAAGCAAACCCTCCGTTGCCCAAAGAATATCAGATACCGGCGACGTCGTAAATGACACAGCCGAGTTGTCTATGGAAACCGTAACTCTGAAGTTTCTCGACGCCGAAAGCCTGCGCTCTGCACTTGAACAAATCTCTTCAGGCCGGGGAAGCATCTCCGTTGATGCGAAAAGTAATTCCTTGATTATTTTTGACACAAGAGAAAATCTGAAAAGAATTCTTGCTGAGATTAAAAAGGCCGACAAAATACCGCCGGGGATTATCGTTGAAGATAAACACATACCCAGACTTTTTGTCGAGACTGCAACTCTAAAGTTCCTTGATGCCAAAAATCTGATGAATGCAATTATGAAAATGTCTTCTAAATATGGCAGTATCTCCGTCGACAACAATAGTAATTCTTTAATTGTTTGTGATACAAAGGAAAATCTTGAAAGGATAGTTACTGGGATAAAGAGAGCTGACATAACACCGTCTCAAATTATGATAAAAGTGGTGATTATTGACGTCAAACTCAGTGACGACTCGGAAATCGGTATCAACTGGGACATCCTTTCAGACAAAAATTATGACGTATCTTTCCGCCAGAACCTGGGTTTTACCTCACGATTGGGCTCAACAATTGAAAACCCCTCAACAATAGGTAGCGCTGCGGCATTTGTTACCACCGGCACCGGCGCAGATTTTACCGTCATAAGCGGAACTATCCGCAATGTCATACACATGCTCCAGCAGAAAAAAGATGTCGAGATTCTCGCCAGCCCCCAGGTCATGGTCCTCAGTGGCCAGAGTGCCTTAATCAAAGACCAGCTGGAAATTCCATACAACGAGTTGTTAGAGACCGCCGGGGGAAGCCAAATATCCACAACCAAATTTAAGAACATTGGTATTGAGTTGAAAGTCGGCGCAACTTTGACTGAGCGCAGCCTTATTTACCTTAATATCGAATCGGTGCAAAAAGTAGTTACAGCAGTAAGCGAGACCGGTGTACCGGTTGCCGATGCCAGAACCGCCCAGAGCTCCCTGTTGCTCAAAGATGGCCAGGTCGTTGTTATGGGCGGACTCAGACGAAAAGAAACTGCCAAGCAGACAAAACAGGTCCCTGTCCTTGGTGACATCCCGCTGGTGGGCCTGCTGTTCAAAACCACAAATACCGTGGTAACAAATTCCGAACTGATTGTGCTCGTCTCGCCCCATATTTACAAAGGTGAGCCGGTTGATCAAGAGACAATGGCAAAGTTCAGGGAGATTACTGAAGGACCCGTGCTCTCATCACGCAATGACCAGAAAAACTGATTTTTCTATATAGCAGCCTTCGCCAGAACCGCACAACAGAAAATTATCAATGAAAGGCATGCCATGAGCTTACTTGTCTTGGGTGCAGCGAAGGAGCCAAACGGGCCAAACGCCCCTCGATATGTTTATTTAATTTTAAAATTACTTAACTATCTTCATCGCTTGTTCATAATCGGGCTCATCAGAAATCTCAGGTACTATTTGAATGTACTGCAATATACCTTTTCTATCTACTATAAACACCGCACGAGCAAGCAAGCGCAGTTCCTTTATCAGCACACCATACGCTTCACCGAAGGATGCATTACGATGGTCCGAAAGCGTCTGGGCATTTTTAATGCCTGCAGCACCGCACCATCGCTTCTGAGCAAAGGGAAGGTCCATACTGATAGTCAGAACTACGACGTCTGCAAGCTTTCCCGCCTCTTCATTGAACCTGCGCGTCATAGTATCACAAACCTGAGTATCCAAGGATGGTACCGATAAGATAATACATACCTTGCCGGAGAACGATGAAAATCTCACGGTAGATAGGTCATTTGCGAGCACTTCAAAATCAGGTGCTTTTTGTCCCGGCTTTACCTCATTACCTGCGAGTGTCAGGCCCTCTCCATCCATAGTAACCAAACCTGTTCGCTCATTCATAATTCCCCCTTTCTTTAATTCCTGAATGCTAACCGCTGCTCTATTACAATTTCATAGGTTTACAGAGATTGTCCATACAGTGGGCCGTGCGCCCACAGTAATAGCACTTATATTTGGGTTCTGCCACCAATGACTTATAGTCTTCCTCATTATCAATATGATAGCCGTAAGATACAAAATAACACAGATGTTTGGTGTGTTCATCGCTTTTACAATCCGAATTGTGCCCAGGAAATTTATTCACAATACTTACTCCTTAATAGCCTCTTGACCTGCCGGATTTCAGAATTTTTCATGGCTGTATATTCTACCGGCAGATGACTTAAAAGACAATAATTGACCGCCTATTTTCTTGCTTGGCAACAGGGCGGAATTTACAATCAGTGCTGTTCTAATAAATAGGGACAGTAATAAATAATAAATAATAAATAGGGACAGTGGGGCTGTTGAAAAAGTCCTGTTTATCATGTATATATATTAGCTGTCCTGGGGGAATGTTTCAAGTATGGAGACTTGATTATGATAGGTAGGCAGAACCGTTGGCAGGAAGACCTCTTCGTAGCTGGTCCATTATCTTCTCTGATTCCCGATGATCATATCTTAAAACAAGTCGATAAGGTTCTCGATATGTCTTGGCTCAGAGATGAGGTTAAAGATTTATATTGCTCTGATAACGGCAGGCCAGGT
>Ga0180431_10003812_pt1 | contig 19098 bp, 17 predicted proteins | sample SS_ome_11_FD_132459 | JGI IMG/M metagenome (GOLD analysis project Ga0180431, IMG submission 132459) | Hypersaline lake sediment archaeal communities from the Salton Sea, California, USA - SS_1_MS_1 metaG | ecosystem: Environmental > Aquatic > Non-marine Saline and Alkaline > Hypersaline >... | reverse complement strand
TTATCATCCTGACGGCGTTCGTGGTTTTCCTGATAGCCCGCGGCCGTCGGAAACGAAGCCGCTAATCCCCAAAATCCCCTCTTAGATCCTTCTTTGCTCGTTGCTGTTTTAATTGACTTCTCCGCTTCTTCTCTGCCAAACGGCGCTGGTTGATCGCATATGGAATCCGGGTTTTCTTCCGAACGGGACGTTTTTTGAGGGCTTCGGCCAATAAAAGCTGAAATCGCTCGATGGCCGCCTCCCGATTGGCCTTCTGGGTTCGGTACTTCTGAGAAACGACCCGTATTACCCCTTTTCTGTTCGCTCGCCCCGAAAGCCGGGTCAGGATGTGCCTTTTTTGTGTCTCAGTAAAACTCTCACAATGGGTCACATCAAAAAACAACGTGACCCGGGTGTTAACCTTATTAACATTCTGTCCGCCCGGACCGCCGCTCCGCGAGGTCTTGAAAACCAACTCATCCTCACGAATCGAAATGTCCTGTGTTATCTCAACCATCGTCTTTTTGATTCCAGCATATCCAACGCGGACGAGACGATCAAGAACTTCCTCTTTCCCCTTGCACAAATGTTCGAAAAATCCATATAATCCACGCGTAGGCATGATTTTAAGGAGAATGACTATGCGAAAAGCACATCAAGGAACCAAACTCGTAGTCACCGCACTCATTTTAGCTGGAATGTTCTTCATTTTCCTGCCGCTGATAGGAAACGAATCCATTCCCGCCAGAGCCAGCCAAAAAGCCGGATCGGACACCGAGGCATTGAGGGCCGGGAAAAATTTCATTCCAACGAAAGTGTATAGCGCCAAGGAGGACGAGGAAATCCTCAAGCTGTTCGACGGCCTGCGTGTTGCGGACGTGTCCGACGGAATGGACAAGGTGGGATTGACCAATACGGGCCTCATGTGCCCTCAAATTCATGCTTTATGGAAAGACACGCAACATTATAAACACCGTTTCATTTGTATTGCAGTAACCGTCCGCTACGTCCCGACCAATAAGCCGCCGGCCCCTGCGATGGAAACCCAGGCCTTCAACCGCTGGGTGGGCCAGTGGTACGGCAACCTATCGAGTGAACCGTTCGTACCCCTCATTCGAAAGGGTACGGCTCTCGTCATCGACGATGCCCCGGATTCAGACGTCGGCTCCATCGGCTCAAATAACATTATGGGCTGGACCCTTCGTGGCTGCGTGGGCGTGGTTACGAACGCCACCGCACGGGATACGGACGAGATCATCACAGAAAAAATCCCTCTGTACTTCCGAAAACCGGGCCGAGGTATCCGACCCGGTCGAAACGAAATCGAGTCGGTCAATCGCCCCATCGTCTGCGGCGGCGTTCTCGTCGAGCCGGGCGATGTGATCGTCGCCGACGGCGACGGCGTCATCGTAGTCCCGCGCGCCAAGGCGAAAGAAGTCGCCGAATACGCGCAAGCCGTCATCGAAGGCGACAAAGCCGGCCGACGCAACCTCTACAAAAAACTCGGCCTGCCTCCTGATGATTCCGTCAAATAATCAAATGATAACATAGAATTCATCAATCAACCGATTTAGTGAAATCGGATACTCCCGCCGGGATGTAATTTGAGTCCACCATCGTAGATATTGATCCCCGCTCGATTCATTCCCTTGATCGAGAAGAGCTTGGTGTTTAAGGTTTTCAAACCCTCAAATAGAATAAAATCATTGTCGATATTACCTTTTATACACTCGAGTTTCACTCCCGGTAAAAACTGCAAATTTTGCCCAGGATCGAACCTAATTCGAACTCGTTCATTTTTAATATCCTGATCGAAGTATCGATAGTTGAACTGATTATTCTTATTATAAAATTGTTCTGTCAAAACCGCACCCATAGATGGAGCTGGACGGATATTTCCAAACAGAAGTTCGTGATTGGGGTTGCTACTTGGTAAAGCATCCAGTGTATACCAAGCATTGCTGTTCTCAATTCCAGCCCAATTGGGATCAGGAGGTACCCAACCTCCCCAACCATAGTTCATATGATATTTCTTTCCTGAAGAATCATCTTGCCAACCATCGAGAACTATCGAATGGCGTGGGATAAAGTATTGTATAGGCATATTGGCATTAAGTTGTCCTTTTATGAAATCAAACCAAGGTTCTTTAGTGTCGTCTGGATCTTTATTTGGAATATAACGCTGTACCCAGCCAAGTTCAGAAGAGTAGCGATAATGATTTTTGTAGGAACCAATTACCATAGGTATTAGGTCATTTGGATCAATACCGCTACTCATAACACCATAATCCATCTCCATAGCGACACCAATTTCATAGCACAACTCTGCCACTGCATCGATTTGATCTTGATTTAAATTTCCTATGAACTTATCAGGCATGTTCAACCAATCATAATCGTCACTAAATGTAGCGTTTAATGATTTCGCTCCATGAGTCCCTCCACCTTCACAAGAATCATCGCCATCCCAATCGTACACATGGCTTTCAACACCCCTTGGGGGCCAGTTCCAATATTTCATAATCTGAGCGGTAGCGGTCGCAACACATCCAACTACGGTTCTATCTACTCCATTTATGCAATCAGTATCACCCACGGGACAAAAAGAATTGTATGGAAACCCTTGATCCCAACTCGTTGACAATAATATCCTACCTTCCTGATAGTTCGACCTGACAGGCTCAGTTCGAAGATTCTCGTTAGTAACGTGGATTTGTTGGCCGTATAGTTCATTCCATGCAGGGCGATAGTCGATTTCAAGAAGAGCCTGAATATGTATATCCGCATCCACTCCATACAGATAAATCGGTTCCTCTATCGCGTCCAGAATCCCCTCCATCTTCATTTTGAGAAGATCGGCCATGCCTACATCTGATTCCGGATCGAGATTCGATTCCACGGAATAAGCTTTAATCGGAGCCAATTCTTTACGTAGCGAAACCACGATAAATCCGACGGGATCGACATCGCAGAAATACCCTATCACTCGCTCGTCTCGTTTGAATTCCTGAATATCGACGACATACGCCCAATCCGAGTCCCCCCACTGTCCCTTATTCTGTATCACACGCTCCGTCCAGCTTACCGCCACGGTGAACGCTTCGTCCCAGGTTGCCATTTGTCCCTGAACCGGAGATATCCAAATCATGGTTATCAGCAGAATGCTCAATATTGCGTTGATAAAAACTTTCATGATCGCCACCTTTTATTTATTGCAGGGTTACTAGGACGAGAATCTGTCCTTTTTCGCCTTTTTCCAGTTTCTCCATGGCCTTGCCTAAAATGGCGCCGCGAGCACGATCATAATCGACCGCCTTCATCGCATACCCCGGTGTGTCGGACGTTGTAAGCAAATCGCCCGGTTCAACCGCTACCGTAGTCGCATCTACATGGCAATACACCCTACCCGCCAGAGCCACGTCATAATCGAACTGACCGGCGCCAAGCCGTACACCGGAACCCAATCCATTAGCTCCCGCTACGATTCCCGCTACTTTTGTATCGTAAGCCTTTTCGCTTATAGCAAGTTTGCCCGGATTGGCCGAATCAATAATCAGCACAGATCCCTTCTTTATCTGATTCTGATCAGAAACATTAAAACCCTCCGCAACATCAAGCCCTTCACCGAGTTCCATCACAGTAGCGCCGCTGCTCCACGATTTAATCCTTACTTTGCCTTGAAAATCAGCCGCATATCCACTGGGACCGCCTTTAGCGTAAAGAGCCGTACCTGTGGAACGGGTATTCGTTATCGAAAAAGCATTACTGCTTGTTGAAATGCTCCCCGTATAAGGTAAAGAAAATCCACTCCCTCCGCCTCCTCCTGTGGCAGCGGTTGTTTGTACGCTGCCATCAGGGAACTTAAATCCACCACTTTCTGAGTAGATCATCCCTTTTACGTGTAATTTCGTAGAAGGATTTTCAATTCCGATACCAACATAGCCCGATTTTGAAGATAGAATTGTAAAATTACTGGGAATGGGTCCATATTCATAAAAATAGTGAGTACGTATGCCAATTTTGAATGTGCCAGAATCACTATAACTAAAATACACTCTTTCTCCTGAATTTTCATCGGGACTGAGTATAAGCAGCTTATCATCATTACCCACCAAAAGATTCCCTCGTCCGACTACATGTAACTCAGAAAGGGGTGATTGGGTTCCAATACCTACCCTCCCAATATTATCTACATAAACGGCATTCCTTGGAGAGCCATCCACCGCATCAAGAGAATGATCAGCGGTAGAAAGTTTGGAGAAAAACAGACAAACCAACGCACTAATGAACAACATCTTAAACACTTTCACTTTCTTACCCTTTCACAAAGGTTATCATTTTAAAAAGCATAGCTGATACGTATAGATATTAGTCGGAATGAGGTCTTGGGACCGGATCGATTCAAATGCATATTCCATCACCTTTATGCACTCACCATAGAAAAAAGCCACAAAGGTAATTGTAGCTTTTTAAACCCTATGTGTCAATTTATAAATATGCGTAAAGATTAGGATTATGGCCAGAAATCGGCGTTTAGCCAATAGTCAAAGAAGGTCAAACAATCAGAATTGTTCGAGGAAGCGCAGGTCGTTTTCGTAAAGAAGCCGAATGTCAGTGATGCCGTACTTTCGCATGGCGAGGCGCTCGATGCCGAATCCGAAAGCCCAACCGGTGTATTTTTCGCTGTCGATGCCGACGGCGTCGAAAACGTTCGGGTCCACCATACCGCAGCCGCCTACCTCGACCCAGCTTTCGCCGCCGCTTTTATCCTTCAGAAGCAGATCCACTTCGGCGCTGGGTTCGGTAAACGGGAAAAAGCTCGGCCGGAATCGCCATTGCGCCTCCGACCCGAATAGGGCATGAATAAACTGCTCGATGGTGGTTTTCATATCCACCATGCTGACGCCTTCATCCACGACCAGGGCCTCAAGCTGATGAAACATATACATGTGCGTCGCATCGACGGTGTCGGGACGATAAACCCGACCCGGTGCAATGACGCGGATCGGCGGCGGAGTATGCTCCATGACACGGATTTGGATCGTCGAGGTCTGGCTTCGCAATAACGTCGTCTCGTCGATATAGAAGTTATCTAACGGATCGCGCGCCGGATGCTCGGGGCCGATGTTCAGCGCGATGAAGTTGTGCCATTCATCTTCGACCTCCGGGCCGTACGCGACGCCGAACCCCATGCGCCCGAATATCTCAAGCAGTTCATTGAGGGTTTGCGTAATCACGTGAGGCCGTCCGATGCGCACCGGTATGCCCGGCAACGTCACGTCGATGAGTTCCTGTGATGCAGACTCCTTTTGCGTTTCAAGCGTCTCTTTCAGTTTTTCAAACGCCTGGGTCACCTCTTTTTTGATGCGGTTGGCAAGTTGTCCGGCTTTCGGCTTTTGCTCAGGGGGCAGTTTGCCGATCCGGCTAAGCAGTTGGGTTACCTGCCCCTTTCGGGCCAGATACTTGATGCGGAACTCCTCCAGCGCCGAAGAGTCGGCGACGTTCTGCAGTTCCGACAGGGCCTCCTTACCGGTTCTTTCAAATTGCTCAAGCATTGTTTCGTATAACGTATGTCGTCGCTATCAAAAAGGGCGATCACGATTTAGGATTCGGCCACCACTCCGGTCGCTTCCACAATCGCATCGAATGCCTTCGGATCATCGACGGCAATTTCACTCAACATTTTCCTGTTCACACCAATATGGGCCTTTTTCAAGCCATTGATAAACTGGCTGTAGCGGATGCCCCGCTGCCGGCAGGCGGCGCTGAGCCGGATAATCCACAGACCGCGAAAATCACGTTTTTTACGTTTACGGTCGATTCGGGCGTTGACACCGGCACGAATACGTGCCTCTTTCGCAAGGCGATACTGTGTACCGGTTGCACCGCGATAGCCCTTGACGGCTTTGAGAATGCGTTTCTTCGATTGGCGCCGTGCGGCGCCTTTTCTTACTCTTGGCATGTCAGCTTTCCTTTGAAAAAGTTCAATTCGCGCTTGCTGGCGGCAGCTGAATGGGAAACACCCCAAGCCGAGAAGCAAGCCTTCCCAATTGACAAATGACTATGGACTATTGATAATTTCCACAAGGGATCCTATTCACCGAGCTTTACTTTGGCAGTCTTGGCCATGGCGCTGGTCATAATCGTCGAGCTACTTACCCGCCTCCGGCGTTTGGCATTCTTGCTGCTCATCAAATGCCCCGCGCCGGTGCGATTTCGCTTCACCTTCCCCTTGGCGGTGACTTTAACTCGTTTGTTCAAACCCTTATGGGTTTTCTGTTTCGGCATTGGCTGCTTTCCTTTAAAAAAAACCTGTCCCACTTCTGCATTGAAAGACCGTACCATTACAGTCTATTACACTACAGAACAATGTAAACGGATGATTTTATTCGATTTGCCGGTGCGGGTCAACATCAATGCCAGCAGTTTCCCAAAAAATCGAAAATGAAATGGGTCGCGGGTACCGTGTTTCGGCAAAACTCTCGCGGATCATGCAAATAAGCGAGGAATCCTTCTTGAGAGTCGTCCAGACAGACGGCTATCTTGGAACGAGGAGCAACGTCATTCGGCGGTGAGCCATTCTGGCGGGTCGCTCGATCTTCGCCAAATCCTGCAATTCTTCGGTAATCTTCTCGAGAACCTCGTACCCGTGCTCACGATGGAGCATCTGGCGTCCGCGGAAAAACATGGTGAACTGGACTTTATGACCCTTTTCCAGGAATTCCCGCCCGTGTTTGAGCTTGATTTCCAGGTCGCGTTTGTCGGTTTCAGGCCGGAGTCTGATTTCTTTTAACGTGGCGGCATGACGCGAATGCTTCTTGTGGGCCTCGCGAGCCTTTCGTTTCTGCTCATAGAGCCACTTGCCGTAATCCATAATCCGGCAAACCGGCGGTTCGCTCGTCGGGGCTACTTCCACAAGATCCAATTCGACCTCACGGGCCCTGGCCAGGGCTTCATGCGTATCGATGATACCCACCTGATTGTTTTCATGATCGATCAGACGGACCACTCGGGCCTGAATTCCTCCATTTACCTTTAAGTTTTGTTTACTTATAGTGCGACACCTTACCTTTCTAAAAACCATCAATCCTTGGATAGACCATTACTGGTACCTATAACAATGATATAGTATAAGTCTCCAATCTTACAATGCCAAGTCAATTTTTTTGTCGGCAATTTTGCTTTTCACAATTGATAGAAAATCGGCAATCGACAGCGCTTTGCTCTCTTTGATCCCCCGAATCCTGACGTTGACGGTATCGGATTGGGCTTCTTTGGGCCCCACAACGAGCATATACGGCAGCTTTTCGCTATGGGCACGGGCGATCTTGGCGGCGATCTTCTCGTTGGAACAATCGCAGGTACAGCGCAATGCGGCTTCTTTTAACGCCGCTTCGACCTTTTCGGCGTATTCATTACTCTTTTCGCTAATTGGCAGTATCCGCACTTGCTCCGGCGAGAGCCAAACCGGAAAACTCGCACCGTAGTGTTCAATAAGAATTCCGATAAAACGCTCAAAAGAACCCAACACCGCCCGATGAATCATAACCGGCGTCTTTTCCGTATTATCTTTATCGGTATAGACCATCTCGAACCGTTCCGGCATCGAGAAGTCCAGTTGAATGGTCCCCAATTGCCAGGATCGTTTCAGACAATCCTGAATATGAAAATCGATTTTCGGCCCGTAAAACGCCCCGTCCCCCTCATTGATTTGGTAATCAATATTCTTGCTCTCAAGGGCTTCTTCGAGCGCATTTGTGGCGGTTTCCCAAATTTCGTCCGAGCCGATATGCTTTTCCGGCTTGGTGGACAGCTCGATGTGAAAATCCTCGAAACCAAAGGCTCGATATATCTCGAAGGTCAAATCGATGACGCCAATAATTTCGGACTTTATATGCTCCGGCGTACAGAAGATATGGGCATCATCCTGGGTGAACTGCCGAACGCGAAAAAGTCCGTGCATCACGCCGCTGGCCTCATGGCGATGCACGAGTCCCAACTCGGCGACGCGCATCGGAAATTCCCGATATGAATGTTGCCGGGTCCTATAGACCAGACATCCGCCCGGACAATTCATCGGTTTGATCGCATAGCCGACATCATCGACATCGGTGAAGTACATATTCTCTTTGTAATTATCCCAATGACCGCTCTTATGCCAAAGCTGCTCGTTGAGAATCACCGGCGTGCGGATTTCCTCATATCCATATCGATCGTGAACGCTTCGCCAGAAATCCACGATGGCGTTCCAGATCACCATTCCCTTGGCGTGCATGAACGCGAAGCCGGGACCGGCCTCGTTAAAACTAAACAGATCGAGCTGTTTGCCCAGGACACGGTGGTCCCGCGCCTTGGCTTCTTCAAGCCTTTGCAGATAATCGTCGAGGTCTTTTTTCGTCGGCCAGGTCGTGCCATAGACACGCTGGAGCATTTTCTGCGTCGGGTCGCCATGCCAATAGGCACCGGCGACGGACATGATTTTACAACTTCCGACTTTCCCCGTGCTCGGCACGTGGGGACCTCGACATAAATCTTCGAAAGCGTCCCCATGCGAATAGAAACTGATCACATCACTATCCGCTCGATTAATGTTGTCAATCTTATACTTATCGCCGGCCAGCTTGTCCATCGCCTCGGCCTTGCCCATTTCGATACGCATGAACGGCCCGTCCACCTGGATAATCTTGTTCATCTCCTCTTCGATCCGCTCGAAATCCGTCGGCCGGATCGGCTCATCGAGATCGACATCATAGTAAAATCCATCTTCGACTGTGGGGCCGTAAACCAGCATGGTATCCGGCCAAAGACGACAGATCGCCTCGGCCATAATATGCGCGCAGCTATGCCGCATCACCTCAAGCCCTTCCGCATCTTTGGGCGTGATGATTTGGACGGCGACCTCACCCTGGAGTGGCGTTGACAAATCCACCAAGTGCCCGTCAATCTTGGCCGCGACGGCTGCTTTCGCAAGGCCCGGGCCTATTTGTGCGGCGACTTGCGCCGCTGTGCTTCCGTCATTCACTTCTAATGTACTGCTGTCAGGCAGTCTAATTCTTGCCATTGATCTATCCGAATCCCTAAAGCTAATTGGTTTCTATTGTCCCATACAACCGGGAATCAATACAATTACTCCACCGTCCCGGCCCTGTCAATACTATTTATCGTCCGATTTCTCTTGCAATATGATTCGTTTATATCTATAATGCGAGTGTCGGTGGTATATGGCGAAATGATGAAGGAGGAAGCCAAATGGATACGAATTTGGTGTTACTCAAAAAAGACGGCTCACACAAAGCTTTTTCCTTGCCACGCGATCTGACGGTCATCGGTCGACGTCACGACTGTGATTTATGCGTTCCTCTTAGGGTTGTTTCCAGAAAACATTGCCAACTTAGTCAAAATAACGAGACGGTCAAAATTCGCGACCTCGATTCAAAAGTCGGCACGTTCCTTAACGGCAAGCGTATCAGTGACGCTACCGTTCAGGCAGGTGACTATATTACAATTGGCCCGTTGACTTTTTTACTTCAGATTAACGGTGAACCCAAAGAGATCAAACCGCCCCAGCCGGCGAAACCCAAAGCGGCGGCGCCCAAGAAGGCCCCGCCGAAAAAGCCCGAACAAGCCCCTTCCGGCAGCTTTCCAGAGTTGGACCTGGACGACGATGATTCCTTCCTCGCCGAGCTTGAAGATGTCTGAGCCAGCCCCATTAAAGAAATACTGTGTGCCTGGTCGGGGGCACATTGATTGCGTATATTTTCTTCCGAAATCCCTGTTTTCTCCGGGAACGCCGTCATCTGTCCACACTTGCTGCGCTTATATTCGCATATCGACCTGGCCCAGCCTCGTGTGATAAGACCTATTCTTCTTCGAACAGGAACTGCAAGAGATTTTGATATTTTGAAAAATCAGGGATGACAACGTGCGCGCCGGCTTTGATCAAACGGGTGCGTTTCTCGACGTTGAGCCCATGGCGGCGAATCTCATCGGTCGCGATCCCGATAGCGATACCCTCGCGCTTGACGCACTCCCGCAGCTCAACGGGACCGTCGCCGAAGACGGCAAGCTCCGGCCCTTGAAGTTGATTATCCGTCATGATGTTATCGATCACCATTTTCTTGGAATACTTCGTAATATCGCCGACACTTCCATAAATACCCCCGTCGAAAAGATCCGCATATCCCAGCGCTTTGGCTTCAGTTTCAACGTCCTGGCGGTCCGTCCCACTGGCGAGGTAAATTTTGACACCTCTTTGCTTCAGAGCCTGGATGAATTCCAAAGAGCCTTTGATCGTATAATCATTGATATCGAGCTCCCTTCGGTTGAATTTTTCGACTCTCCCGCCAACCTGCTCCATTAGAGCCTGATTGTAGATTTCCTTATACCCGAATTTATCAAGGATTTTCTCGGCCGGAACAAAACCGAATTCCCTGACCATTTCGACCAAAGCCTCCATCTGGACGATGGTCTGGATCCCGGTGGATTTATCGATATAGTCAACGATGTGGTCGCGCACCTTATCATAAAGGGACTCGTCCGCCGTTTCGTACTGATCGCCGAGAATAGCCTTCATCATGACGGGCGCCATAACCAACTCCCAGCCCTGTCTCAACGTACTGACGGTCCCGTCGTGATCGAAGACGGCGTGTTTGATGTGACCTACCGGGACGGATTCACAACAAAGTTCGATTTCGGTCCCGTCTAAATACTTCGCCTTGCGTCGATCCTCAGCCAGTTCCGGCTGATAGATATAATCCGGATCCGGTCCGATTTCGAGAATTTCCGGTCCGGAGGCGGTACCCGTCTGGAACAGTTTCTGTACGGTGACCGCCGCGGCCAGATTGGCGAACTCGGCGGCCTCGGCGGGACCGACACCCGCGCCCAGACATAAGGCCAGGGCGCTGGTGACCGTATCGCCCGCCCCGACGATATCGAGCTTTTTCAAGAGTTGAATACCGGGAATTTCATGCAGTCCCTCCGAATCGACGGTCAGAATTCCCCGTGCGCCGCGAGTGAGAAACACCGGCTTGTCGAACTGCCGATAGAGGTTCATGGCGTATTGTTGCACGTCGGCCAAGGGAATGACGTCGTCAAGCCCAACCTCGACATCGTTCAGGCTCGCCGCCTCCAAGTCATTGGTCTTACGATAAATATACTTGAATTTATGGCCGAAATGCCGGGAATCCAGCAGAACGATCTTATCGTCGAATTCTCGGAATAGACCGTTGGCTCGCTCAATGAAGGATTCGTTCGTAATCGATCCGGGAACCTGCTGATTGGCAATCAGTACATCAGCCGTCTGCAACGCATTCTTGATGCCATCCAATAAAGCCTGATCGGTTGCTTCAGATCGAATATTGAAAAAACCGAAGTCCATTCGGGGCTGTTCTTTCTCCTCAAGATAGGGTTTTCCGAATGCAACCGTATCGAAATTCTCCTTTTGAACGACCAGCCACCTCGTGTCCACGCCCAACTCGTTGAACTGGCGAGTTAATTCCCTTCCGAAAATATCATCACCGATCGCGCCGATGACCTGAATCGTCGCCGGCTCAAGTGCGCCCAGATTCGCCACGACATTAGACGCCCCGCCAAGGGAGTAATAATGCTTGCGGACCGCCTGCGCCTGCAAGCCCGTCTCGACCGAAACCTCCGAGCCGCGGGGATCGAACACCCAATAGGCATCAATACAAAAATCGCCATAGACGGCGACCTTGACATTCTTAATTCGATTGAGGATTTCCTCGATGCGATCTTCTTTCATGATGTCGAGCCTTGTAACTGTTCCATAATCTTCTGATAGAGCAAAGGAAAGGTCTGTTTCTGATTGCCCTCAATGTAATAGCCTTTTCCCTCAAAAGCCCGGGGGATTCGCGTCACCACACTCTTCTGGTCGCGATAATAATAGCCCTGCTCCGATTCATCGCTCATCACACGTGCGTCATGGTGACGGAGGTCGAAATCTGCCGTGATAATGCTCTTGGGGATATTGCCGGTGTTCGCCACCATCGAGACGGCTTTGAGCAGAACTTCCGGACCGGTCACGGCACTTCCTATGTTGAGCACAACGCCGCCATTTGTCAGACGGGAGATTTCCTGTGTGTAGATCAGGAAGTCCCGGCCGGAGCAGCCCCCTTTGGCCTTACCGTCAAACGATGGATGTTGGTCGATTACATCCGTCCCGATCCCGACGTGCACGGTGAAAGGAATGCTGTTCTCATAGCAGGCAGCAAGAACACTCACGTCGGGATGAGCAAATTGCTTCGATATATTCTCTTTTGCAGACAACCCGAAAACCTGGTCTCGGAACTCTTTATCACACATCATTCGCCCCAGGGATTCGCCGTAGCCAAGTTCACATTGATTGCCCACAGAGAGCGCATCGTTGATATAGGCAAACTCATAGGCCATACCAAACCGGCCCTTGCCGAGCGCATCCGGGACGTTCTCGCTCGTTTGACCGATCAGCCCCAGCTCGAAATCATGGATAGCCGTAGCCCCGTTGCCGGCCACAAGGCTCACAAGACGACGCTTGACAAGATCGACCAGCAAAAGCCCGAGACCATTTTTTATCAGGTGGGCCCCGGTAAAAAGAATGACGGGTTTGTTGGCATGTCGAGCTTCAACAATCTCCCGGGCAATAATCTCAACATTCCGAGTAATCTTTTCTGGCAATGAGATTGTGAGATTACTCACATCATCCGGCCGGACGAGATCATCGAGAGTCACTTTGTTGGAGCGTGTATCCAGCGGATAGGTGCTGATTTTTCCAACATCAAAGATGTCGTATCGACCCTGATAATACATAGGCAAACTTTCCGTTACTGAAGGCTTTCAAGCAGCTTTTCAAGGCGTTTGATACATTGCACCATACAACGAATCGTATGGTAGTTTACCTTCCAGGAATGGCTCATGTGCGTCCAGATCGGCTCGCCTTCTCGCGTTGTTAACGGCCACCACTCCCCAACCGGGTGGTTAATCATCTGATCGAACACGAAACGGTGCACGTTCTCATACGCGGGCCAGTAATCCTCCGGCCCGAAACGCAGACATCCCTCCAACATACCGATCATCACCTCGGCCTGCTGCCAGAACTCCTTCTCCATATCATAGACGCCCCCGGAGTGCGGGCCTTCGACGTACACCCCGCCGTATTCCGGATCGATGCCGTTATCCCGTCCGTGATCCATCGCCTTCTTAATAATGCCCCGATACTCCTTGAAGCCCCACCCCATAATGTCCGTCGCATGGGCGAGCAGCCAGGCAAATTCAACGTTGTGCCCCGCCGAGGTATTATCCTCGGCATTTGCTTTTTGCCCGCCTTCGGTAAAACGATCCCAGCCCCAGACAATATCGAACTTGATCTGCGGCGCGACTTTCCAATCGATGGTAAATTGCGGGATACCGGTCGCATACTCAGGATGAAGAATCTGTTTAATGAGCAGATCGATGTCTTCTATGAGCGTTCGCCGGTGGATGGATTGGCCGGTACACTCATAGAGCGTCGTGAAGGCCTCCATTAAGTGCATATGAACGTCGAGGGTCTTTCGGTCCCCGCCCTGTGGACCGGGACCACAGAGGTCCCAGTTTTTCTCGAACATCTCGAAATAGCCGCCATACATCGTGTCGGCCGCGTATTTCTTAAGCTGATCGAAGGTCTTCTCCGCGTATTCGGCGCCGCGAGGGTCGCCCGTGGCCAGGGTATATTCACTCATGGCGTACATGATGAAGGACAGGCCATAGAGGATCTTCTTATCACAGGTGACGTTGCCCGCCCGGTCGGTGATCCAGAAAAAGCCGCCGTGCTCTTCATCCCACATCTTGTCGATAAGAAAATCGACGCCGTGCTTTGCGTATTCGGCGCACCGGCCGTCACCATAGCCGGCACGATGGGTCGATGCCATGGAGTAAACGGTGCGAGCCTGAGCGAGCATGGATTTCTCATTCTCTCCCGTATCGTTGCCGTCTTTGTCGAAATGGGTGATAAAACCGCCGTTCTCGTCGTCCTTGCACCGGTCCAGCCAAAACGGAAGCAGTTCGGTCGTAAAATGCTCCTTACACTCATCAAGACAGGCGGACACTATGTCTTCGGTCATGGCCATCGTGCACTCCTTTCAATAAGCCGGTCAGATATATGGAATCAACACGTCAACCTACTGTAAACGGGCGTATCTTAACAAAAACACACGCGCACGGCAAAGAAGTATCGGAGTTAAATTTTTCGGACGAGCTTGTTCAATTGGAGAGAGATTAGATCTGATATATCATCAGTGTGTCAGGACGCAAATTTCAAAAAGGAACCGTTTGACCGCTATTGAGGCGGATCAGGTAAAAGGATGGGCGAAGTGCGTTTGGCGCCGTTGGCAACCGTACCATAATCAAATCCCAGTTTTGTCGATAATTGGCCGGGCGTCGTTTCATTACCGAGCAATCGATTATGCTCATCTAAAACCGCGGTCAGGCTCTCTCGCTCAATGGCTCTTCGGATGGCCTGTTGCGGCTGGCCTAAAAGCCTGCTCACGCACTTTTCTTCAACTTCGATCAAGACGGAGACCAAATGGCCGATTTGGGTCTCGTTCAGGACGCCGGCGCCGCCGCCCTTGACGTACCTTTGTACCACATAGGAATACAACTGTGCGAACCGTCGAGCCACCTCCGGTTTTCGGGGCGTTGTCGTGGTCGGGAGTCCACCTAAACCTGAAGAGGACAAAGGGATCTTGCTTTCCAACAGTTTCAGGAAACCGATATCGTAAAGCTCGAACTTGACCGTCCAATCCGCATATCTCTTGATCCGTTCATCGGCTATTTGCAGTAAAAGCTCCTCGCTTTGCGGAATGTCCACATTGGTGACAAAACGCGTCATCCGAGAGAGTATTTCGCCGGTGCTGTTCTCGACGACCTCTTTGAGCCGTGCTGCAATGGCTCGTGCCGGCCCGGGATTCGACTCGATGTTCGCATTCAACTGCGCCAGGATCGTCGGATTGGTCAGGCAACTCACCGCCCAATACCGAATGACCATGTTCTGATTTTTCAACCACATCGCAGCTAAATCATTCAGGCGGGGATCTTCCAATCCGTCAATTAGAATCAGCAGGTTTACAGTAACGTTGGTTTTCCGCTCTTCCGGTAAGGTCTGAGCTTCCTGAAAACCAGCCTGGATATATTGATAAGCGGCTTCTGAATACCGCTGGGCGTATTGCCCCTGGGTGCCCTTCCGGCTGATGATCACGGTCCGGCGCTTCGCGATGGTCGCAAGGTCTCGCGTTCGCACCAATTCCTGCACCGCTTCCGCGAGAAATTCGTCAATGATTCTATAATCCTGATCGTTCAGAACTCCCTTGGCTTTGATTCGGTCAATATCCGTCGTATTGACGGCCCTGATCGTCGAATTCCTAACCAGGAAAAAAGATACGGCCAGTACAGCGAAAAACGCCCATTTTATTTTCATCTGCAAACACCCTTTTTCATCGACTAACGATGATTGACTATTGACCATACATAGATTGGCTCTGTGCCCGACGCTACGTCCGTCAACGATTCAATCCTCTGAGTCTCGACAACAATAAACCGCCCATCATCAATAGCCAATTCCGTGCCTACTCCGTGCGACATAGCTGCCGAGGCCACGCATCCCCAACAGATATCTATGTTTAATATTATCTACTTTAACGTAAAAATCGGCTTTTGTCAAGTGAATTCAGTGCTTTGCAGCAAAAGTCTCACCAAATTCACTTATTGCCCTTTTCATATTATACTTTCCCGTTAAAGCTGCTAAAATCGCAACAAAATGAAAAAAATTTGCCTGTATAAAAAAAAGAGAACAAAAAAATGACGGAACAATCCATAAAACCCATACGCGTCGATCCCGTGCGTCTGCGACTCAAACGAAGCGGCCAGATGGTGACGGATGCCACGATTTTCGCCTCGGAGCGCGTCAACCTGGAGCCGGACGCCGTCCGCCAGCTTTACGATGCCGCCTGCCTGCCCCCGGCCAGGAAAGTCCTCGCCACCGCCGATATCCACGTCGGCTTCGGCGTGCCCATCGGCGCCGTTTTGGGCCTGGACGGGGCGATTATGCCGCCCGCCGTCGGATACGATATCAATTGCGGGATGCGCCTGCTCAATACCCCCCTCTCGAAGGGAGATATCCATGTCGATAAGGTCGCCGTCGATATTGCCCGGGATATCCCCCTCGGCGAAGGAAGAGACAACCTCAAATTAGGTAAGGCCGGAATCGAAGCCGTTATCCACAAAGGCGTTGCTTCGATACCCGCTCTTGTCGAGAAATCCAATCATCGGGCGTGGGAAGCTTACGACCCGGACCAATTCGCCGACGACCTCCAGAGAATTGAGGAAAACGGCCGTCTCCCCTCCGATCCCTCCGTCGTTCCGCAGGCCGCCATCCAAAAAGGCGCCAACCAGCTCGGCACACTCGGAGGCGGAAACCACTTTATTGAGATTCAGTATATCCAACAGATTCTCGATCCGACGTTAGCCAGAACATTCGATCTTTTTGAAAATCAGATTGTCGTCATGATCCACTCCGGCTCCCGGCGATTCGGTTACGAGATCGCGGATCGATATATGAACATTGCCGCCCAGCGTCCGGAAAACGAAGGCCGAAAGAAAATGCTCTCTTATCTGGAAACGGATACCCAAACCGGCCGGAAATACATCTCGGCGATGGCCGCCGCGGCGAACTTCGCCTTTACGAATCGCCACATCATGGCCCTGCTCGTTAGGCGGTGTTTCAACAGGATGTTCGGGCCGACCCGGCTCAGGCTTATTTATGACGTCACACACAATATGGCCAAGCTGGAAACACACGAGGGCAAGCCGCTCTGGGTGCATCGAAAGGGCGCCACTCGCGCATTCGGCCCCAAAGATATGACGGGCAGCCCCTTCGCACGGACCGGCCAACCCATCATCACGCCCGGTTCCATGGGCACCGCAAGCTATCTGCTCGTCGGAACCGGCAAATCAGCCGAATCGTTAAGTTCGGTAAACCACGGCGCAGGTCGCGTCATGAGTCGGTCCGCAGCGCGCGGAAAGTCGCGTAAAGGCAAAACCATCTCGCCCGGCCGGATCAGCGACGAACAATTCAGGCGGAGCATGGAAGGCGTCAAGCTCATCGCCGGCGACAGACGCAGAATCAAAGAAGAAGCCCCGGGCGCCTACAAAGACATCGACGAAGTCGTCCGGATCGTCGTCGAGTGCGGCTGGGTCAAACCCGTCGCCCGAATGGTCCCCTTAGCCGTCCTCAAAGGCTGACAGTCAGAATAATGTGACGTAAACCCCTTTAATAATCTTTGAATCCCTGCATCCACTCGGGCCAATCTCCGGGCATGACACCTCCGGCCCTGGTCCACGGGCCGGTAGTGATCGATTGATCGTCCCATTTCAAAGTCCATAATTCTTTGAGTCCGACTTTCCTGACGGACCAATCCAGGAACAGGCTGTTGATATGCCCGTTGTGCCTGTTGATGCAGAAGGTTTGTAACCCACTGCCCTCCCTCCTCGGCGGTTGACGTGTATTGATATGCCTGCCCATACGCTCGGGGCAATCGAGAATCACCGGGATTTTGGCCTGCCCCCTGGACAAAAAGTTGTCGATGCTTTTGGGAAATGCCGTAACGTTGAAGCCATAGCTACCGTGAAACTCTGGGGGAGGACTTGTGATTTTCCATGCTTCGAGGGTTGAACCACCCTTCCATCTTATTTCGTACGATCCGTCGGGACTCGAACCACGGCTAACACCCGTTGTGGGACCAGGATCAACTTTGACGGCCACAGGACAACAGGCAATGCCCCTTGTAACGACCTTCTGAAAAACTTTAGGTCTATTGGGATCCCCTACAGGTAGCCATGAGCCCCGAAAGAACCAGAGAACCGTCCCGCCGCTCATGACCGGGAGCCGTCCCTCGTTCTCATCGACGTAGAGTGCCAGCACCGTTCCCCACTGCTTGAGGTTCGCCTGACACATCATGGCTCTGGCTTGTTTTCTGGATTTCTGCAAGGCTGGGAGCAAGAGCGCGATCAGTAGCATAATGACGGAGATAACCACCAGCAACTCAATGAGCGTAAAAGCTTTTCGTTTGCACATGGCAGTTCACCCTTTCTATAGCTAACGCAAAGCGTTGTATGGGAGAAAAAAGCTGCCGGGTGAGATATCCTCGGGATACGGTTCGCCGGTTTGTGGTTTTAATATGACTCGCATCATGACGGTATCCTCCGACGAATAATTCTCAACGTGCCCGTCCGTATAGCCGGCTTGCAGCTTGATCCGCGGCTTATCCGACCCGGCGTCCGCTTTGGCGGACCAATAGGCAGAAGAAAGGATCGTCCCCTCCGTGATGGACGACCCGTTGAACTTCTCGCAACTGCTGTAGGCGTTTTCGCTTCGCCAATGGTTGTAGGCAAAGTAATCACTCACGAGTAGCTTGCTCTGCCTATGCCCGCCGATAGAGCTTCGCGGCCCCTTGAAAAGATAGGGCCTATCTTGCAGGTAACCGGTGTAGTTCCAGTAAAAGCAATAGGTCCCACTGACCGGGTCCTCGACGGGCGGCGTGTCCGGATTATCCCACGCATCACCGGCATCCCACGCCTCTTGAAGATACGTATATTTCCGAGGCGCATTCGGGCAATAGGTCGTGTCGGCGTCTTTAAGATAGCGCCGCAAATAAGCACTCATGGAGCGATGCAAGCGAGGGCTTCGCGCGCGATAGCCCGTCAACATCATCGGCTCCTGCCAGTTCCAGCTCGAATCGTCCCCGATGGTTGCCACCGATTCGGGATACCGGTGGTCATTATCCATTGAGAAAAGATTAATTCCACCGACAATCTGCTTCTGGTTATTCGTCCCGCGCAATCTTCGGGCCTGGTATCTAACCTTACTCAAACCCGGCAGCACAATGCCCATCAAAAGCGAGAGAATGGCCATTACCACCAAAAGCTCGACCAGACTAAATCCTCTTCGCGCCATGTCCTCTCACAAGACGCCCCCCGGTTAACAATTCGTTATCTTATGTACGACGTGCACGACAAAATGATACCCCCATCAAGAACTCTTTTCCCATAGTACAACTTGCCCAATCCCCTAACAATAAAATTTTCAATCCATTC
>Ga0180431_10003811_pt1 | contig 19099 bp, 9 predicted proteins | sample SS_ome_11_FD_132459 | JGI IMG/M metagenome (GOLD analysis project Ga0180431, IMG submission 132459) | Hypersaline lake sediment archaeal communities from the Salton Sea, California, USA - SS_1_MS_1 metaG | ecosystem: Environmental > Aquatic > Non-marine Saline and Alkaline > Hypersaline >... | reverse complement strand
TCGCCGTCTCCGCCCCGGTGAGCGGCACCCTCGCCGGGCCGAACGGGAATGGCGTCCCTCCTCCCGGCGCGCGGGTCAACCGGGGAACAGCGATCTTCACCCTGCTGCCGTTGGTCGCTTCCGAACGGTCGGTCTTGACGTCGGCCGAGCTGGTGCAGATGGCCCAGGCCCGCGCGAACCTGGAGACCCTGCGCACCGAAGCCAAGCAGCAGGCGGCCCTGGCCGAAATCCAGGTCGAGGCGGCCAAGATCGCGCTGGCCCGCGCCGAGCAGCTCCTCCGCGATCAGGCCGGGAGCCGGCAGGCCGTCGACGAGGCCAAGGCCCAATTCGATCTGGCCCAGAAGACCCTGGAGACCGCGCGCGAGCGGGCGGCCCTGCTGGAAAAGACGACGCTCGACGCCGACTCGGGCAACCTCCGCCCGCTCGACATCACCACGCCCGTGACCGGCGTGCTCAGCGAGTTCGGCGCGGCGTCGGGGGAGTTGGTCGTGGCCGGCGAGACCCTGTTCGAGGTCATCAGCCGGGATCGTGTTTGGGTTCGCGTGCCCGTCTACGTGGGTCAGTGGGCCGACGTCGACGCCGAAAAGGAGGCGCTGGTCACCGAACTCGGCCGGCCGTCCGGCGCCCCACCACGCACGTGGACGGCCACGCCGATCGCCGCTCCCCCCTCGGCCAACCCCGACGCGGCCACGGTCGACCTGTTCTACGAGCTGGACAACGAGGACGGGTACTTTCGGCCCGGGCACAAGGTGGCCGTCACGTTACCCCTGCGTGGCGAAGCGGAAAGCCTCGTTGCCCCGTGGTCGGCCGTGCTCCACGATTTCCACGGCGGCACCTGGGTCTATGAGGAGATCGCGCCGCAGACGTTCGTGCGCCGGCGCGTCCACGTGCGGCACGCGAGCGGGGCGGAAGCGATCCTGGCAGATGGCCTTGCGCCGGGCACGTTGGTCGTGACCGACGGGGCGGCGGAGCTGTTCGGCACCGAGTTCGGGTTCGGCAAATGATGCGCTGGCTGGTAACCACGTCGATTCGGCAACCCGTGCTCATCCTGGCACTGGCCGCTGCCCTATTGGTGATCGGCTACCGCACGCTGGGCACCATGCCGATGGACGTCTTCCCGGAGTTCGCCCCGCCCCTGGTCGAAATCCAGACCGAAGCGCCCGGGCTGTCGGCCGAGGAGGTCGAAAGCCTGGTCACCGTGCCGCTGGAAAACGCCCTGAACGGCACCTCCTGGCTGGAGACGATCCGCTCGAAATCGGTGCAGGGGCTCTCGTCGGTCGTGCTCATCTTCGAGAGCGGCTGCGACCTGATGCGGGCACGGCAACTCGTTCAGGAGCGGCTGGCCGTCGAAGCGCCCCACCTGCCTGCCGTCGCCCGGGCGCCGGTGATCCTTTCGCCCCTTTCGTCGACCAGCCGGGTGCTGAAGATCGGCGTGTGGTCCCCGGTGGCGTCGGCCGAGTCGCACGTCGAAGGGGCCGAGATCGAGCTGGCCCGGGCCGAGGGGCGACTGGCCCGCGGCGTCGGCACGGAAGAGGAGGTCGAAGAGGCCAAGTCGAATCTGGCGCGCCTGCGCGAGAAGCTGGCCGAAGTGCAAGGCCGCCACGAGCGCCTCGACATGATGGACCTCACCGAGCTGGCCCGGTGGACCATCCGGCCGCGCCTGATGGCCGTCCCCGGCGTGGCCAACGTGGCCATCTGGGGCCAGCGCGATCGGCAGTTCCAGGTGCTGGTCGATCCGGAGCGGCTTCGGGCCAATGGGGTGACGCTCGACTCGGTGCTTCGGGCCGCGGGCGACGCGGCCGTCGTCTCCACCGGCGGATTCGTCGACACGCCCAACCAGCGGCTCGCGGTGCGTCATCTGCCCGCGGTGCGGGGGCCCGATGATTTGGCCCTCACGGTGGTCGCGCTTCGCGACGGCGCGCCGATCCGGCTGGGCGACGTGGCCGACGTGGTCGAAGGCTTCCCTCCGCCCATCGGCGACGGCGTGATCAACGGCGGTCCCGGGCTGTTGTTGATCGTCGAGAAGCAGCCGTGGGGCAACACGCTCCAGGTGACGCAGAAGGTCGAAGCCGCCCTGGAGGCCCTGCGCCCCGGCCTGCCCGACGTGGCCATCGACTCCACCATCTTCCGCCCGGCCACCTTCATCGAGCGGGCCCTCAAGAACCTCGGCTGGGCGATGCTCTTCGGCTGCGTATTGGTGATCGTCATCCTCGTGGTCTTCCTGTTCGATTGGCGGACCGCGCTGATTAGCTGCACGGCGATTCCGCTGTCGCTGGTCGCGGCGGCCGTGGTGCTGCGACTGGCCGGGGCGACGATGAACACGATGATCCTGGCCGGGCTGGTCATCGCCCTGGGCGAAGTGGTCGACGACGCGATCATCGACGTGGAGAACATCGTCCGGCGCCTCCGCCTCAATCGCCATGCGGAAACGCCCCGCTCGGCGTTTCGCGTGGTGCTCGATGCCTCGCTCGAAGTGCGAAGCGCCGTGGTCTACGCCAGCCTGATCGTAATGCTCGTCTTCCTGCCGGTCTTCTTCCTCGATGGGCTGGCCGGCTCGTTCTTCCGGCCGTTGGCCGCTTCCTACGTGCTGGCCATCTCGTCGTCGCTGGTGGTCGCCCTGACGGTGACGCCCGCCATGTCGATGCTGCTGCTCCCCGGGGCCGTCGGCCGGCGCCGGCGCCACTCCCCGCTGGTCGCCCTGTTGGCCGTTCCGTATCGATGGCTGCTTCCGGCGTTCGTCGTCCGGCCGAAGACCGTGCTCGCCCTTCTGGTCGTGGCGCTCGCGCTGCCGGTGGCCGCGGTCCCCATGTTGGGCGAGGAGTTCTTGCCCAAGTTCCAGGAGACCGATTTCCTCATGCACTGGGTCGAAAAGCCGGGCTGCTCGCTGGAGGCGATGGTGCGGATCAGCGAGCGCGCCGGCCGTGAGCTGCTCTCGATCCGGGGCGTGCGCAACTTCGGCGCCCACATCGGCCGGGCCGAGGTGGCCGACGAGGTGGTCGGCCCCAACTTCACCGAGCTGTGGATCAGCCTCGACGAGAACGTCGACTACCAGACCACCGTGGCCAAGGTCCAGGAGGTGGTCGACGGCTATCCGGGTCTCTACCGCGATCTGCTCACGTACCTCACCGAGCGAATCAAGGAGGTGCTGACCGGTGCCCATGGTAGCATCGTCGTGCGGATCTACGGACCCGAGCTGGCCGTATTGCGCGAGACGGCCCACGAGGTGGAGCACGTGATGGCCGAGGTGCCGGGCGTCGTCAACCTGCACGTCGAGCACCAGGTGCTCGTGCCCCAGGTCGAGGTCCGCCTTCGCCCCGAGGCGGCCGAGCGGTTCGGGCTCACGCCGGGCCAGGTCCGCCGGGCGGCCACCACGCTCATCAAGGGGACCGAGGTCGGCGAGGTCTACCAGCAGCAGAAGATCTACGACGTGGCCGTCTGGGGCCGGCCCGAGCTGCGCGGCGATCCGGCCGCCCTGCGAGAGCTGCTGATCGAGACCCCGACCGGCGCCCGCGTCCCGCTGGGCGACGTGGCCGACGTCGAAATCGTGGCCACGCCGAACACCGTGAAGCGCGAAGGGGCCTCGCGCCGCATCGACGTTACCTGCAACGTCGAGGGACGCGACCTGGGAAGCGTCGCCCGGCAAATCGAACAGCGCGTGCGCAGCCTGCCGTTCGAGCGGGGCTACCACCCGGAGTTCCTGGGCGAATACGCCGCGCAGATCGAGTCTCGCAATCGGCTCCTCGCCGTGGGCGTTCTGGCCCTGGTCGGTATCGTCGTCCTGCTGCACACCGACTTCCGGTCGCCGCGGCTGGTCTTCCTGGTGCTGCTCAGCGCCCCGTTCGCCCTGGTCGGCGGCGTGGCCGGCGCGTGGCTCGGCGGCGGCGCGATCTCGCTCGGCTCGCTGGTCGGATTCGTCACGGTCCTCGGCATCTCCACGCGCAACGGCATCATGCTCATCAGCCACTACCGGCACCTGGAAGAGCGAGAGGGCATGCCGTTCGGCACGTCGCTCGTCCTCCGCGGCGCCGAGGAGCGTCTGGCCCCCATCCTGATGACCGCCCTGACCACGGCCCTGGCCCTTCTCCCCCTCATTCTCGCCGGCAACCGCCCGGGGCACGAGATCGAGTACCCCATGGCCTGGGTCATCGTCGGCGGCCTGGTCAGCTCCACCCTCCTCAACCTCCTCTTCATGCCCGCCCTCTACCGCGCGTTCGGCCGGCGGCGGGCACGGGTGGTGTGAAGCCGTGCTTGGCGAAAAGGGGCGGGGATGAGTGCGGGGTTGGCCACGTTTCGCCCGAAGGGGGCCGCGGGACTCATTCCCCCTCATCGATGGGTACATAAATGGCCTGTAGAGGGGCCTCGCGGGTGCTGACAGGCACGACCTAAGAGTCGAAGTCGCGCCTCCATCGACCGCAATTGGGGTCTGTATGTCCAGAGGACACCCTTGCGTTCTCGCGAGTGTATCGCGACACTCAGCCCCTTTCCTTGGCCACCCCTCATTCTGGTGGATTCGACGCGCCCGAATCGAAGATCTCCTCGAGAATCGCCATTTTCCCATTGCCGCAAAAGGTAAGTGCCGATAAAATGATCCCGTGCAGGGAACATCTGCACTGATCCCTTGATGGGAGCATCTAAGGGCGATCGGCCATGAGGGTTGTTGGCAAGAAGATTCTAGAGGAGTTCAAAGCCCGACACGCCGACGTGCGTTCGCACGTCGACGCGTGGGTTTGTGAAGCCGAGGAGGCCGAATGGGAATCCCCTCACGACATTAAGCAACAATATGCCACGGCGAGTCTCCTGGGGGAAAACCGCGTTGTCTTCAACTTGAAGGGGAACAGCTATCGTCTGGACGTGAAAGTCAGCTACGCGAGCCAAGTGGTCCTCATCGTGAGAATCGGAACCCATGCCGAATACGACAAGTGGGAGTTCTAGGGAGGGCGAAAACATGGTCAAGGTTATCAAGACCGAAGCGGACTACGACGCTGCCCTCGCTCGGATCGAGGAGTTGATTGATGGCAACCCTGAGCCAGGTACGGCGGAAGCGGATGAGTTGGAGGTATTCTCCCTCCTGGTCGAGGAGTACGAGTCCAGGAGATTTCCTTCTTCGCTCCCGGACCCAATAGGGGCCATCAAGTTCCGCATGGAGCAGCAGGGCCTGACTCAGCGGGACTTGGTGCCGTTCATTGGCAGTCGGGGCAAGGTTTCCGAAGTGCTTTCGGGAAAGCGTACGCTCACACTCTCGATGATCCGATCGCTGCATTCGAATCTCGGTATCCCGGCCGAGGTTCTGCTGCAAGAGCGTGATCCCTCCGTCTTAGAGGAAACCGGTATCGACTGGAGTCGCTTTCCCGTGCGCGAGATGCTGTCTCGAGGGTGGGTAACTGCGCAGGTGACGAGCGTCCGCGAACAAGCTGAAGACATCGTTCGCGGTTTTTTCGCGAAGCTCGACGTGAAGCCTGCCGCCGCGATGTTCCGTACCATGAACCACGTTCGGAGCGCGCGGTCCATGGATGAGTACGCGCTTGCCGCGTGGAGCGCGCGCGTCGTCATCCGAGCGCGAGAAGACCCGCCCTCGGTGCGATTCGAGCCAGGGACCGTCGATTTTGATTTCATGCGGGAAGTCGCAAGGCTGAGTTGGTCGGATAGCGGACCGCTGTTGGCGCAGGAGTATCTCAGGAAACACGGTATTCCGCTGATCATCGAGCCGCATTTGCCGCGCACCTATCTCGACGGCGCAGCGATCTTGGCGGGCGAGGATCGGCCTATCATTGGGCTGACAATACGACACGATCGAATCGACAACTTCTGGTATTGCCTGATGCATGAGTTGGCGCACGTCTCGCGCCATTTGGACGCTGGCGTCTCCCGGTTCTTTGACGATCTGGATGTGGAAGACCAAGGCAATACGAGGGAAGAAGAGGCAGATGAACTAGCTGGCGAAGCGTTGATCCCAAATGACGTTTGGCAGAGAAGTCCAGCCAGGAGTTATCGGTCGCCGGAGGCGGCCGAACAGCTAGCGAAGGAGTTGCACATCCATCCGGCCATTGTCGCAGGACGGATGCGCCACGATTCCAACAACTATCGAATCCTCAATCAACTCGTTGGGCATAGGCAAGTGCGAAAGCTGTTTGCCGAAGTGAAATGGAGTGGGTGACGGCAATGTTGGACGATGCTCTTTATGTGCCGGTGCTCCGATGGAAGCCGGCTGAAATGGACGCGCTGGATTGGCTGCGCGAAGAGGACAGATCGAGGTTGAAGCCCATTCTCGAAATCATCCCAAGAGCTTTCGAGCGAAGGACGGTGGCCCGAGCAGTTCGTTTCGCGGAGTGCTTGCGAGGATCGCTCAGGACATCGAAACACACTGGGGACCTTCGCCCGTCTTCGTCGACCTTGAGCACGCGATGAACGCCGGGATTCGAGAATCAAGCGGCGTACATCTTCTCGAACTGCTGGCACAAGAGGCACGACGGGTTCGTCCGCTGTTCCCCACCGCGTCGAACTTGGTTCCCGTCACCGGACTCAGTCGATCCCTGGATTACCAGAACGCGGTCTCGTCGATCGTGGAAGAGGACAAGACGGCGCGTGTTTTCGGATCACGCCGCGCGATCCGCCGCGGCTAGTGCCCGCGACCGCGGGCGTGGCGGCGCAGATTCGCGCGGCCCGTGAGGCCCAGGGCCTCACTTGGTAGGCAGTGGCCAAGCGGGCGGGCATCCCCAACCCCAGCACGGTCCGCGACATCGAATACGGGCGCGATACGAAGCTCTCCAGCCTCCAGGCCGTCGCGGGGGCACTCGGATTGCGCCTGGAATTGGTGGACGTCTGAACGCTGCTGGAGAAGCGATCCTCCGGCGTCGCCCCTCGCTGCGGTCGATGACTCCGCGCGCCGGCCGAACACGCTTCCCTCCTCGCTCGCGCCGTTCCACGCACGCTCGACCCGCTCGCCGACCGGCGTGGCTCGCCGGAGCGGCCGACCGCGCGACGGATCGGGGCCGCGTTCTCGGTCCGGGGGGGCAAACGTCCGCCGAACCGATAGACTGGTGCAGGATTTCGCGTTACACCGCCGGCCTCGCGATCGACAATGAGGTTGAACCGCGGTTATTGGCAGGTGCCTGGGAATGACGGACTGGGAAGCGGTGGTTGGCGAACACGTCCAGATCGTGCGGCGCACGGTCTACCGCCTCGTCGGCAACCATGCCGACGCGTGGGACTGCGTGCAGGAGACGTTCCTGGAGGCGGTGAAGATCGACCGGCGCGAGCCCGTGCGCAACTGGCCCGCGTTGCTCCGGCGCCTGGCGACCGTCCGGGCGCTGGACCTGCTGCGGGCGCGATCCCGCCAGCGCGACCGGCGCAGCACGGACGCGGACCCGGAGCAAGCGACGAGCCGCGAGCCGAGTCCGTCGTGTCAGGCCGAAGCCCGTGAGCTTGCCGACCGTCTGCGTGTGGCCGTGGGCCAGCTTCCCCGTCGGCAAGCCGAGGTGTTCTGCTTGATCTGCTTCGAGCAGATGACTTCCGAGGAGGTAGCCGAGCAGATGGGGATCAGCCCGACGGCTGCGCGGATGCTACTGAGTCGGGCGCGCCGGCGTCTGGAGCGGCTCCTGCGGCTCTCCCGCGGCGCGGCACGAGAAGAAGGTTCGAGGACGTGAAGGATGGAAGATCGCCGAGGCTTCAATCCTGACGAGTTGCTGGATCGTGCGGTGGACGCGGTATTGCGCGAACCGATCCCCGACGACGTGCCCGCGGACCGGGTCGCCGAGTTCGCCGCCGCGGTGCGGCAGGCCGCCGATCAACCAAGCCCTATTTCACTCATCAGGAGGATCACGAATATGAAACTGACGACAAGAATCGCGGTGGCCGCGGCCGTGTTGATTGCCGCCGTTGGGCTGATGTCTTGGCTGGTGCCCGGCCGCGGGGCTGCGCTGGCCTTCGTCAACGTGGCAGAAGCTTTGACGAACGTGCAAAGCGCGAGATGGAAAACTACGACGCTCACGAAACGGCCGCAAGGTGAAGTCGTGACCGATCACAGGATCGGGATGTTCCTGGCGCCGTCCAGTGAACGGATGGAGACGACGGTAGCCGGCGTACCGGGCTCGAAAACCATTGCCATCCTCGAAGGCCGGAAGGCGCTCTTCTTGAATCCCCTGTTGAAGCAGGCCACGGTGGTGAACGTCAAGATCAACGTCGAGGGCTTCCCGCCGGAGGCAGGTCCGTGGGGCAGGACGTTCCTGGGCTTGCGAGAAACGGCCGTGGCCGCCCAGAGCGGCAAGCTGGGAGAAACGGAGCCTCTTGGCACCCGGGTCATCGACGGCCGCCGCGCGGTGGGCTTTCGCATACAGCATGACCGCACGGAGACCACGATCTGGGCCGATCCGAAGACGTCGCTCCCCATCCGCGTCGAGTATGCGATCTCCGGCGAGACCGAGATTCACACCGTGATGACGGACTTCGAAATCGACCCGGACTTGGACAAATCCCTTTTCAGCCTGAAGGTGCCGGAAGGATATGCCGTCCTCGATACGGTGCAACTGGAGTTGCCCAAGACGCCCCTCATCCTCCTGGCCAAGACCTTGGGTATGGCGGCCGAGCTCAACGACGGTGTGTTTCCATCGGCCCTGCTGGGAGAGCAAGGGCACTACCAGAACTTGCCGCGTCTTGGGACGGCATACGTGGAGAGGAAGTACGGTAAAGACTTCGCCGCATATATGGAGAAGACCTTCGGCAAGGACGCCGCCGAAATGCCGGAAGCGGGGGAGGACAGAACCGAGATCCTGAGAGAAATGGCCGAGATTCGGAAAGAAGCGTTCCAGTTGCCGGCCACGATCGCCGGGACCCACGCGCTCTTGCGGAACCTATCGCCGGAACACGACTGGCACTACGCCGGCAAGGACGTCAGGCTCAACACCCCGAACCGGCCGATCTTCTGGATGAAGGACTGGATGAGGCGCCCCGAGAAGCAGGGCAAATACGAGGTGATTTACGCCGACTTGAGCGTCAAGGAGGTCGGGCCGGAAGACGTGCCCGAGGTGCCCGCCTCGGAAGGTAGCTCCGAGGAGTGAGGGCGCCGGGCGGGTCGGCCAAGCCCGGATTCGACGTTGGCGACGGTTCATCCGAAGAGAAACCAGGATCGTCCGTCATGCCAAGTGGATCACGTAAGTCCCGTCGGCACCGACGAACAAGTCCTGCACCGCCCTCCAAAAGCTACCATTTGGGCGGAGCCGCCATGTTCTCGGGGTCGAACGACACGCCGATCCTCTTGCGGATCGTGCTGACGAACACCTTGCCGTCGTGTGGCTGGAAGACGATCCTCAGCTCGCCTACCGGGCTCAATCGTCTTGGACCCCCGTTGTGGATCGGTTTGCTTGTCGGTCCGTTGGGTTGTTTGAAAATCGTGCCCAACTGGGCCAGCACGGCTTGACGTTCGGCCGGATTGAGAAACGCCAGCTCATGCGCCGCTCGGCGCGAAAGAACGACGCCCGGCAACCCTGGGCGTACCTGCGTGTCCTGCCAGGCGATCTGGTCCTCGCCCCGCCGCACGCGATACCAGTCCTGCGGCGTGATCGCAATCCGGCCGTCGTCGGGCCGCACGGCTTCGTACCTGCGCGCGGGTCTCGCGGCCGCGGGCTCGTTGGTGAGCACGCGCCCGGAATACGACTCGGCCATCGGCAGCCGGTACAAGGCCGAGGGGCCGTACCGGATGTTCTGCAGTCCGATCCAGAGGTTGGTTCCGTCCGACACGAGTCCGCGCGTATTGAAGTAGGCGTCCGGCAGAGTGACGACCTCGTAGCTTTCCGCCTGCGGGTCGAAGCGGACGATCTCCGCCGGCTCCATGTACAGCCCTGCCCAGACCGCCCCGTCGGCGAAAGTCAGACCGCGGCAGCACGAAGACAGTGGGTGAAGGGGGTGCACCTTGTATTCGAGCGTGGCCGGGTCGATTTGCACCAGCGTGGCGGGCATGGTATCGAGCCCCACCCAGATCGACCGCCCGTCAAACGTCATCGCGGTGCACAGCTTCAGTTCGTCGCGCTCGCCGAGGACGAGCACTTGGTGCGTCTTCGTCTGCGGGTCGATCACGGCCACCATGGCCGGGACCGTGTAGAGTGCGGCCCAGATGCGTGTCCCGTCGCCGGCCAGGGCCCGGACCGACCAGTTGGGCACGGCGTCCATAACGAACGCTTGGCACTGCCCGGTTTCGCGATCGACGCGCAGGACCTTGCCCGGCTCGCTGTACAACCCGATCCAGACGTCCCGCTCGAAGAAGGAGGTGTACGCGAACGGCCTGCCGGGCAAAGCGGTGGTCCGGATCGCGTGGGTCTTCGGGTCCAGTTGGCTGAGATGACCCGACGCGTGCGCCGCCCAGATACGGTGCCCATCGAAAGCCAAGTCGTGCAGCCCACGCCCCTGGGCGAAGACAATCCGCTCGCTGGCTAGCGAGTCGGGATCGACTTTCAAGAGCGCGCTCGGCGAGGTGGAAAACCCGCACCAGACATGGCCGGCACCGTATTCAACACAATGCAGGTTCTTGTCCCGATTTGTGAAGACTGTGCCTTTGCCCGAGGCGGCCTGGTGTTGCGCCGATGCGTACGATGGCACCGACGGGCCCTTGCCGCCGGGTGTGCGTTGGTCCGCGGCCACCAGGGGCGCGGCCGACCAGAACACGGCCGCCGCAAGAAACACCCGCAACGGGCACCTCCATCCGCCGCTCGACTCGAACGCGTTCCGCAGTCCCCCTATCTTCCTATGATTCGTGCGATGCTCGTTACGCATGGCCGTTCGTCCTCCTGCAGACGGCTGTGACGCAGCCGTTCAAGGCCAAACACACGCCAAATACCGCATTGCGGTTGGGGTTGTGGGTGCCATATCGGGTGGCACGGGCATCTTGCCCGTGCTCAGTCGCAGGCACTGGCGAGACGCCAGTGCCACCCAACTCACAACTTCAAATGCAATGAGTTGCTAGTCCCGGGCTGCCTTGAGACTCTCCGCCTGCTTGCCGAACACGTTCCCCTCCTTCATCCCCGTCGTCAAGATACCCTCGACGCTCTCGCCGATGGGGGTGACGCACCGGTCGAACAGGTTGTCGCAGCAGAGGAACGGCGACGGGCGACCCAGGGGGTCGGGGTGCAAGAGCAGGGCGATCGACTCGGGCTCGTCGAAGCCGGCGAAGGCGTTGTCGGCGATCTTCAGGCGCCCGCGCATCTCCACGGCCACCTTCACGCCCGCCGTCTCGCCGCGCGAGAGGAGGTTGTCGGCGAACGCGGCGGTGGGGCCGCCGAACACGTCGAGCTGGACGAGCTGCGTGCAGTGGTTGATCGTGTTGTGATGGATGCTCCAGCTCAGCCCCTGCGGCGCGAAGATCGCGAACTGGGCCTTCTCTTTCAGGTCGCAATCCTCGGTCAGCCGGAATAGGCCCTCGTCCGGGTCGAACGTCTCGATGGCCGGGCCGACGACGAACGGGCCGTCGGCCGACGGGAGCCACGCAATGCGGCAGCCGCGGTAGCAGTGCGTGCGCCGCCGGGGCCACGGCATCATGTGGCGGGGAACGTTGCCCGAGCGGAACGTGCGCGCGTCGATCACCTCGGCGACGTAGCCCAGGTTTCTCGTGCCCAGAAGGCCGACGGCACAGCCGCGCACCAGGTTGTCGTGGACCACGAGGTTGCGGGCCGGCTCTTCCAGCTCGATGCCGCGGACGTTCGGATCGACCTCGCCGCGCACGTAGACCTGGTTGTCGCTGACCACCGCGTCGTCGGCCGACACGCTGATGCCGAAACGCGGCCGCGACTCGTCGCGCGCGCACGTCAGGTCGATGGCGTTGCCGGTGATGATCGTGTTGCCGGCGGGCAGGTTCCGATCGTTGCTGTACCCGGTGGCCTCGATGGCCGACGTGTTGAAGTTGACGAAGACGTTGTTGGCGATGACGACGGGCGTCGACCCGGCCGACGACCGGATCGCGCAGCCGCCGTAGGCCATCTGCTCCTCGAACGTGTTGTGGGCCACGATGTGCTGCCCGGAGGGGAGAACGTCGAGGCTCTCGGCCCGGGAGCGGATGTTGCCCATGGCCACGGTGCCCGCGTTGCGCATGTAGTTGCCCACGATCTTCACGAACCGCGACGCCCCTTCCCAGGAGCAGCCGCCCACGTCCTGGATGCGGCAGTAGAGGACCGCCGTGTTTTCGGCGTGGTCGTTGTTGTTGAACGCGTTTCGGGCGCAGTCGGTCACGGTGCAGTGGCGGTAGACGATCGACTTGGTGTAGGTGGCCGGGTCGTTGTTTCCCGACCGGCCTCGGCTGCCCGAGTAGAAGCACTCGGCCGACATGCCCGTGGCGTGGCAGTTCTCGACCAGCACGCGCTCGGGGGTCCGGATGCCGACGGCGTTGCAGTGTTTGACGTAGAAGCCCCACATATGGGCGTAACCCTGCACGCGCATCGAGCCCATCTGCTTGCGCTCGGCGAAGCCGCTGAACCCGCGGAACCGCAGGTTGCGGAGCGTGATCGACGTTCCGCCCTGGATCGAGAGGCACGTCCCTTGCCCGTTCGTGATATCGAGGATAGTCCGTTCCTCGTTCTCTCCTTCGACGGTGATGCCGTCGGCCCGGTTCAGGGTAAGGCCGCGCGTGAGGCGATAGCAGCCGGACGGGATGAACACGTTGCGCCCTTCGGCCACGGCGCGGTCGAGCGCCCGCTGCAACGGGCCGCTGTCGGTGTGCCGGACCACGCATCCCTCAGCACCGACCGGCACGGCGTCGGCGAGCGTCACCGCCCTGCCCTCGACCCGCATGATCGTGCTCACCAACTGGTCGCGCCCGCTGAACGAAACCACGCACGGCGTGGTCCATAGGTTTGCGTCGGTGAACTTCACCTCAACGCCGCCGCTGAGCGTTTGCCAATCGGCCGTGACGGGCACGGGCTCGCTCCAGGTGAGGGCCAGGTCGTCGGTCCACCGGAACGTGGGCGGCGTGATGCCGGGAAAGTCGAGCACATACACGGTCCAGTTGCCCAAGCTGCCGTCGTAGCCGCGGGCTTCGAGCTGCTCTTCCAAGGCGTCGAACTTGCCGCCGTAAGCGTTGCCCGTCTTGGTCGTCGGGGCGCCCCAAATGCGCAGGTCGCACACCCGGGGGTTGCACTTCGACACGGCCACCTCCTGGCCCGGCCGGAAGTCGCCGAGGTCCTCGAGCGTGATGACGTTCGAGCCGGCCGCCGTGCTGGCCGTGGTTTCAAACTGCGAGCCGCTACAGCCGAAGTCGCGCACGTTGAGCGGCGTGGCGGATCGCTCGAACGGGCCGACGCGCACGTCGTCCAGGTCGGCCTCGGCGCCGGCCGGCACGGCCAGGGCGAACGTGGTCCGGCCGATGCCGTTGGGGATCATGTACACCCCGGAAAGCGTGGCCCAGGGGCCGTCGCGCACGGGCGTGGGCATGCCCCGGGCGAACGGTCGGTCGGCCTTGAGCTTCCCGTCGGCGTCGTATTCGTACACCTTCAACTCCACCGGCCCGCCCCGATAGCGGAGCGACACCTCGTAGGTCAACCCGGGGCGCAGGCCCGGACACGGCTGCGTCAAATGGGCGGCTCGTTCCGGCGGGGCAGCCAAACGCAGGAATCGCTCCCCATCGGCCGCACCGCCCTCGACCACCTCCAACTCGCCCGGGAAGGCTGACGAGAGCCCCCATTCCGCCGGCGCCTGAAGCCCGCTCTTCAACACCCACTGACCGCGATCGTTGGCCTTGGGCGCAGCCGCGAGCGGCGGGGTACTCTCGAAGCTGAGGTTTTTCAGGAAGTACTTCTCTGCCACTTCAGGCGCCGCGGCAAGCGACGTGCCGATACACACCGCGCAAACGGCGGCGATCCTCGCGGTCATTTCTTGGCTCCTGGCTGGAACAGAACGTTCGGCTCACGCAACCTCCCACCCCTTCCGATACGACTCCTTGATGATCGCGTCGGCCGCGTCCAGCCCGCGGGCTTTCATGTTGGCCGAGTCCCAGAAGAGCTTCTTGCCCGTGCGGAGCGAGAGGATCGCGAGCAGGGTCAGCTCGGCCAGCTTGGCGCCGTAGCTGAAGTTCGAGCTGGCCGGCGGCCCGCCTTTGCAGGCGTCGAGCCAGTCGCGGTGGTGCCCCTTGGAGCGGGGAATCGTCTCGGCCGGGCGCTGGTACTCGCTCGTCTTCTCGTAAGGAAGAAGCCGGGGCATGCCGCCGGCGCCGTCGCAGAGCATCTTGCCCTTCTCGCCGATGAACAGCGCGCCGCGGCCGGGTAGCGAGCTGCCCTCGGGCAACTCCTCGGGGCATGGCGGCCGAAGCCCGCCGTCGTACCACGTGACCTTCACCGGCGGCTTGTCGCCGCGCGGGCCGAACTCGTAGTAGCAGATCTCGCCGTGCGGCGCGATGTCGGCGTTCATGTTGCCGGCGGGCCGGGCGTCGATCGTCTGCGGCTCGGCCAGGTCGAGCGCCCACATGGCGGCGTCCAGGTCGTGGCAGCCGAAGTCGCCGATCGGCCCGGAGCCGAACGCCCAGAAGTCGCGCCAGGTGACCGGCGTGTAGGCCGGGTTGTAGGGGACCGGCTCGCGCGGGCCGATCCACAGGTCCCAGTTGACGCCCGCCGGCACGGGCGGCGTGTCGGTGGGCAGTCCGGTGAGGCCCTTGTTCCAGCGGGTCGCGCCGACCCAGGCGTGGGCTTCGCGCACGGGGCCGATCGCTCCGTCCCAGATCCACTCGCACGTCTGCCGGATGCCTTCCTTGGAGTGGCCCTGGTTCCCCATCTGCGTGGCCACGCCCGTCTCCTTCGCCACCTTGGCCACCTGGCGGGCCTCCCAAACGTTGTGCGTCAGCGGCTTCTCGCAGTAGACGTGCTTGCCGGCGCGCATGGCCCTGACCGAGACGTAGGCGTGCAGGTGGTCGGGCGTCGCGCAGAGGATCGCGTCGATCGCCTTCTCCTTCTCGAGCATCACGCGGAAGTCCACGTAGTCGGCGCAGGCGAAGTTGGGCGTCTTCTCGCCGTAGTGCTTCTCGATTTCGGCCTTCACCGGCAGTCGCCCCCCGGCTCCCTTGTAGTAGAAGCTCTCCAGGTTGTGCTCTTCGATCGGATCGGCGACGGCGATCACCTGCGCGTCGGGCTCGCGGAAGAGGACGCGGGTGTTCGAGCGTCCCTGGCCGCCGGCTCCGATCAGCGCGACGTTGACTTTTTCGCTGGGGGGGACCGACTCCGGCCCACCGAGCACGTGGCGGGGAACGATCGTGGCCGCCGCGACGGACGCCGCGGACGAGCCCAGGAACTTGCGTCGGGTGGTCTTCATGGTTTGTGCATCTCCTGAGGTTGCTGGTTGGCGTGAGGATCCGCTCGTGAGGCGTGGCACGCGGGCTGGCGGTTTCTCCGTACAGCGCGACCGCACGCGCCCAGCACGCGGCCGCCGCCTATCATCGTACGATCCGGGCCGCGAAACGCAAGAGAATCCCTCGCGACGCCCAAGAAAGCGGCGACGAGTCGCCGCACTCCACAACGGGGGCTTGACTAGGTCGCTTGATGAGGCGCTCGGGGCGGGCTAGAATCGCGCGCAAGCGGGGAGATGGGCGTCCGGCGGCTTGCCGGCGCGGTGGGTTTTTCCTGTCGGCACGGTGTCGCAATAGGAAGATCGCAAGACAAAGAGGCCCCTGCAAGAACATGCCGCCCTCACCCCCGACCCCTCTCCCGCAAGCGGGAGAGGGGAGTCGTGTTGGGGCCTTAAAGAAGGAGGATGCAACGTACCATGGTCCACTGCCGAACGACGACGAAATGGTTTGTCCTGCTGGCGTTCCTCATGGCAACGGTGCCGACGTGCCCGGCCTTCGCGGCCGAGGGCGATGCCGCCGCGACGCCGGACGATTCGTTGGTCTCCGTGGGCGTCGCCCGAATCGACGTGACGCCCGACGGACCGATCCGGCTCCATGGCTACGCGGTCCGCAAGACCGAGTCGACCGGCGTCGCCCAGAAGCTCTGGGCCAAGGCGTTGGCGATTGGCGACGACGGGCAGCAGCCAGCGGTGCTGGTCACGGTCGATAACTGCCTGGTCCCGGGCGAGCTCGCCGACGAGGTCGCGCGACGGTTGGCCGAGAAGGCGGGCATCCGCCGCGAGCGGTTCGTCGTCTGTGCGTCGCACACGCACGCGGGCCCGTGCCTGGCGGGAGCCGCTCCGTTCATCTTCGCCGAGCCCACCCCGCCCGAGCATCAGGCGAGAATCGACCGCTACACCAAGCAGTTCACCGACCGGTTGGAGAAGGTGGCCCTCGACGCCCTGGCCGCGCGGCGGCCCGGCCGCTTGAGTTGGGCGCAGGGCCGGGTCGGGTTCGCGGGCAACCGGCGCAGCCTGAAGGACGGCCGTTGGGTGGGCTTCGGCTTCAACCGCGAAGGACCGGTCGACCACGATCTGCCCGTGCTCTGCGTCACCGATCCCGACGGCGGGCTCCGGGCCGTGCTGGTCAACTACGCGTGCCACGCGACGACCGTCAAGTCGTACCAGGTCCACGGCGACTGGCCCGGCTCGGCGCAGATGGCGATCGAAGCGAACCACCCGGGCGTGACGGCCATGATCTCCATCGGCTGCGGCGGCGACACCAACCCGCAGCCGTTCGACGAGGCGGAAGTCGACCGGCACGGCCAGGCGGTTGCCGACGAGGTCGAGCGTCTGTTGGCCGGCCCGCTGCGCCCCGTGCGAGGGCTGCCCGAGTGCCGGCTGAAGCGAATCGACCTGCCGCTCGGTGAGCTGCCCACCCGGGCTGAGTGGGAGAAGCAGGCCGAGAAGAACGACCGGCCGGGGTACTACGCCCGGATCGTGCTCGCGCGTCTCGATCGCGGCGTCGAGCCGCCCACGTCGTTCCCCTACACCGTGCAGACGTGGACGTTCGGGGACGACTTGGGCATGGTCTTCCTGGCTGGCGAGGTCGTGGCCGACTACGCGCTGCGTCTCAAGCGGGAGCTGGGCGACGACCTTTGGGTGACGGCGTACGCCAACGACGCCCCGTGCTACATCGCCTCGCGACGCGTGATCGACGAGGGCGGCTACGAGGTCGACGGCTCCATGCCCTCGTACGACAAGCCGACGCGCCTCGCGCTCGGGGCGGAAGACCTGATCGTCGAGACGGTCGAGGCCCTCCTGCCCGGGCGGGCGAAGCGTGCGGCGGAAGCGTCGAGCGAGCCGCCGGGCGGGCGTCCCAACGTGCTTTGGATCACCTGCGAGGACATGAGCCCCAACCTGGGCTGCTACGGCGACGCGTACGCCGTGACTCCCAACCTCGACCGGCTGGCCGCCCGGGGCGTACGCTATACGAACGTCTTTACGCATGCCGGGGTGTGTGCGCCGTCGCGTTCGGGGCTGATCACGGGCATATACCCCACGTCGCTCGGGTCGCACCACATGCGCTGCACTACCACGCTGCCCGACTTCGTCAAGTGCTTTCCCGAATACCTCCGCGAGGCCGGCTACTTCTGCACGAATCAATCGAAGACCGACTACAACTTCGACGTGCCGCCGAACGCCTGGGACGTCCCCCGGGGCGGCAAGGCCCACTGGCGCAACCGCAAGCCGGGCCAGCCGTTCTTCAGCGTGTTCAACCTGACGATCACGCACGAGAGCCGAATTCGGGCGGACTACGACAAGCTAGAGCACGACCCGGCCCAGGCCGTGCTGCCGCCCTACCTGCCCGACACGCCGCTCGTCCGCCGCGACTGGGCCCGGTACCACGACCTGATCACGCAGATGGACGCCCAGGCGGGCGATCTCCTCGATCAGCTCGACGAGGACGGCCTGGCCGACGAAACGATCGTGTTCTTCTTCCCCGACCACGGCGTGGGGCTGCCCCGGGCGAAGCAGTGGATCTACGACGCCGGCATGCACGTGCCGCTCGTCGTCTATTTCCCCGAGAAATACCGCCACCTGGCTCCGGCCGCTCCGGGCTCGGCCATCGATCGGCTGGTCGGCTTCGTCGACCTGGCGCCGTCCATGCTGAGCCTGCTGGGGCTGGAGATTCCCGACCACGTTCAGGGCGTGCCGTTCCTGGGGCCGCAGGCGGGCGAGCCGCGGCAATACGTGTACGGCATACGCGACCGGATGGACGAACGGTACGACATGAGCCGCACGGTCCGCGATCGCCGCTACAAGTACCACCGCAACTACTTCCCGGCTCGGCCGTTCGCGCCCTGGCTCGACTACATGGAGAAGCTGGCGACCATGCAGGAGTGGCGGCGGCTTCGGGCCGAAGGGAAGCTCTCCGGCGTGCAGGCCTTCTTCATGCGAGACACGAAACCGGTCGAGGAGCTGTACGACGTCGAGGCCGACCCGTTCGAGCAGGTCAACCTGGCCGGCTCGCCCGAGCACCAGGAAGTGTTGAAGCGGATGCGAGAGGTCCACTTCGCGTGGATGCGCGAGACGCTCGACCTGGGCCTGTTGCCCGAGCAGGACATGCGCAATCGGGCCCGGGGCTCGTCGGAGTACGAGATGGCCCGACGCGGCCCCGCGGCGTTTCCCTTCGATCGGATCTTCGAGACGGCCGTGCTTTCCGGGCAGGGGCCCGATGCCGTCGGCGAGTTGGTCCGGCGGTTGAACGACGACGACGCGGCGGTCCGGTTCTGGGCCGTGATCGGGCTGACCAACGCGGGCACGCGAGACGCGTCGGCGGCCGGCGCGCTGGAGAAGGCGCTGGCCGACCCGTCGGTCGAGGTCCGTATCGTCGCGGCTGAAGCCGTTTGCCGGATCGATCGAGAAGCGGCGGCCCTGCCGGTCTTGACTGAGGCACTGACGGACGAAAGCTGGTGGGTCCGCCTGGAGGCGGCCAACGTGCTCGACCGCGTCGGCGAGAAGGCCCGGCCCGCGCTGGGCGCCATGCGCAAAGCGGTCGAAGACCCCAGCCGCGACAACCTGTTCGTCCGCTGGGTGCTCGACCACACGCTCAGGCAGTTGGGCGAGTGAGGAGCGTCTGCGAAAGAGACTGTAGGGTGCGTGAAACGCGCCCTGCTTGCGTGGCCTGGATACCCGGTTGGAACATAATGGTGCGTTTCACGCACCCAGCCCTTTCAAGGTGCTGTTAATGGGGTTTTCGCTTATCGAGTATACGGGCGGTGGACACGTGTTTGGTTTTGGCTCCGCTGGA